>Ga0214919_10009931_pt1 | contig 12165 bp, 9 predicted proteins | sample LL1503_MetaG_FD_177994 | JGI IMG/M metagenome (GOLD analysis project Ga0214919, IMG submission 177994) | Freshwater microbial communities from Lake Lanier, Atlanta, Georgia, United States - LL-1503 | ecosystem: Environmental > Aquatic > Freshwater > Lake | place: USA: Georgia | collected 2015-03-15
TACGCGCCCCATCAGGCTTTGCACAAAGGCGCGGTCTTCTGCCGTGGGCAGCCATTCACCGACCTTGGCGCTCCATTCGTTCTCTGACAGCACGCGGCCGTCGGGCGACACTTTGGCTCCGGACAAAGCACCGATGTTGCGGTGAAACGCTTTGTGCGGAACGTTCAGGCGGTGCGGCAAACCCGCTTTGTCTATGACGCGGTTCCAGCGCTCGACCCCGCCCACCGAGTCCTTAATGAAATCGTCGCGTAACACTTCGTTTAACGCATTGAGCATGGGTACTTCTTTTTCTTGCAACTGACCGTTCACCACGTGCAAGACCTTGTAGGTCTGGCCGCGCAGCACGTGGTCATCGTCGCGTTTGGTTTCTTCGTAGCGGCCTTTGATGCCGGTGGAATAAAACGTGGCCGCATTGCTCGATTCGTCGGCACCGAACAAATCGATGGTCACGCTGAAGTGGAAATTCAAATAGCGCTGCAAAGTCGGCAAGTCGATCACACCTGCTGCGCGCAGTTTGCCCACGTCGTCGGTTTTCAATTCGTTCATCGCCGCGCATGTGCGCTGAATGATGCGGCTGATGCCCGACTCGCCGACAAACATGTGGTGCGCTTCTTCGGTCAACATGAACTTGGTGGTGCGTGCCAAGGGGTCGAAACTGCTCTCGGCCAAAGCGCACAACTGGAACTTGCCGTCGCGGTCGGTGAAATACGTGAACATGAAAAAGCTCAGCCAGTCGGGTGTCTCTTCGTTGAAGGCTTGCAAAATGCGCGGGTTATCTTCCTGGCCGCTGCGACGCTCAAGCAACGCTTCGGCTTCTTCGCGGCCATCGCGACCGAAATGTTTGTGCAGCAAATACACCATGGCCCACAGGTGACGGCCTTCTTCTACGTTGATCTGAAACAGATTGCGCAAGTCGTACATACTGGGCGCGGTTTTGCCTAAGTGGCGTTGTTGCTCGACAGATGCTGGCTCGGTGTCGCCTTGGGTGACGATGATGCGGCGCAAATTGGCGCGGTGCTCGCCGGGCACGTCTTGCCAGGCTTTCTCGCCTTTGTGGTCGCCAAAATGGATGGTGCGATCGGCTTCGCCCTGGTTCAGGAAAATACCCCAGCGGTAGTCGCGCATCTTCACATGACCGAACTGCGCCCAGCCTTGCGGGTCCACGCTGACAGCGGTACGCAAATACACCTCGTTGTCGGTGGTTCCTTCGGGGCCCATGTCATCCCACCAGTTGATGAAGTTGGGTTGCCACTGTTCCAGGGCGCGCTGCAAAGTGCGGTCGCTGCCCAGGTCCACGTTGTTGGGGATTTTTTCGCTGTAGTTGATGGCTGACATAAGTTACTCCGGTGGATGAATCAAAAATTGAGGATGATGTGCTGGTGCCTAAACGCGGTTCCAGTCAAAGGCGGCGCGTTCGCCTTTGCCGTAAACCTTGAGCGCGCCTTTGTCGCCCACCGCATTGGGGCGCTGAAAAATCCAGTTTTGCCAGGCCGTTAAACGGCCAAACACGCGGGTGTGCATATTCTCTTTGCCGTTAAAGCGTAAATTGGCTTCCAGGCCGGTCATGGCGTCGGGCGACATGGCGACGCGCTCTTCAATGGCGATGCGCACTTCGTCTTCCCAATCGATGTCATCGGGCGCCGCGGTAACCAGGCCCAGCGCAAAAGCGGCGTCGGCGTCGAGCGCCTGACCGACTGCGGCGCGCACTGCCTCCAGCGGGCCAGCCTCTTCGTAGAAGCGGCGCTGCAAACGGCTTTGGCCAGTGGCCATGGGGTAGGTGCCAAAGTTGCGCTCGCCCACGGTGATGTGCGGCGTACGTGCGGCATCATCGGGCAGCATGAGTTGGTAGCTGCGGTCGCAGGCCAGCGCAAATTCCAGGTAACTACCGGCAAAGCACGAGCCGGGCTCGATCAGCGCAAACAGGCTGCGCGAAGATACATCTAAGCGGCTGAAAGTGCGGCGCAGCAGGCCGGTGGTTTCGCGCACCAGCCAGTGGCCGGCCTGCGCTTGCAGCACTGCGTCCATGGCCAGTACCGCGGCCGAGTCGCCTTCGGTTTTGAGCAGCCAGATGCCGATGTCCAACTCGTTGGTGCGCATATGCAAGATCGCGTCTTCCAGCTCGCGCGCCATGCGCAGCGGGAACCATTGCGCGCCCTGGGCCTCGATGTCCGCAATGGTGCTGGGTTGCGCGCCCTGCGGCGCTTGAATCGTCCACACCGCGCTGCGCTTGGCGCGGTCAATTTCCACTTTCAGCGTGCTGTAGTGCAGGGCATCGGCGCTTAGTATGCGCTGCAAGGGCGTGAGCTGGACGCCTTGTGCATCGGCAGGCCGGTCACTTTGCGCGGCCAAGGCCAGTGCGCGTTCGCGCACGCGGGCGGCAAATTCAGCGGGCTTGGCCAGGCCATCGACCAGGCGCCAGTCTTTGGCTTTTTGGCCGCGTACGCCTTCGGCACTGGTACAAAACACATCGGCCAGGTCGTGGCGCACGCGGCGCTTGTCGGTCACGCGGGTCAGGCCGCCGGTGCCGGGCAGCACGCCCAGCAGAGGCACTTCGGGCAGGCTGACGGCAGACGACCGGTCATCGACCAACAAGATTTCGTCACAAGCCAGCGCCAGCTCGTAGCCGCCACCGGCGCAAGCGCCATTGACTGCCGCCAAAAATTTCAGGCCGCTATGGGCCGAGGAGTCTTCCAGGCCGTTGCGCGTTTCGTTGGTGAATTTGCAGAAATTGACTTTCCAGGCGTGGCTGCTCAGTCCTAGCATGAAAATATTGGCGCCGGAGCAAAACACTTTGTCCTTGGCACTGGTCACCACCACGCTGCGCACTTCGGGGTGCTCAAAGCGGATGCGATTGATGGCGTCGTGCAACTCGATGTCCACACCCAGGTCGTAGCTGTTGAGCTTGAGCTTGTAGCCGGTGCGCAGGCCGCCGTTCTCGTCAAAGTCGGCTTTGAGGGTGGCCACCGGGCCCTCAAAGCTGAGTTTCCAATGGCGGTATTGGCTAGGCTCGGTCTGGTAGTTGACAAAAGATTCTGGGTTCATGGCGGACTCATTTTGAAACACGCATAAAAGTGCATTTATTTAACGTGAATGCATCATAGTGCATAAAACAAAAGCAGGTCAAGCATTTTTTGCTGCTTAGGGCGCAATCTGCAAATAGCCACGTACGGTGGCGCGCAGCAGCTCGAAAGTGGCTTCCAGGTCCTGGGCGCTGGTGTTGACCGCAAATTGGGCTTTGGAATAAAAAGACTGGCGCCCATCCAGAATGTTGTTCAGGTCTTGCAGGGCCTCCTTGCTGGCGGCCATGGGCCGCATATCGCCCTGGGCGGTGACGCGGCGCAAGTGGTCTGCAGGGTCCGCTTGCAGCCACAGCGTGGTGCAGTGCGCCAGCAGCAGGCTAAAGCTGGCCGGGTCCGACACCAGGCCGCCGGGCGTGGCGATCACTGCTTCGGGGTAGATTTGGATGCTTTCCTCCAAAGCCCGCCGCTCGTATCGGCGGTAAGCGTTGGCGCCGTACAAGGCTTGGATTTCGGCCACACTGCAACCGGCAAATTTTTCGATTTCCCGGCTCAGTTCCACAAAGGGGTAGCCCAGGTCTTCGGCCAGCATCTGCCCCAGCGTGGACTTGCCCGCGCCGCGCAGGCCCACCAGGGCGACGCGGGTGCTGCGCTCGTGCGTCGCGCCGCCGGTGCCCAGCAGTTCCCCAATGGCAATGCGCACCCGGTGCAGCGTGGGCGCGTCGCATTGCTCTAGCATTTCGCGAATCATCAGCCAGTCCGGCGAGGAGGTGCTGACATCGCCCAACAACTCGGCCAGGGTGCACTGCAAGGCCTTGGCCACTTGCAAAAGCACCAGCACCGAGGCATTGCCCAGGCCGTATTCCATGTTCGCCAAATGCCGCTCGGACACCTGCGCCGCAGCCGCCAGCGCCTTGCGCGTCATGCCCCTGCGTGCGCGCAGCGCGCCCACACGCTGTCCCAGGCCAACCAAATAAGGGTGCTTGTCCTCACTTACAGCCGCGCTGTCCGACGAGTTTTCGGTGTCTGTATGCAATATAGTGCTTGACATGGTGGAGAAATGAATTTAAGGTCCGCTTACGCACAATAATGCATTTTTTCGGAAGCTGCAAGCTGCGATAGCGCAAACTTTGTCAAGTTGGCCCGAGCACTTGGCGAAGCGATAAACCGCCCCGCGTGCTACAAAGTGACCGAGCGATAAAGAGGAGCAAACAACATGGCAGAAACCACGGCAATGGACCCGCAGGCTGAGGTTTTTAATTTCGCGCAGTACCTGCTGGACTGCAATACCGGCCATGGCGAGCGCCTGGCCTATGTGGATGACCAGCGTGCGCTGCGTTACGGCGAGCTGGCCCACGGCGTGCGGGCGGTAGCCGCCGCTTTGCAGGCCGGTGGCGTGCGCCGCGAAGAGCGGGTGTTTGTGCTGATGCACGACTGCATCGACTGGCCCTGCACGTTTTTGGGCGCCATGTACGCGGGTAGCGTGCCGGTGGCGGCCAATACCCTGCTCAAGGCCGAGGACTACGCCTATATGCTGGGCAAAAGCCGCGCGCAACTGGCCGTGGTGTCGCAGGCCCTGCTGCCGGTGTTGCTAGAAGCCATGGCCCTGGGGCCGCACGAGCTGCGCCAGGTGGTTGTCTCGCATGCCGCACATCCGCTGCCCGAAGGCTGCATCGCGATGGAGGACTGGCTGGCAGCGCAGCCCACCCTGGCGCAGTGCGCGCCCACGCATCCGCAAGACCCCGGTTTTTGGCTGTTTTCCTCGGGCTCTACCGGCAGGCCCAAGGCCACGGTACATAGCCACGCCAACCCCTATTGGACGGCCAAGCTCTACGGCCAGGACGTGCTGGCTTTGCACGCGGGGGACTTGTGTTTTTCTGCGGCTAAATTGTTTTTTGCCTACGGCCTGGGCAATGCGCTGACTTTCCCTTTAAGCGTGGGTGCCACCACGGTTTTGATGGCTGAGCGGCCCACGCCCGATGCGGTGTTTCACCGCCTGCAAGGCGGCGTGGGCGGCCAAAAGCCCACGGCGTTTTTTGGCGCGCCCACTTTGTTTGCAGCCATGCTGGCCTCACCAGCTTTGCCTGCGGCCCAGGCCATGGCTTTGCGCTTGGTGTCCTCGGCGGGAGAGGCCTTACCGGCAGACATCGGCCAGCGTTTCAAAGCGCACTTCGGGGTGGATATCGTCGATGGCATAGGTTCCACTGAAATGCTGCATATTTACCTGTCCAACCGGCCTGGCCAGGTGCGCTACGGCACCACCGGCTGGCCCGTGCCCGGCTACGACATCGCGCTGCGCGACGATGCCGGCCACCCCGTGCCCGACGGCGAGACGGGCGATTTATTCATCCGTGGCCCCAGCGCCGCCATGCTGTACTGGGGCAACCGCGAAAAAACCATAGAGACCTTCCAAGGCGCCTGGACCCGTAGCGGCGACAAATACATCCGCAACGCGGACGGCAGCTACACCTACAGTGGCCGCAGCGACGACATGCTCAAGGTCAGCGGCGTGTACGTATCGCCCTTTGAAGTGGAGTCCACGCTGATAGCGCACCCAGCGGTGCTGGAGGCCGCCGTCATCGGCGTTCCCGACGCGGACGGCCTGACCAAAACTAAAGCCTATGTGGTACTCAAACCGGGACAAGCGGTCAGCGCAGAAGAGCTCAAAGCCTTTGTCAAAGACCGGCTGGCCCCTTTCAAATACCCGCGCATGATTGCGTTTGTGGCTGAGCTGCCCAAGACGGCGACCGGCAAGATTCAGCGCTTTAAGCTGCGGGCTTTGTCGGCAGTGCAGGCCTGAGCTGCTTGGCCGATATCGGCTAGCATCCGGCGCAATGCCTAGCCCTGACAAACCCGCTGTAGTGGCCAAGCCACGCAAATCCGCCTTGCGCCGCGAGGAAATATTGCGCCACGCCACCGCTTTGTTTGACCGCAAAGGCTATGCCAACACCTCGCTGGACGATGTGGCGCAGGCCGTGGGCATCAAGCGCGAAGCCCTTTATTATTACTACCGCAGCCGCACCGAAATATTGATTGCCATCATCGGCCCGCAAACCAGCGGCCTGGTTGACGGCTTGCGAGATGTCCTCGCCAAAGACTTGCCCGCGCGGGAGAAGTTGCACATGGCCATCCGCAACCACCTCAAGCGCTTTGACCGCCATTGCCTGGAGATGACGATTTTTTTGCGTGACGGTGTGATGGGCACCAACGAAGAACTGCATTTGGCAATGCGCCGGGTGTGGAAGGATTACGAGGCCATGTGGACGCGCTTGATCGACGAGGGCAAGGCCTCTGGCGAACTCGCCGATCTGGGCGACTCCAAGATGATCGCCTTTGGCATTCAGGGTATGTGCAATTGGCTGGCGCGTTGGTACAACCCGCGCAAGTCGGCGCCCATTGACAGCATCATCGACACTTATTTCGCCATGCTGAACCTGGGCTTGCAGCCCCGCACACCCGAACTACCGAGCACGGGTAGCACTCCAAGCGCAGGAAAGCGCAACCCTAAAGCGGGCCCCTTGGTGCATTGAAGGGACAGGCATGGGGGCCGACAAAGTGCTTAAATTTTATACCTCGTAAAAAATATTCTTTAGCCTTAGCTCCGGCGTAACACGCAAGGCATAACTTTCATAGCTAATTTCTTCGGGAATGAGATAAAACGCTTGCACAATGCAGAAATGAAATTTACACTAACGTAAATTTTAAGCTTAGGAGCGCGCATTGGTATCTAAAGACCACGAAGGCAAGGTGTACCCGCCGTATCAGGTGCGCCCCGACCGCGCTATGGGTGTGCAATACGCGCAAGCCCTGGGCCTGTCCGCATTGCCGGCGCGCCCCCCGCTGACCTACCTGATATTTTTGCGCGGAGAAACCCAGGGCGTCGATCTGTTTACCGACCTGGACATACCCCGCCACCAGGCTTTGCACGGCGGCCAGCGCTACGAATGGTTTGCGCCGGTGGAGTGGGATGAGGTGCTGCAAGTGCATGTACGCATAGACCGCGTTCTGGAAAAAAACAGCAAAGCCGGGCCGCTGTGGTTTGTCGACGCCAGTTTTGATTACCACCACGCGCAGTCTGGCGTGCTGGCGGTGCGCGAAATAACGCGCTTGATCAAGCGGGGTGCGCCATGAAAACGGGTGAAGTGCTTTTCCAGGTCCGCGTGCCCGGTTCTTCGCGCGAGACGATTGCCTTGTTTTCGCAGGCGACGCAAGACCCAAACCCCATCCATATCGACGACGCCTTTGCATTGCGCTGCGGCTTTCACCAGGTGATTCAGCAAGGGCCGATGACGACGGCGCATTTCGCGCGTTTGTTGGCCGACCATTGCGGTGCGGACCAGGTGCGCAGCCTGGACGTGTCCTTCAGCGCGCCGGTGTTTCCGCTGGAAGATTTAGACCTGCGGGCTTCCGTGGAGCAAGTGGAAGACGGCCTGGCGCTGCTGGCCCTGGTGGCGCAAAAAACAGATGGCACGGTCACGGCCAAAGGGCAGGCGCAAGTTGCGCTGCAGCAGCCATGACAACAAAGCCCTCTTGCGAGGTCGTAGTCGCTGGTGGCGAAGTCGGTGCCTTCGGCTTGTGGCCTGACAGCAGCTTGCAGAGCTTGGCGCTGCCGGTGCTGGCCGCTGCTTTGCGCGATGCGGGGGTGCAGGCCACGCAGCTGGAAGCGGCCTATGTCGGCAACGCTTTTGGCGGATTGATGCAAGGCCATGAAACCATGTTGGGCCAGATGCTGCTGCCCGCCGCTGGTATCCACAGCATCCCGGTCCACAACCTCAAAAACGCCTGCTCCAGTGGCGCAGACGCGATGGCGCTGGCCTGGAGCGCGGTCGCTTATGGGCAGTACGACTGCGTGCTGGTGCTGGGCGTGGAAAAGATGACGCACCCGGAGCGCAGCCGCGCCATGGCGGTGTTGGCTTCGGCTTCGGACCGCCAGCCTACCGATGCGGGCCGCTCGGTGTTTATGGACCTCAATGCCGAGCGCGCCAAAAACTATATGCGCCGCTATGGCGCAACGCCACGCCACTTCGCCTTGTGCGCCGCCAAAAACCGCCGCCACGCCAGCCTGAACCCCCACGCCGCAGTACGCACGCTGATGGACGCTGACGCCATATTGCAAGACCGCATGGTGCTCGACCCCTTGACCCGCGCCATGTGCGGCGGCATCGCCGATGGCGCTGCTGCGGTGGTCCTGGTCAGTGGCGCTTTTGCGCGCCGCCATGGTTTGCACGGGCCCAAGGTGCGGGCCTCGTGTGTGGTCTCGGGCCAGCCGCAACGCAGCGCAGACGCGCCCAGTGCCACCGCGCGCTGCGGGGCATTGGCATTCGCTGCTGCGGGTCTGGACCCGCGCGATGTATCACTCGCCGAGGTGCACGACCCGACGGCGCCGCAAGAATTTATCGACATCGAAGACCTGGGCCTGTGCGCGCCGGGCCAGGCCTTTGTGCTGACCGAAAGCGGGCACACCCAGCTGGGTGGTCGCATGCCCGTTAATGTGTCCGGCGGCCTGACATGTCGAGGCCATCCGGTGGGCGCCACCGGCGTGGCGCAAATCGTGGAATTGAGCAGGCAGTTAAGCGAGCGCGCAGGACCCTCACAGGTTTCGGGCGCCCGTTGGGGTCTAGCGCAAATGGCTGGGGGTTTGCTGGGTAGCGATTCAGCGATCGCTTGTGTCCATCTTCTAGAGCGTGCATAGGAAATCAAAAAATGGCAATCAAATCCAAGCGGGCCTTAAGCAGCACGGTACGTACAAGTTACGACCTGTACATTAACGGCCAATGGCATAGCCCACACGCAAGCGAACGCATGGAATGCCATAGCCCGCTCACGCAAGAGTTGCTAACCACCGTGCCTGAATCAGACGATGCCGACGTGGATGCCGCTGTCCAGGCCGCAAGCCAAGCGCAACCGGGCTGGGCCAATTTGAGCGCCAAAAAACGCCAGGCCGTGCTGGAAGCGGCGGCCGATGCGCTGGTAGCGCAGCTAGAGCCATTGGCATTGCTGGAGACGGCAAATACCGGCAAACCGCTGCGCGAAAGCCGGGCCAATGTGTTTACGGCGGCAGACCGCTTGCGCTATTACGCTGGAGCGTGCCGCGTGTTTGAAGGCGTCGCGGTGCCGGTGACGCCAGACATCACCAGCTACGGCCTGCGCCAGCCTCTGGGCGTGGTCGGCATCATTGGTGCTTGGAATTTTCCGCTCAATATGTTTGTCGGAAAAATCGCACCAGCCCTGGCCAGTGGCAATACCGTGGTCTATAAACCGGCCGATACCACGCCGGTCACTACGCTGGAAATTGCGGCCTTATTTGGAAGCATTTTTCCGCCGGGGGTGATCAATGTCATAACCGGCAGCGGCGCAGGCACGGGCGCTGCCATGGTGGCACATCCGGGCATACGCAAAATCTCGATCACCGGTTCCACCCGCACCGGCCAGCGGGTGATGGCAGCGGCCGGTGCCACGCTCAAGCGTTTGACGCTGGAGTTGGGCGGCAAAAACGCCCAAGTGGTTTACCCCGACGCCGATCTGGACCGCGCAGCGCAAGGCATATTGCTCGGTGCGTTTTTGAATCAAGGCCAGGTCTGTACCGCAGGCAGTCGCATTTATGCGCATGCCAGCGTGGCCGATGCGCTGAAAGAAAAAATCCTGGCCTTGGTGCCCAATCTCAACATCGGCGACCCTTTTGACACCAACACGCGCATGGGCAGTTTGTCCTCGCGCGCGCACTTTGACCGCGTGAGCGACTACATCGCCACCGGCGTGCGTGAAGGCGGGCGCATTATTTGCGGCGGGCATCCGGTGCGCGTGGAGCAATACCCCAAGGGCTTATTCATGGCGCCCACGTTGTTTGAGGGCGTGGACCCACAAGCGCGCATCGCGCGCGAAGAAATTTTCGGACCGGTGGCCACTTTTGACAGATGGGATGACGAAGACGCCATGTTCGCCCAGGTCAACGCGGTGGAACAAGGCCTGGCCGCCGGGGTGTGGACCGGCAGCCTAACGCGGGCGCATCGCGCCTCGCGCGCCATTCAGACCGGGCGGGTATGGGTCAATTGCTACAACCTATATCCGTCTGGCGCAGCGTTTGGCGGTAGCAAAGCCAGTGGCTTTGGCCGCGAAGACGCCTTTGAAACCCTGCTCGATTTCACCGAGGTGAAAAACGTGATTGTCGATGCCTCAGAAACCGCGCGCGAGTTTTATGCATAAGCCAGCGTGTCTGTCCATGCAAGTGAAAAACGGCCTGCACACACCCAAAACCGTCATTGCAAGCGCAGCGTGGAAATCCAGATTTTTGGGTGAATTCACCACCTATGGATCGTCACGGCGCTGCGCTCCTCGCGATGAAGTACTGATGCAAATCGCCCCTCAACAAGTTAACTCATAACAAGGAAATAAACCTATGACGCAATCGGTAATGGAAGCCCCCGCACCAACGGTAGTGACTGTAGAAAATTTTTGGGACCAGGATCCTGAATACCAGGATTTACTACTCAACCTGATCAATATCCATGTGGTTAGCGAGTTGTATGGCGGAGATATCTTCGAGGCCAGCATCTTGCGCGCGCCTACGGCCGAGTTCAAGATGCGCATGGCGCGCACCGTGATGGAGGAGTATGGCCACCACCTGCGCTACCGCAAGCTGATGGAAGAGCTAGGCGTGGATTGGCAGGAATACGCACGCAGCAAAGGCCATTTGTCCACCTTTGACACGCCCATGGAATCCTGGGCCGACCAGGCAGTGTTCTTGGCGATTTTGGACCGCGCCGCAGCGCACCAGTTCCGCCATTTTGTGCAGTGCCGCTATGAACCTTTCCGCCAGGCGGCGCAAGATACGCTCAAAGAAGAATACGGCCATGTCGGCCTGGGCATGGATGCCGTCAAAGCCTTGTTGCAAACCGACGAGGGGCGCGCCCAAGTGGAACACGCTTTGCACAAATGGCTACCAGTGGGTTTGCAGTCCTTTGGCGCCGATGCCTCCAAGAAAAACGAGCGTTACCGCCACTTCGGCATCAAACAAGATACCAACGAAAACATGCGCGCCATTTACTGGGAGCAGGTACGTGCTTTTGTCACCGAAGACTGGGACTTTGCCTTGCCCGAGGATTACACCGCCATTTGGAATCCCAAGGGTCAGCAGGATACGGACCGTGCGTATTAAGTTTCGAATGGCGTTCCCGTACAAACGGCAGGCACAGCAGTAAAGAAAATCGATGTACGCATTGACACTGGATGGCAGCGAGAACGTGGTGCATCTGCCCCCGCAAGAGACGGTGCTGGACGCCTGTCTGGCCCGGGGCCTGGAGCTGCCCTACAACTGCCGCTCGGGCGAATGCGGCGAGTGCCTGGCGCAATTGCAAAGCGGTACCGTACGGCAGCTACCGGGTAGCGACCCGGCGGTTTTTACCGAAGCCATGCGCGCCCAAGGCATGGTGCTGACCTGTATGTGTTTTGCCACATCGGACCTGGTACTCAAAGTGCCCTTGCGCGCGCAGAGCGGCCCGGCTATACGGCAGTTGGATGCGGTTATCGAGTCGGTCGTCTGGCACGGCCCGCGCACCGCGCAAGTGCGCTTACGCTGCCCCGAGGCAGTCGCCTTTGAAGCCGGGCAATATTTTGAATGGCAGGTGCAAGGCGTGGCCCATGCGCGTTCTTATTCGGTGTCGGTGGCACCGGGCACGGACCGGCTGGAGTTTATGGTCCGCATCTACCCCGGCGGGCAGGTCAGCGCCATGCTCAAGCGCCATGAATTAGCGCCGGGCGACATCCTGGGTTTGCGCGGCCCGTTTGGCACCTACCGCTTTGACACTGCACACCCAGGGCTGGCTGTTTTTGTGGCTGGTGGCACCGGCATCGGGCCGGTGCTCTCGCTGGTGCAAGCGGCACTGCGCGGCCCGGCGCAGCGCAAATTACTGGTGCTCTATGGCGCCCGCGACGCGGCTGAAATGGCCTCTGCCAGCACCTTGCAACAATGGGCTGCGCGGGATGCTCGCCTCAAGTTTGTGCCGGTGCTGTCTGAAGAGTCCACCGACTCCGCATGGCAGGGGCTGCGCGGAACCGCAGTCGATGCTTTGCAAGCCCAGCGCGCCGATTTTTTCGGTGCCACCGCCTTCCTGTGTGGCCCGCCGCCTATGGTGGAGGCAGCGAAAAAAAT
>Ga0214919_10009932_pt1 | contig 12164 bp, 6 predicted proteins | sample LL1503_MetaG_FD_177994 | JGI IMG/M metagenome (GOLD analysis project Ga0214919, IMG submission 177994) | Freshwater microbial communities from Lake Lanier, Atlanta, Georgia, United States - LL-1503 | ecosystem: Environmental > Aquatic > Freshwater > Lake | place: USA: Georgia | collected 2015-03-15
GATATTAAGAACTCCGTTCTTAATATCTGGTAAATTTGTCTTGTAGCGTTTGTGCTTAGCAAATTTAAGAACTCTTCTAAAAGAAGAGTTCTTAAATTTGGCACTTCACGGTAGTATTATTATCCATTAAACTTATATATTCCAATGCATATAAATCCATCACCCTTGTAATCAATATATTTATTTCAAAAATATTTTCAAAAAATAATTTAATTCGAGGATGTTGACGAAGTGTCTCTTCTGTTTGTGAATCTAAATAATCAAATGCTGGATTTAATAAAACCTCCTTGTTGTTTTGTTTTATATTTTAAATATTTATGTTCAAAATTCATATATAATATTATATAGATAATATTATAAATAAACAGAAGTTAAATTTTCTAGCGGTTTTACCATACAAACTTCTCATAATCTATTTCAAATGCCCATTTAAATTTATCTCTCAATGTTTCTGAAAATATCTTTTCAATTGGAAAATCATGTTTTTTAATCCACGCAATTGTAATACGAGGATCAATATAATTTATTTTAGAAGTTCCAAGAGAAATATTTTTTAATTCTAATTTTAAGTCTTTTTTAGCTTTTAATTTTTTTAATTTAATAGTTAATTTTTTAACTCTTTTTTTATTTGATTTTTCTTTATTAATTTCATCTCTTACTTTATTAATTTCTTCATCTATCTTTGATATTTGTTCTTTAAAATTTTTTTGAACATTTTTTTGATGATTACATAACATAGCTACTTTAATATTAGCTTGATTAAACATATTCAACAAATAATTAAATTTATCATCTTCTTTCAAATTATCTTTAATAGGAACATTCAATTCTTTATTAAATAAATCACTTGCATTATATGTTCTAAAAACTTTTGCAGTTAAACCATCCATCAATGTTTGCAAATATTTATTTAAATCAGTAGTTGAAATTTCATTGAATATTTCTACATCTTTATTTTTATTTTTTGTAAATTCAACCAAGTTATTATAAATCTTTTCATCAACTTTAATCACTTTTACATATCGAACACTATCTTTACCTAAGAAATCTAATTTAATATGTAAATCTTCCATAAAATGTAAATGTTCTACACGTAAACTAGAAATCCCTACAGTATCTGCTTCTTCTTCTCCTTTTTCATTACCAACTCTCAATGCTAAAAAATCTATAAAATAAATACAGGTTGCTAGTTGACGATTTTTTAAATTTGAATCACTTAATAATAAATTATAATTAGAACGAATTTCTCTAATTTTTCGTTTTAATTTTCTAGCTAAATCAAATTTTTCTTGATCATTTTCCATTTTCCATGATGATGATGCACCTAACCAAATATATTTTGTTTTACCTGTAATAATATCAGGATAACTAGCTAACCAATCTACATATGGATTATGAATAATTTCTCCCCAATCATTACCAAGAGGAGAATTTGGAATAGGTGCATCATCAGATAAATTTAAAATAACATCTTTAGGTGATAATCTAGGTTTAATTGAACCTAATAATGGATGACATCCTCTACCAATAAATATTCCAGGTGGTTCAATTCTAAAATTACCAATCTTTTCTTTTTTATCATCGATGGTAGCAAATAAATAAGGTTCTTCTTGTTTTTTCTTACCTGCTAATAACTTTTCTTTTTCATCTGATGATAATAATGTTTTCTTTTCTTTTTGTTCAATAATATATTTTTGAATCAATGAAAAATCACAATCTTCCAAATTAGTAATTTTAGGTAGACTAACCAAATATTTTTTCCAATCATTCCAAAAATTTTTATTAAACTTTTTATTCTTAATATATTCTGTATCAATATATTTACTGTAAATAGTAGCAAATTCTTCTGCTTCAGATGGTAGAATAATTTTTTCATTTTTATATATTAATGGTTGTTTATGCGGTTGATATTCATCAGGAAACATTGGACCATTATGTTGTAATTTTGTCCAACGTTTTTTCTTATTTGCACTACCTCCATCTTGGTTATTTGGTGATAATTTAGGAATATCTTGAAATAAATAAAATTGTTTATGTAAAAAATAATTAGTGAGGTTTTTCATTATTATTGTAAAATAAAATAAAATATTATATTAATGAATATATATCTTGTGTTAATTGGATTTATCATATTATTTATAATATTAAATGTTGAATCTAAACAACATTTTGAATCTAGAATTATTGAAAAATTTAATAATAATGAATTCAATGTATATTTAATTAATATGGAAAAAAATAAAGATAGATTAATGAATTTTACTGAATATTATAATAAATCAGATTTAAATTTTAAACCATTTGAATTATTTCCAGCAGTTGTTGGTAAAGATCTTAATTTAATTGATTATTTATCTGAAAATGCATATAAAGAAATTTTAATTTCTGAAAAAAGAGGTAGAAAACATCATTATGATTTAACACCAGGTGCCGTTGGATGTTATTTAAGTCATTTAAGAATATATAAAAAACTAGTAAATTCAAATTATAATTACGGAATTATATTTGAAGATGATGCAATTATGGCTAAAAATACATATGAAAAAATGTTATTATCATTAAATAATATACCAAGTGATTGGGATATTATATTATTAGGAGTATTATGTATAAAATGTGATACAAGTGAAAAATATATTAAAATAAGTCGTTTTTGGGGAACTCATGGATATTTAATTAAAAAACAAAGTGCAGTTAAATTACTTGAATTTTTAGATAAACCATTAAGTAAACAAATTGATGCAGATATGTCATTATTAATTAAAAGAGGTTTAATAAAAGTATATGGTATTAACCCAATATTAGTATCTCAAGATACCCAATTTGGAAGTGAGATACAATCACATGTAATTGATTCAGAAGAAGTATTTAATGAGGAATTTGCACAAAAACATATTAATAAAATATATACTAAAAAAATAATTGATGATACATATCGTGAAGCTCCAACGCCAAAACCTAGTCCACCTATAAAAATTGAATTAAATATATTCTAATATAATAGAATAATTTAATACCAACGCCGACCCAGAGACAAAGTGAAGGCACAAAATGAATCCCCCAGAGAGAGAAGAAAATATTAATATTCTTCGTAATTTTAATGCATTACAACCAAATCCACAACCGGATAGAAATAATCCTATTTGCAAATTCTTTCTATCTGGAAATTGCAAAAATGGTTCGAGATGTAAATTCAGACATTCTATTGACATTCAAGTTGAATTAACACCAAAACAAAAAGTTATCAAAGAAATTGAAGATGCATACAAAAATGGAACATTACAAGATATCTTTAAAAAGATGTTGTTGAATGAAAATAATGATTATGAAAGATATTACTTTGAGCTTCATATGAAATTCAGAGGATGGTCAGTATTAAAATTACACAAAAAATCAATTACAAAAGAAATTATAGATACATTTAAACTAAAAAATTATAAATTAAACAATGAAATTACATTAACGTATGGATTTATTCCACTACTATTTAATTTGATTATCAATGGATTTACTTGGAATACATTTCAAGGTGTAAAAGATGTTCATGAAGAAAACTTAATCAATGAATGTTTAGATGAAGTAATTAAACAACTTCAAAAGAGATACAGTAATGATGAATATGATGAAATTGTAATTGATGCATGTTCATATGTTGATCCTGAATCTCAAGAAAATATGGTAATGATTGCTACTCATTATTTATGTGATCGTGTTGTCGATCACATTAAAGATGCATTTAAAAATATTAAACGTAAACAGTTAAAAGAATTAACTAATGATAATCCAGATTATATTAGAATTGTGTCTGAAGACTTTACAAATTTTATTAATGATGAAACAAATGAGCAGAATCAAAATGCATTCGATTTATATAATCAACGTAGTATTAATTCTCAAGATGCATATGACAAATATGCAACTAAGCGCGACAAAGCAATTAGACGTGGAGGAGAATCGAGTAAAGTTATTGAAGAAGAAAATAAAAGATATGAATATGCAATTATGAGATATAATGAAAAAATAAGAATGTTTTATACATCAATTTTCAATGAAAATATTGTAAGAAATAAAATTATTAAAACTAAACTTAATTTGGATGATAAGCATGATAAAGAATTTAATCATGAACTATCAACTTTTGTTGGATTTAATACTAAATATGGAATACGTTGTGATACAGATGTATTATCATTTATTTTGTATCGGTTTAAAGATGAATATGCATCAAAAGCAGATCTATATATGAAAATGTTATTTGAAAAAATTCCTAACAAAATTATTAATTCACGTGTAGTATATGACACTTTTACCAAACATAAAATAAATATTGTTGATTATTTGTGGACTGCAATGTTAAATTCAATTTCATTCGAAACTCCACTGACATTTTCATCTGATTTATTGAATGAATTTCTGAAAGAAAAAGGCGGATTAGGTGAGTCATATATCTGTCAATATTTAGAAAAACTTTCGGCAGTTACATCTACATTATCACCTGAACAAAAAGCTGCAATTTTTGAACAAATTACTAATTCCATATTGGATGATAATATTAAGTCTAGAATTTATTTATGAAGAAAATTTAAATAATCTTCAGCTAATTCTAATAAAGAATCTTGTTCTCTTTTTGATTTTTTATCCCAATGAGAAACATTACGAGCAGTAGCATAGATTTTCTTTAACATATCACGATTTTTATAAATAAATCTATAATATAATGCATCCCAAATATCACTCCAAGTATATTTATCAAATAATGTTAATTTAATTAATTTTTCTTTTCTATTTAAAACAACTTTAACTTCTTTGTTACTTATATTATCTTTATAATCACTCATTTTTCTAATATAATTAGATGATGAAAAATAAGGTCTAGTCATTAATAATCCCCCATCTGCATATTGTGACATACCAAAAATATTAGGAACCATAACCCATTGATATGCATCAATTGTTAACATAAACCATTTAAATACTTCATTGGGATCAATTTCACATAACAACATAAAATTACCCATAACCATTAATCGTTCAATATGATGAAGATATCCAGTTGTATGTAATTTTTTTATTGTATCATCAATAATAGGAATTTGTGTTGTTCCATCCCAAAAATGAGATGTAAGTTTCTTATGATGATTTAAGTTATTTTTACCAAATTGTTTATCATAATAAAATTCATAAAAATATCGCATTGTGCTTTTCCATCCAATAATTTGTCGAATAAAACCTTCAAATGAATTTAATGGTATTTTATGTTGTAATGGTAATATTTTATCAAGGATATCTTTATCTGTTAATAAACCAATATTTAAAATAGGGGATAATACTGAATGAAAACCAAATTTAATATCTTTACCAATGGCATCCTCAAAATCGCCAAATTGTTTAAATCTATGATATACAAAATTATGCAACCATTCTTTTGCAGTAGAATGATCAATTGGATAAAAGAAATTTTCAGATGATCCAAAATTATCCGGAAAATGTTTTTCAACATATTTAGTAGCTTCTATAACATATTTATTATTACTTGTTAATGGAAGAAAAACATCTTTTTGATTTTTAGGAAATGGTTTTCTATTTTCATTATCGAGGGATAGTTTTGTATTAGGTAATATCTTTAATCGTTCTCTTTGCCATTTATAAAATTGAGAATCATGAATAAAACGTTTATTTTTATGATCATTATGAAATTGTTCTAAATCTTCATAACTAGAAATAAATTCAGGAGTTTCAAAAAGCTCAATTTCAAATTTATTTTTTTTTGAATATTTTTTTAATGTATTCATTATATCATGATCTACAGGATCATAACAAATAATATCTGCTTTATTATTTTTATAAAATTGTTCAGCTTTATTATATTCAATATATTCTAAATTATGTAAATCCGCATATTTTTTCATAGATGCTCTATGAAGAATTAATTTTAATTTATGTGTGTTATATTTAGTAAAGTATATTGGATCTTCAATTATAATTTTTTTAATAGTAGGATTATCAGAGATTATATCACTTGTTTCAAATAAATGAACAGGATAAATTAGAACAATCTTCATATCTTATTATAATAATATTTTTAAATTTATTATAATAAACATAAAAATTGATATTTATTCTTTATCATATATTAATAATTATATATAATAAAAAATGATGGAAGATAAATATCCAATTTTAGTTGATTCAATTAAAAATATTCAAGATAAAAAAACATTTTATAACAATGTAATGTCAATAAAAAATAATATTAATAATGTTATTTATATAACTGATTACGAAGTAACTACTAAAATATCTCAGCATTATTTAAATGAAGAAATACCTGTAACTAGAAATTCAAATACAGTATGGATTCGAAATTTTTATGCATCATATATATATGATTTAACCATATATATTTTACTTGGATTAAATAAGATTCAATGTTATTCTCCTGGTGAATTTATGATAAGTTCTGATGTAATTATAGATTTAATTAATGAACTAAATTCATTTGTATTTGATATTTATGAAAGAAATAATTATGAAGATCCAATAAATGATATTAAATTAATTGTAAGTGATTTAATTAAAAATGAACCAGTTATATTATTAGAAAAAAAAGTAGTATCTGAAGTTACACCTGAAATTATCCCTAATGAAGATTTAGAACAAAATCTTAATCATGAAAAAAGCGATTTTCGGAATCCAGATTGTAATAATTCCAGACGAAATTCAAATAATAGTTCAGGATTAATAGAAAAAATAGATTCTTCTTATTTTGAAAAAGAAATGTTTATTGATGATTCTACATCAGAATCAGATACAGAATCTAAAAATTCACATGATTATATTACAGATATAAGAGATAATTTAGTTAATATATTAGCTAATAATTAAATAAAAATTGAAAATATTATTTTAACAACTACTATGGAAATAGTTAAGATTCTAACTAAAATGTATTACGTTCCCCCTGTTTATTATTGGATTAATGATGATATTTATGATAATATCAAAGCAGAATTTAAAAAAAGATTAGAAATAAATAAAAAAGTGTATTACGAATATGTAAAAACTGAACAAAAAAATAATTTAATTGAAAAGGGTTCTGAATATATCAATTATAAGAGTAATTTAATTAGAATAATTTTACTAGAATATGCACATACTAATCCTGATGGAAAAAGTAAAGATCTATTAAATAGTATATTTGATAAATGGAATCAAAATAAAACTATTAAAGATAAAACAAAAATAAGTGTATATGAAAGAACGATAAATAATATTACAAAATACGAGAAAGTAATTAATAATATTGAAGAAATTATGATGTTAATTAGTTTAAATATATTAGAAAATTATTAAATTTATTTATAATATTACTATATGGGTAATATTATAAGTAGTTCATCAGGTTTAGGACCGACAGAATTAGGGTCAGGAAAGATAAGTGATGTACCTAATCCGTTCCTTCAAAATATGAATGATATTTTATTAGAATTAAATCTTAATAATAAAGGTAATTATAATTACACAACCGATAGTCAAAAAAATGGTCCAAGAAGTGAATTTGATTATTACAAAGCATTTACAGATCCGCCTCCAATTGGATCTGTTTCATCAGATCTATATGATTTGAAAGGACGACCAAAAAATTCTAGAGGTCAATACATTGATATTTTTGGCATGCCTTATGTGACAGATGAAACAACAAAAACAACAGATCAGATTGCTAAAAAAGATAAACTAGATCTTTCAAATGATGGTTTTTATAATATTAAACGAGCAGTATGTAATATGTCAAAAAAAGCCCCAGTATCAATGATAGGGGTTGATTTACCAGCAAGTGATCCTGATATGAGAAGATTATTTACTAATAGAAATTTACCAGGTTATGAAACAAATTTACATAATAAACAATTATCAAATCTTAAATTACCTTCTGGGTATCCAACTGATTCTGTTTCAATATCTAACGCTGTAAATAATTGTTTAACATGGGGATCAATTTATGCACCTAGTGCATCATCTACAGTTCCCGATAATATAAATACATGGAATAATTTACCAATTCCAGATATAAATATTCCAAATTCAAATATATATCAAAATACAGTTACTGCTAATACAGTTGATCCATCAAGTTCTGCAATTATTGGAAATACTGGATATGTTACTACCATTATTTCAACACCTTCTTCAAATAATGTTGTTAAACAAACACCTATTCAACATTTTACTAATGTATCTGATATAATAGAACACGCTACTAATACACCAACACCATCTACAAATAATGCACCATCATTACCACTATCACCTATTAGTAATTTAATATTAAATGATTACGGTAATAAACGTGCATCAACACCTACACAATCTCCATCAACTTATTCACCACATAACATTTATGATCAACCGCTTAGTTCAGATTGTGTTAACTTATTAAATAGTATGGTTTATAATTCATATACCGTTGCAGAACTTGATAAATATTCTAAATTTGCAGATCAACAATATCTGCTTAATTCTATAACAACACAAAATATAGATACTGGATCAACTGTATCATTGGTTCATGATTATAGTAATAATAATATAGCATTAATTCCTGGAAATGTTAATACTGTAAGTCTACCATCTAATTTTAGTGTTAACACTACAAAAAAATATACTGCACTAAAAGCAATAACTAATCAAGGAACAACTGGATCAGCAGATTTTGATATGAATACTGAATGTAAATCATTCGAAAATGATTTATGTGAATGGTATTATTATTATGATATTAATGATGCATTTACCGCAAATAGAACATCGCCTATTACATTTGAAAATAGATCAAATTATCTAAATAATGTTCAATATTTATCATCACATATTCCTGATTGTAGATGTAGTGCAGTATCTAAATTATCACAGAGTAATATTTATGATAACTATTATATAAATAGTAAATGTCAAACTTATAATTCTTATAGTTCAGATACACATTTTAACGATGTTTCATATAATAATTATCCTAAATATCCAGGAACAAGTATGACAAATAAGTATAAATCTATATATAATGTATCGTCTGGATCAGTAGATTATGTTCCCTTTCGAACACAACTTGATCCAACTATTTCAATAAACGGGGGTTTAGGTGATTCAATATATGGAGTTGTGGCAGGTAATTTACGAGGTCAAGGTATTCAGATTAATAATTATAGTTGTAATATAGAAAATTCAGTTGTAACAACAAATACAGGTGGTAATGTAATTGTAGGTAATTTTTATTTTGCATGTAATTTTCCTGGATCAGGTGCACCTGCTACTACTGATGTAGGTTCTGGTATAACATTCGTATATAACAATGTATATTATATGAATAATAGTCAATATCTAAATATTATATCATTACCAGATATATCATCATCATTACCCGTAAAGAATAGTAATTTTGAAGCATTTACACAAATTAAAGTTGAGGCTACACCAAATAGTGTAATGAACTGTAGATTTCTAGCTACTTATCAATTTATATTATATATTAATGGTGATAAAACTTCTTCACCAATTGTATGTCCATATACAGGATCAAATTGTCCTACTGGAATCAATACATCACCTGATTGCATACCTAATTCATGTGCTCCTTATATATTAAGAATACCATTTATTTATGGTAATAGTTATATTGCAAATACATATCAATTATTTATAAGAAATAATCCAGATTTTGCAAATACTAACAAAGTAAATCTCACAGGATATTCATTATCTTTTACTGTTCAACAATATAATATATATATTAATTCATATATTCCTGACATTAATAGTAATGGTTCATATTCAGTGAAAATAAATATTGTAATTGAAACAAAATGTCCGCAAAATTTACCAGTTCGTGTAGTTCTTATATCTACTTCAAATGTTAATAATACGGTGTATATGTATAATAGTAGTTTATTAAATGCACTTAGTAATACAAATACTAGTAATGGAAATATTACTAGTGGAATATTAACATTAACAAGTGGTGGTTCTGGGGTTACTGGAGGAATTACTAATCAAAGTTATAATTTAAAAGTAATGTTAAATGAAACTCAAACTGCCTCAATATATACAGGAGGTGTTGAAATGAATGTTTCAAATAGTATTTCAACACCATATGTTATTAATTTTGCAAGTTTAGTTCCAACATTTACTTCTACTTCTTTAGAATATATAGATAATAATAATTTAAGCGTAGTAATTGCAACTCAAACAATACCTATTGGTGCTACATTAAAATATAATTGGACAATTAATAATTTAGGTTCTGTATTATCTAGAATAACAATTTATTATGATACAAATATAAATTATATTCCATCATCAACTGTATCTCCTACACGAGTCGCAATTGCAACTGCATCTTCTTTAGGAACATTGTCAGGAACATCAAATACAGGTAGTATAAATTTTATATGTCCATTAAGAAATGGTGGGAATATTATATTTTATGCGATTGCATCGGGAACTGGAACAACTACACCAATTTATTCATCTACTAAAAATGTATCATTACCTCCAATTACAGCATTATCAAATATAAATTCTTGGACAATTTCTCAATATTCAACAATATCAGATTCAGCAAAAGTAAGTTTAACATCAACACAAACCCCTATGAAAATTACTGATTATTTTGCATTAGGATCAACATATAAATATATTATTTATACACCAGGATCATTATCAGGAACTACATATACAAATCCAACATTTTTTGGTAGTAATATTACTCCTATAGCTGCTGCAGGTGGATCAAATCCTGGATATATAATATTTACAAATCCAAATAGTGTTACTAATCCACCTATAATTAAAATTACATCAATCAAATCTTCCCAATTACCTGGTTCCCCGTCAACTTTTAAATATTCATTTACACCATCTGCATCTAATTCTGTTAGATTAGAACTAGGGGCATCATTAATAATAAATTATCAACTTATAAATTTTACATCAAATCAGACATTACAATTAAAGTTAGGAACTAAAACAATTACAACAATAAATTATAATAAAGATACAGATCCAAGTCAAGGAACTATTTCTTTTACAGTATTTGGTGATATATCCATCGCAAATATTCCATTATATATGAAAACAATTAGTGAAATTCAATCACAAACATTATCAGTAACATTAAATAATAATGGTGCAGACACTTTTACAGTATCTCCAGCTACAGTAGCATCATCTTCATCTGTAACAATTACTGATGTATCAAATCCAGCATTAAAAATTAACGCAGCTGCACAATCTGATTCAGTATTATCAACTATGAATATATCATATAAGTCATTTTTAGAAAATGAATATTTTACAGAATTATCATCATTTAGTACACAATTAAATATTTCAACAATTAATCTTTCATTTCCTAATGTAAATTTTAGCACTGACTTTAATTATGTATTTTATTCAAATTTAATTAATGGATTTACATCAAATATTTCTCATGGTAATGAAATGTTTACTAATGCAAGACAATTATATTTAGATTCTAAAAATTCTAAAATTAAAAAAATAAATAAAAAACAAAAATTATTAATCAATTCAAATGAATTAGAAGAATTTACAGAGCATTATTCAACAGGACAAATAAATCAATTAACAATTGATAAATTAACATTTAATTTTGCGACTGGAACATTTGGATCACAAAATAATATTAATTTAACATTTGCTGGATATACAAACGTTACTATTTCAAATTTAATATTATCATATGGAACACTTACATTAGATAATCGATCTTTTAGAATTAATATACTACCTGATGCTACAATTGGACTAGATGCAGTATTAACGATTAATAATATTATATTTGTAGGTAATTTAACTTCAAATGGAAAAATAACAATAACAAATCCTACTCCAGGAACAAATATTAAATATTCTGTATTAACTTGTCCAAATTCTGTAACATCATTGCCATTAATAGTTCCATGTATTAATAATTCAGATGGCACATGGAGTGCTCCCGCAGATTATGCTGCAAGATTGACTAATCAATGTACTACTGGTGGTGGCGGCGGAGGCGGCGGAGGCGGCGGAGGTGGCGGAGGTGGTGGAGGTGGTGGAGGTGGTGGAGGTGGTGGAGACGGTGGTGGAGGTGGAGGCGGTGATGGTTCTCCTAG
>Ga0214919_10009933_pt1 | contig 12163 bp, 11 predicted proteins | sample LL1503_MetaG_FD_177994 | JGI IMG/M metagenome (GOLD analysis project Ga0214919, IMG submission 177994) | Freshwater microbial communities from Lake Lanier, Atlanta, Georgia, United States - LL-1503 | ecosystem: Environmental > Aquatic > Freshwater > Lake | place: USA: Georgia | collected...
GCGTGGGGGCCATCCTTCAACGGCCTTACCAACAGGTCGATGTGTTCACCGCCCTGCCCTACAGGGGCAACCCGCTGGCCGTGGTGCTGAACGGCAGCGGGCTGGACGACGACCAAATGGCGGCCTTCGCCCGCTGGACCAACCTGTCCGAGACAACCTTTGTGCTGCCGGCCAGTGCCGCGGCGGCCGCGCAGGGCGCCGACTACCGGCTGCGCATCTTCACGCCCGGGGGCGAGCTGCCCTTTGCCGGCCACCCCACGCTGGGCAGCTGCCACGCCTGGCTGGCCCATGGCGGCCAGCCGCAGCAGCCGGGGCAGGTGGTGCAGGAATGCGGCGTGGGCCTCGTCACACTGCGCCGCGACGGCACGCGGCTGGCCTTTGCCGCACCCGCGCTGCGCCGCAGCGAGCCGGAGCCGGCGCTGCTGCAGGCGGTGCTGGCAGCACTGGGCTTACAGCCCGCGCAGGTGCTGGCGGCCCAGCTGCTGGACAACGGACCGCACTGGCTGAGCCTGCTGCTGGAATCACCTGCCACTGTGATGGCGGTCCAACCCGACCACGCGGCCCTCAAAAATTTAGGACAAAAAGTGGGCCTAGCCAGCGTGGAATATAGCGATATAGCTCCTTTATTGATAGCAAGATCCAACCGGGAGGCGCGGGCCTTTGGCAGCCGGGCCGACGCTGCTGCCCAGCCCGGAACCGCCACCGGCCTGCATGTGCGCGCCTTTGCCGCCGCCATTGGCGTGCCCGAAGACCCGGTGACCGGCAGCCTGAACGCCAGCCTGGCGCAGTGGCTGATCGCCGAAGGCGTGCTGCCCCAGCGCTACACCGCGCGCCAAGGCGCTGCACTGGGGCGCGACGGCTGGGTGTACATCACGCAGGATTCGGCGGGCCAGGTGTGGGTTGGCGGTGATTCGGTGACCTGCATCGCCGGCACGGTGCTGCTGTGAGCGCTGCGCCACCTTTGGCCACCCTGGACCACCTGGTGGTGCTGGCGCCCAGCCTGGCCAGCGGCGTGGCCTGGGCAGAGGCCACCCTGGGCGTCACCCCCGGCCCCGGCGGTGAGCACCCGCTGATGGGCACCCACAACCGGCTGCTGCGCCTGAGCAACGGTAAGGGGCAACCGGGTGCTGCCTACCTGGAAATCATCGCCATCAACCCGGCCGCCACGCCGACGCTGCAGCCACCAGAACGCCGCTGGTTCGACATGGACGACCCGGCCCTGCGCGAGCGCGTGGCCCAAATGGGGCCGCAGCTGGTGCACTGGGTCGCGCGGGTGCCGGTGCTAGCCACCGCCCTGCAGGCCTGGCAGCAACTGGGCATTGCCCGGGGTGAGCCGCGCGCCGCCTCACGCAACACGCCCGCTGGCCTGCTGCAGTGGCAGATCAGCCTGCGCCCGGACGGCCAGCGTTTGTTTGACGGCTGCCTGCCCACGCTGATCGAATGGGGGCCGCACCATCCCACCGCCGCCATGGCCGACAGCGGCCTGACGCTGCAGGCACTGGCACTGCAACACCCGCAAGCCGCACAGTTGCAGGCCGCCTGCCACGCCATCGGCCTGCAGGCGGTCGCGATCACCGACGGCCCTGCAAGCCTGAGCGCACAACTGTCCACGCCAGGCGGCCCGCTCACCTTGCATTCCTGAAAAGCCACCACCGTGAGCACAGCATGACCCACCCCGCCCTGCCGACCCTGCCCGAAATTGAAGCGGCTGCGACCGTGGTGTACCGCGAGTTCCAGGCCACGCCGCAGTACCGTTGGGCGCTGCTGAGCGAGCGCCTGGGCACCGACTGCTGGGTCAAGCACGAAAACCACACCCCGGTGGGCGCCTTCAAAATCCGCGGCGGCCTGTGCTACTTCGATCAACTGGCCCAGAGCGGCAACCTGCCCCGGGCCATCGTCAGCGCCACCCGGGGCAACCATGGCCAGAGCATGGGCTGGGCGGCACGCGCCCACGGCATCCCCTGCAGCATCGTGGTGCCGCAGGGCAACTCGGTTGAGAAAAACGCCGCCATGCGCGCGCTGGGCGTGACGCTGATCGAGCACGGCGCCGATTTTCAGGACGCCCGCGAGCACGCCATGCAACTGGCCGAGCAAACCGGCGTGCACATGGTGCCCAGCTTTCACCCAGCGCTGTTGCTGGGGGTGAGCACCTACTGGTGGGAGCTGCTGCGCGCGGTGCCGCAGCTGGATGTGGTCTATGTGCCCATTGGGCTGGGCTCGGGCGCCTGCGCGGCCATTGCGGCCAAAGTGGCGCTGGGCCACCGAGCCCGCATTGTGGGCGTGGTCAGCACCCTGGCCACCACCTACGCCGATTCACTGGCCGCCGGCCGGGTGGTGGCAGCACCAGTGAGCACGCTGCTGGCCGACGGTATGGCGGTGCGCCTGGCCGACGCCGGCGCTCTGGCCATCCTGAGCCAGCACTTGGACCACGTGGTCAAAGTGAGCGACGCCGAGGTAGCGCAGGCCATGCGCGACCTCTACACCGACACCCACAACGTGGCCGAAGGCGCCGGTGCCGCCAGCTTCGCCGCCGCCATGCAGGAGCGCGCCCAGCTGCGCGGCCAGGTGGTGGGTACCACCCTGTGCGGCGGGAATGTGGACGCCGATGTGTTTGCGCGGGTGCTGGCTGGCACCTACTGAGAGCCTGAATTCCGCTTGCCTCGGGAAAGACGCAAACATCCTCGCCCTCGCCCCCGATCAGTTCGAGGGCAGGCACCAACATAGCGGTGACGGTGGGTGCGCGGTGGGAGCAGCAGGACCGCTAAGCGGTCGATCAGCTCCAGCGCAGTGAGCGTTATCTGGGCTGTCTTGGCACCACGCTTGTCACCTCAGCAGCCGCTACAGGCCAGTGCGATCGTGCGCCTGGATGCATACGCCGGCGTCCACCAAAGCGATCTTTACTTTCATTGGCATAGATGCGCCTTTTTTACATGCTGTGCCTCAAACAAAAATTCCTGGCAGGCTCCTCTGATGCTGAGCCGGTTTAGTCCTTGACTGTGCGCTTGAAGAAATCCAGCCCGACGCGATTAAACCTCTCAGCCGCTTCGAACTGCGACCAGTGCGAACTACGATGAATCTCAACATACTCCACGCTGGGGATCAATTGAGTCACGCGCTGCGAAGCCTCCAGAAAAATATCCGGGTGGTCTACCGCGCCGATCACCAGTGTTGGCGCTTGCAATAGGCGCCATTCGCTTTCGGGGATCAAGTTGCGAGCTCGAATGACGGGCTCTTGCAGGCAAAGAATATGCGCCATCGCGCGGCGCATTCCGGGCTGTTTGTAGACTGCCTGCCGAACGCCGACAAAGTCGGGTATTCGGTTCTGCTCCTCAAGTATCAGGCCCTTGAAAACGGCGCTGACGTTATCCCAGCTTGGATCGTCTACTGCTTTGAAGCGAGCCCCCTTGATATCAGAGGAGGTCTTGGCATCGGTCAGAAGACCGGCAGTCGAGACCAAGGCAAGACTTTGAACTCTTTCAGGATAGGTGAGCGCAAAACGCACTGCAATCCAGGCTCCCAGGGAAACGCCAATGATGGATGCCTTGCTGACGCCTACAGACTTCATGAAGTTGCTCACATGTTCGACATACAGCGGGATCTCATAGTCGACATCGGGTTTGTCACTGAAACCCGCTCCTACTGTGTCAAAGGCATAGCAGTTGTAGTCTTTTGAAAATGCAGCGATGTTGGCGCAAAAACATTCCCAACTGCCTCCTGTACCGTGGATCATTAGCAGTGCTGGTGCGTTTTCCGGGCCCGCCTGCATATAGCGCGTACTGATGCCTCCGGCGTCTATCCAACCCTGCCGAAAGGATGTTTCGCGAAGCTCCGACCAGACACTGCGAAAGGGGACTGCGGCTGCAGAGGCTTCAGAAGTGTCCGTTGTTGTTGCATCTGTGCTCATTCTTGTTTTCCTAAGTAAGTGAACGTTATGGAGGATCTGCGAAAAGAAATTTGCTCACAGCGCTGAAGTTAGAGTCTCGCTTCGAAGATCTGCAGGTGGGCTTAGCTGGCCGTGAGGCGGCGAATAAAGTCTATAGCGGCGGGCTTCTCTCTTTCAAAAAGGGCCAAATACTTGGCGTTAAGCCAGGTCTCGACGCCGTCCTTGTAGCCCACGGTTGCAAACAGGCGCTGTACCCAATCTGCCACGAGCGGGCGGGCTTGGATGCGCTCTTCGAACCCGAGGTGTAATAGTCGGATCATGTAAGGACCATAGGCGATATCGGCCAATGAATACGTCGTGCCGGCAAGCCAGGCTCCTTGAGACAGTGCCGCATCCATGTCGGAAATCAGCTTTTCAAAACGCACTACTGCGGGTGAGAATCCGGGGGATCCCATGCCCTGCTGAACCGCCAGCCGCGTTCGCTCGCGCCGCGCCGGATCCATCATGTTGTCAAGCCAATTCTGCAACTCTGTTGGCTCGCGTTGAAGGTGCTGGTGCCGGAATGCAATACAGGTGCTGATGGTTCCGGTGGCCGCATGCACGCCATCATCGAGCTGACGCATCCACAGTCGCATGCGGGCACGTTCTGCGGGCGCGGCCGGACGCAGGGGGCGTTGCGGCCAGGTATCATCGATGTACTCCAAGATAATGTTGGATTCAACGATAACGGCTTGATCGTGCACCAGCGTTGGCACCACTTGGTTTGGGTTGAGGAGGGTATACGCTGTTTTTTGGGCATCCCCAAGCCGCAGATCCAGGTGCACGCCCTCAAAAGCAACGCCCTTTTCGGCAAGCGCACTGCGCACCTTGGCGGCGCAGACGGACATGTCGTTGTGGTAGAGAACAAGCTGAGGCTTGGCTTGGGCCATATGGCGGATATCCGGTTTTACGCCCGCAGCAGCGCGGGAAGCCACATCGAGATGGCGGGAAAGCAGGCCAACAATGCCAGCAACAGCAGGTCGGCGGCGATGAAAGGCATCACTCCGCGGTAGATGGTGCGGATCGGAATATCCGGGGCCATGCCGTGCAGCACGAAGACAATGATGCCGATTGGCGGGATGATCATGCCCAGCTCAATCACGACCACATTGATGATGCCCCACCACACCGGGTCGTAACCCAGTTGCTGGATAACCGGCAGTGCGAAGGGCAGCGTGATGAGCATGGCTGCGATCTCGTCGAACACTGCGCCCAGCACGAGATAAGCCAGCAACAGCGCGAAAACGATGCCGATGGGCGCTATGTTGAGGTGGCTAATCAGTTCGACCAATGCTTCAGGGACACGCGCCAGCGTGATGAAGTAGGTGAACACCGAAGCGCCAATGATGATGATGTAGATCATCGCTGTGGTACTGGCCGACTCGCGCAAACCCGTCCAGATATTGAACCAGTTCATCTTGCCGCGCGCCATAGCAAACGCCAGCGACAACACCGCCGCCACAGATGCGGCCTCGTTGACCGTGAAGATGCCGCTATAAAGGCCAGCGAACACCGCGACGAGCAGAGCAAGTACCGGCCCGGCCCGGCGCAGAGCGGCCCAACGTTCGGGCCAAGGCACGGCCAAAGCAACGGGTGCCGCTTCCGGCCGTAGCCGGACCATCACCCCGATGGTGATCAGGTTCAGCGTGATGGCCAGAATCGCAGGAATCACTGCCGCAATAAAGAGATCGAAGATGAAGGTTTTGGCAACAATGCAATAAAGGATCATCACGATCGACGGCGGGATCAGCGACTTGAGGGTGCCGCCCGCGGCGATCGTGCCAGTGGAAAAGGCATCCGAATACCCTCGCTTGCGCATCTCTGGGAGCGCCGCCTTGGCGAAAGTTGCTGCAGTGGCGGTGGATGAACCGCAGACCGCCCCGAAAGCCGCACAACCGCCAATGGTGGCATAGGCTAGGCCGCCACGGCGATGACCCAGAAAGCTGGCAGCAGCGTTGTAGATGTCTGCTGAAAAACCGGCGGCGGTTGCGAAAGTCCCCATGAGCAGGAAAAGGGGAACTGTAGCGAGGTCGACGCTGGCAAGGAGGCCAGAGGGCTCGCTAGCTAGGATCGTGAAAGCCGGGCCCCATCCGGCCTGCAGGGCATAACCCACCACGCCCACCAGGATCATCGAAAAACCTATCGGCACCTGCATCAAAATCAGCGCAAACAGCGCCACCAGCCCGAGGCCGGCAATGGTCAGCGGGCCCATTTTTTTAACCCGAGGAAGGGTGAAATGTCATAGATATCCTTTTAGCCCCATGGAATTTATGCAGCATTGCGGTTGGAGTGTTCGAACCTGCCCATCAGACGTCCGAATTCGAGCAGCACCATCACCCACTGTACGAGCACTGCGCACCAGAGGATCGTCGCCACGCCATACCAGAACGGTGCTGTCGGAATGTGCAGAACCCAGGTCGTTTCATTTGCGCGGGCGATCTTGCCTGCGAAGACCGTGAACTGCCATGCCACAGCGACCATGACAATGGAGACCAGCAGCGCGGCTAGTGCATCGAAGACCTTGCCCAGCCGTGGTCCTGCTACTGACTCCATGACCCGGATCGTGATGTTGCTGCGCTCCATCAAACCCACCGGGATGCAGCAGGAAACGGCTAGCGCAATAGCTAAGCCTCCGATGTCGCGCACGCCTTCGATCGGTTGATTCGCCAGCCAGCGAGCGAGTCCGTCTAGCAATGTCATGAACGCAAGCACCATCAACGCGATCAGGCCGGCAACTGACATGGCGCGCGTGGCAAGGAGGCCGGCGCGCTCAAAGCGCTGAAATATGCTCCGCGGAGAATCGCCTGTCTCAGCGGCCGGCATGGACTTTGACGATTTCTGCCTCCACCAACGCTAGCAATTCCCTGTGACGCGGACTCTTCGCAACCCATGTATCGATCACTGACTTGAAGGCCGGTTGCATGGCATCTCGTTCTGCTTGGGTTGGCAACACCACCTTGCGCTTCGGATCGGCTTGAAGGTCCTTAATTACTTTTTCGTTGTAGTCGCCGACATATTGATTGAAGCGCGCAGCCGTCCATTCGCCGCTGTATTTGCTGATGGCGTCCTGCGCCGATTTAGGTAGGCTATCGAACTTTTTTCGGTTCATCAGCACAGTCAGCGGTACCACGCCAAGGCGCGTGAAATAGTGGTGGTTCGTCACTTTGGAGATGCCGAAGTCCACCAGAGGTGCTGGGTGTGATGTGGTGCCATCGATGGTGCCACGGCTGATCGCCTCGGGCACCTCCGTTACCGGCATACCAATAGGCACAGCGCCCAGTGCCTTGATAGTTTCACCTTCAAGCGCGCCTGAGGTCCGAATCTTTTTGCCCTTGATGTCGGCGATGCTGTTGATCGGCGTGCGCGCATGCAGGCTGTAGGGCGCCGTTCCGAAAAGAGCGATGGGGTAAAAGTCCTCATAACCCTTGATTTTGCCGCTGCCCACAAGTCGCGTGAAGACCAACGTAGCCTCTTGCAGATCGCGGAACAGCCCTGGCAGTTCGAACACTTCGTTGTCCTGGAAGCGTCCTGGCGTGTAGGACGCAATGATCCATGCCATGTCGGCCACCCCGTCTAACACCATCTGGGCCTGCTGCAGTGGACTGCGCCCCAGCGCGCCATTGGGGAAAAGTTCGATCTCGACAGCCCCGTTGGTTTCCTTGTTAACGGCATCGGCAAATGGCTTAAACACAGACTGGTAGGTGATCTCTTTATCGGGCGAGAAGATGGAAAATTTCAGCTTGATCGGCGTTGTTTGCCCTAATGCAACACCGGCCAAGCAACATACTGCACTCACCATCAATATCCGCGCTTGTCTGAAAACGTTCATGGTTGTTTCCTCTGTTGTTGATTTTTGGCGACTTTAACGGCCTGTAAATTAAATGTCAACAAATAAGATATGCTGCACTGCAATATTGACAACTGCTAAATTTCGATCTATAAATATCATATTCTGAGTATTTTTGCATTCAAGATGCGAGTATTGAACAAGGTTTCCCTATGTCCCAAGCGCCCACCATCAGCTTCAGCCATATCGGCATCTACGTCCGCGACATCGTTCGCATGGAAGCGTTCTACACGCGCTTTCTGGGCTTTACTGTCACCGACCGAGGCGATCTCGATACGCCCCACGGTAAGGTTGGACTGTTATTTCTCAGCCGCGATCCCACCGAACACCATCAGATAGTGCTTGCCACTGGCAGGCCCGAAAGCATTGATTTCAATACCTTGAACCAGATGTCATTTCGGGTCGACAGCCTTGGGACTTTGCGAACGCTGTACATGGGTATGGTCGCGGGCGACCTCAAAGGCGAGATGAGCGAGGTCTCGCCTGCCTGCCACGGTAACGCTTTATCGGTCTATGTGCGCGATCCCGAAGGCAACAGACTTGAACTATTTATCGATACGCCTTGGTATGTGAACCAGCCGCTGCGTGTGCCTTTTGATTTCTCGCTCGACGACGCCAGTCTGTGGGCTTGGGCCGAAAGCCAAGCCCGTGCTTTGCCCGGATTCAGGCCGCGTGCAGATTGGGTGCGGGAAATGGCCTTGAAAATGGGGCTGTCTTGAGTACCCTGAGTTCGACTTTATCGGTGCTGTCGCTGTTTTCAGCAGAGGAGCCGATATGGACGGCCGAGCGCATGATCGAGCGCTTGCGCTACACACGCCCAACGGTTTACCGCTATGTCCGCCAACTCGTCAATGAAGGTTTTTTAGTTAGGGTGGCCGCCGGTTGTTATGGCCTAGGGCCTCGCATCATTGCGCTCGACTATCAGATTCGCCAGAGCGATCCACTGCTAAAAGCCGGCCTACCGGTGATCCAGGGTCTGGTGGCTGCTAGCGGTTGCGAAATCAACCTCATCGGACTGTATGGCGACGAGATCGTCACCACACACCAGCAGCACGGCTTGGAGCACCTGCCGCTCTCGTTCGGGCGCGGACGTCCTTTGCCACTGTTTCGCGGCGCTGGATCGAAGATCATCGCAGCAAATTTCACCAACGCCAAGCTCAAGCGGCTTTATGCTGCGCATGCTGACGATGTACGTTCTAACGGTATGGGCCAGGATTGGGAAAGCTTCAAGAGCACCATGGCCTCAATACGACGTGCTGGTTATGCCCGTTCGGATGGCGAACTCGATGCTGGTTTCGCTGGTTTTGCGGTGCCTGTTTTTAATGCGGATGGCGAAATTCTCGGCAGCGTGATTGCGGCCCTGTCGCGCATGCGTTTGGGTGTGACTGACCTTGAACGTCTGATCGCGCTGATGGTTGCAGCCGGGCGGCGGATCAGTTCGGACATCGAATTAATCGGCCATCCACGACAACGTACGGACAGTCCGCCTAAGATCACCGCCTTGCCCATCCAGCGGCCTCGCGTCAAGGTATGAAAGGCGTACCGGCGCCGGAATTCGACGTGGCAATTGTCGGTTACGGACCGACTGGTGGGGTGTTGGCCAAACTGCTCGGACAACTTGGCTGGCACGTCGCGCTGTTCGATCGAGAACCCGGGCTGTTGAACCTTCCACGCGCCGTGCACTTCGATGGCGAAGTTATGCGCATCTTTCATTCAGCCGGTATTGCAAATGAACTGCTACCGTTGGTTCGCCCATCTCAAGGCATGCAGTATCTAGATTCGGCGGGGCATCTTATGCTGGAGCGAAAACCAGCCGGTGCAACGGGAACACACGGCTGGGCCAACAACTACCTATTCCATCAACCGGACCTGGAACAAACGCTACGCAACGCAGTTGCCAGACATGCGTGTGTAAAGCTGTTTCTCAACCACGAAGTAGAGTCGGTCACTCAGGATCTGGACAGTGCCACTGTGAACGCGCGAGATCTGGTGCGTGGCACAAAGCAGCCAATACGGGCGCGCTGGCTGGTGGGTTGCGACGGTGGACGCTCTACTGTTCGGGAAGCTCTGGGCAGCGCGCTCACAGACCTCGGTCTCCACCAGTCTTGGCTGGTTGTTGATGTGCTGATGGAGCGCGAAGTCATGCTTCCGGTCGCTACGGTGCAATTTTGCGATCCCCATCGGCCCATCACCTACGTCAACGTCACGGGACGCCGGCGCCGCTGGGAGATCATGCTGATGCCGGGCGATGACCCTCTTGCCATGACACAGCCCGATGCGCTGTGGGCTATGTTGTCGCGCTGGATTCGTCCGGGTGATGCTTCGCTCGTCAGACACACGATCTACACCTTCCATGCGCTTATCGCAGACCGATGGCAAGATCGACGCCTCCTGCTCGCGGGAGACAGCGCACACCAAACACCGCCATTCCTGGGTCAAGGGATGTGTGCCGGCGTACGCGACGCATCGAATTTGGCATGGAAGCTGGATCTGGTGTTACGAGGCGCCGACACTGCATTGCTCGACAGCTACCAGAGTGAACGAGCGCCCCATGTCTTGGAATACATTCAGACCGCTGTCCGCTTGGGCAACATCATCCAGACTACAGACCCGCAGGTTGCGGCGCGGCGTGATCGTCAGTTCGCTGAAGGCGGCCCACAAGAAATAGTCAATCTGTCGCCTCCACTGGGACCTGGCTTGCACCATGGCCTGGGTGCTTCCGGCATTTTGGCGGACCAACCACAACTTAGCGATGGCCGCTGGCTAGACGCTGTTTTACAAAACCAATTCGCATTTTTGTCCGCCAGCCCTGCTGCTGCCAATGAATTGCTGCCGTCAGAGCATAGCCGCCTGAAAGCTCTCGGCGTCCAATGGCAGATCGATCCGGCGTTTGAGCCTTGGCTGGAGAAACTTGGCGCCAAAGTACTTCTGCTGCGTCCCGATCGCTATGTATTTGGCGGCGCCAACACCAGCGAAGAGTTGAGTTGTCTGATTGCCAAGATGCAAATATTCACCCTTGTTTCGCCGGCGGCACCGACCTAACAGCAGCATCACGACCAGAGCCCAAGCCGAGTCGCATCCCTTACTTTGAAGGAGAATTATCGTGAACCGTAGACCCTTGAACCCAATCACCGAGGCAGATATCCGCCAGTTTGAAGACGATGGCGTCGTTTGTCTTCGAGGGATGTTCGACCAGGAATGGATCAGCCGCATGTCCGTTGCAGTCGACCGCATCATGGATGCACAGAATCCACTGGCTCGGCCGCGCGAAGTGACAACTGCGCTGGGCGGTACGACTGGTCGCTACCACATCAATTCTTTCGTGTTCCGTTGGGACGCGGATTTCAAGGACTATGTGATGGAATCGCCAAATGCTGAAATTGCAGCGCGACTGATGCGGGCTGACGAGGTGCGCGTTTTCTATGATCAGGTGTTCGTCAAGGAGCCCCGCACCAAAGAAGTAACCGACTGGCACCATGATTTGCCGTTCTGGCCGATGCAGGGCAACCAGATCCTGTCCGTCTGGGTGGCACTTACCGATGTTGGGCCGGAAAACAGCGCGCTTGAATACATCGCCGCATCGCACAAATGGGGCAAGTTTTACCGCGCGGCGATTCCAGATAAAGACCCAAACTTCAAATCCGAACTTGAGGAATGCCCGAATTTCAACGAATTCAGGGACAACCCGGACTATCGTTTTCTGTCCTGGGAGATGAAGGCGGGTGACTGCATCGTGCATCACCCTCTCACGGTCCACGGCGCACCTGGTAATTTTTCGCCCACGCGTCGCCGTGCAGCTATTTCAACCCGCTATTTCGGAGAAGATGCCAAATGGGACCCGCGCCCAGCCACGATGAAGGTAACCGGCGATCCTCAATTACCAGCAGGCGAGCACCCTGCTGATGACACTTTTTTCCCGGTGGCTTGGCGCAAATCGGACGGTGTCTGACAACGAGGTACGGCTCGAATATTTTTTCAGCCTTGGTGTACGAACTGCACAGGCATAGTCGCCCGCAATGAGGCCGCTCCTGAACAGGATGATCAGCGGGTACGCATCGGCGACGACCCTTTCAATCCGCCTTCCGGAGTTCCTCAATCAACTCCTAAGCGTTTGTCTGTATCGGGGTGACGCGCGCCCGGCTGGCGGCACCATGTGTCGCCTGGAGATTATTTCAGACCCATGCAATTGGCGTAATACGTCACGGTCGCGGGCCAGTCTGAAAAGATGCCCATGATGCCAACATCTTTAGCCAACACATCGAGCACCTGCATCACATCCCCTTCGCGTTTGATGGCGGAGCCCACCGTCTGGTAATACCAGCCAGGGTTGCCGCTAGCCAGCACGCCTGAGCGCTCCAAACTCCAGGTGATGATGTTCAGCCCGCTCTGCTTGG
>Ga0214919_10009934_pt1 | contig 12163 bp, 11 predicted proteins | sample LL1503_MetaG_FD_177994 | JGI IMG/M metagenome (GOLD analysis project Ga0214919, IMG submission 177994) | Freshwater microbial communities from Lake Lanier, Atlanta, Georgia, United States - LL-1503 | ecosystem: Environmental > Aquatic > Freshwater > Lake | place: USA: Georgia | collected...
TCAACACATCGTGAGCGAGCTGCGCTGGGCTGCTACTTCGTGATTTTCACGGTGTCGACGTCACCAGTTTTGGTAAGCGTCACCGTGATCCCCTTGTAGGTCACCGTGTCACCCTGCAGCAATAGTTTGTTGGCGTTAGTTGTTGCTGGCGTGACGTACTGAGCCCAAGTCTCCTTCACAATTCCTTGGGACTCACCCGAGCGATCAGTGTCTTTAGTCGTGTCTATGTAATACACAAGCACGCCATAGGTTCCTGCACCCAGGCGCGCACCCCAGCCTTCGGCCCGGTGTGATTCGATAACGAGAGCTTCTGTTGCAGAAATTGGAACAATCACGCCACGCATGCCTTGCTGTAAACGCTCAAGTGGAATTAACTGTGTTTCAAGCGTTGACTGCGTGCTCGGCATGCAATACAACCGATCAGCCCCCATCCACCCTGCGAAGTACGAGTCCCAAACATTGAGCATGACTGAACCTCCATTTTGATTGTCCATAATGCTCAGATTTGACCTTGGCGAATGACCAGCAAGTCCCATGGGGTGACCCCACTCGTGAATCCACAGACTCCACAGGTCGTAGTTGTTGCGATAAAAGTAATCGGCACCACCGAAGAGGTTCTTTACTGGTCCCTCTGCCGATGTAATTCCCGGACTTATATATGTAATATCCGGGTCACTCAATCGAATCGACTTTGGCAAAAGCACAAAGACCCAATCAGAATTGGAGAAATCAACGTACGGATCTGCAAGCGAAACCATTTCTTGCACCGATGGCAACGTCGTTTGCCAGTCTCCTTTCCTGAATCCATAGTCAGGAACTGGTTTCGACATACGAAACCAACGCTTTGGATATTGCCAGTTGAATGACTTTGATCCATTTGAATTGAAATCAAACCACTTGTTGAACTCAGAAATTTGAGTGTCGGCAGCCGTAAGTTCTTCTGCTGTCCCAACCGCATCTGGGAAATCAATCGCAATTAGCTGCACATGAGAAACACCTGTCGAGGGAAGCAACGTGACACCATTTGCCCCCCGTGGGAATCCGATGTTCCAGGGTTGAAATTTACTGATGCGGGCTTCGGTGAGCCTGCACGCATCAAGCGAACTGCCCCCCGCCTGCATCGAGACTGCAGCAGGACTAGCTGACAACTTGAACCACTTATTCGTGCCACCCGAGATGGTGCGACACTCTAAGTATCCACCACTTACCGTCGATTTGTCACCAACCTTCGAACAAGCATCTCCATCTTTGGCCGTTACTGATGTTGGAGTCGTAGTTGTACTTGTGTTTTTGGCAGTTAGTGCAAACTTGACCCATTTGAGGCTCTTGCCCGAGTTGGTGCACTTGTACTTCACACCCTTCGTGGTCTGGACCTGACCAGCTTTGGCGCACTTACCTCCCGAGGTGGCAGCATCCACCGGTAAAGCCGTGGCGAGAGCGGCACCGATTACAAAAATTGCTACAAGGCGAATACGACGTCCCACATGTGCGACGATAACACTTACAAGCAATCATGCTGTTGCTTTACGATGCAATGTCAAAAATGTTTAGGGCAATGCGACAATGGCCTCGTGTTCGAGCGAAGCGACTACTTGATTGTCAACCACAACATGTATGTCCAGAACTGCACGCTCGCCGTGCGACTCAAAGCGCTTTACTACCACTGAGCGCAACTCTGCAGTCGCACCTACTCGTGCTGTTGCATGATGCCGAATGATGCTGCGCATATGCACCCAACTTCCACGCGCAACATAGTTATATACAATGTCATTAGCAAGAGCAGGCCACACCGCTGGGTGCACTAGCCCACGATCGGCAAAAAATGTTAAGTCATCACCAGCGCGCGAGCCGTAGTCGCAACTAAACGTGTCGATCAACTGAAATTCCTTTGACGGTAGAACTTCACCATCTCGAATCGGTTGTACTTCCCCACCATCTCGCACTGCACGAAAGACTGCACGGGGCTGTTCGGGTTCGCTGGTTATGGCTTGCACCAAGACCGCGTCTCCATCAACAACAGGCACACATCGCAATACATCGTGATCAAACACTGGTCTTCGGAACCGAACTTCACCACCACCGCGCGCAAGCCAATCGTCGCCCCACGCAACAATAAGTGGGTGCGTCATGTACGCATATGTAGTTACCCCTGCGACAAGGGCTCGCGGAAAACCTGCGGCTTGTGCACCAGCATCGGTGTGTATTGGATTGCGCGCATGCTCTGGAAGATTTTGCGCTTTTATCGACCACTCAACTGGTTGCTGAGTTGCACTCATCTACAAGAGCTCACGTATTTGACGCGTCGTAGATTCCCTGAATTGCAGAGCCCAGTAATGCATCAAACTCTGTATCAGACTGTTTGGCCGACAAGCCCTCAGTCAATGCACGGGAGAAACTCGCGATCACTCCAGCATTTTTTGCCAACTGCTTGTTGGCATCTTCGCGGCTGTAGCCACCCGATAACGCCACTACTCGTACAACCCTCGGCTGCTTCACCAACTCGGCAAAGAATCCATCTTGATTTGGCAATGTGAGCTTCAGCATCACATTCTGATCTGCACTCAACTTATTCAGCTCCGACAAGATTGCGGCTTTCAACAACACCTCGGCCTCGGCCTTTTGTGGACTGTTGATATCAACTTCAGGCTCAATGATTGGAACAAGTCCGGCTGCGATGATCTGCTTACCAACTTCAAACTGCTGACGAACGACATCGTTGATGCCCTTTTCATTTGCCAACTTGATTACCGAACGCATCTTGGTACCAAACACGCCGTGCTTCGTGGCCTTCACCAACAATGCATCGAGTTCGGGCATCGGCTTCATTACCTGCACGCCATCTTGGTCGTCGGCCAATCCCTTGTCGATCTTGAGAAAAGGTACGACGCCCTTGTTCTCCCACAAAAATTCTGCAGCACCCTTGCCGTCAATCGAGCGATCCATGGTCATCTCAAACAAGATGGCACCAATCACTCGCTCGCCAGAAAACGCCGAACTCTTGATAATGCGCGAACGCATGGCATGAATAAGGTCAAACATTTGCTCGTCACCCGAGTATTCCGATTCCAGGACACCGTAGAGCTTGAGCGCCTTTGGTGTACTGCCGCCGCTCTGATCCAGTGCCGCTATAAAACCCTTGCCGCTTTGCACTTTGGCCATCATGTCGTTATTCATAATCAAGCTCCGTTTCGCTTACCTAACAGAGTAATTGCTCAACGCGACACACCCGAAATCATGGTGTGCCAAAACGCCTGCAACATGTAAGACTTTGCCTATGAACGCGCTACGCAGTGCTTGGCACCCTGTTGCTTTCTCGCTGGAATTGAACACTGAGCCTGTGGCCGCAACCTTGCTAGACACCCCGCTGGTTATTTGGCGAGACAGCAACGGCACCCCACACGCGTCAAGCGATATTTGTGTTCATCGCGGCACCGCACTTTCGGGCGGTTGTATCAAAGGCAACAACATCATGTGCCCGTATCACGGCTGGCAGTATGACGCGACTGGCACTTGCGTGCACATTCCACAGCTTGAAGACCCCTCACGAGTTCCGCCAAAAGCAAAAGTTCCTGCATACCAATGCGCCGAACTCAACGGCATGGTGTGGGTCGCTCTTGAGAATCCAAAGTTCGAGATTCCACGCATCGATGAAAGCAACGACCCAGACTGGAAGTGGGTCAATTGCGGTCCGTATGACTGGAATGCTGGCTCATCTCGACAACTCGAGAACTTCACCGACTTCGGTCACTTTCCCTGGGTGCACCCCGGCTTGCTTGGCGACCCAGAACGTCCCGTTGTTCCGGACTGCGATGTAAGCACGACTGGACATGTAGTGCACTACAACATCGTGCGCCCCGAAGCTCCCAACACTGATGATTTTCCAATCTTTGCCAATGCAGATACGACAGCACCGATGCGCACCTCTCGTTACGAGATCCACGCACCGTTCACGCTGTTGCTCAGACTTGGCTGGGGCGCGAAAGAAGGAATGATCTACTTCTTTGTTTCTCAACCAATCGACAACGGACACTCGCGCGGCTTCCTCACAATTGGCCGCAATTACAACTTTGACCAACCAGATTCGGTGATCCGCGATTTCGAAGACGTCATATTCAATCAAGACAAAGTGATCGTCGAGTCGCAACGACCAAAGTCGGTGCCGTTTGATATCACGAGCGAATTACACATGAAATTTGACGGTGTCGCGCTTGCCTATCGCAAGATGATGACAGCGAAAGGTTTCGCCGAATAACTAAGACGTGAGTTAGGGCTCAACGATTGCAAAACCTGTAACAAACTTTTCTAGGTTTCCAAAGATATTTAAGAGTGCTCCCGCATCGCCATCAACCGTGATCGCGCCCTCTGTCATTTCGTGAACAAAGGTGGTCGCCTGAGTAATCACATCGAGCAAGGTTTCTCTTTTGATGTGAATGGTCGCATCTGCTGCATCGTCGTGACGTCCTTGCGTAGACACAAGCGTTCTATTTGAAAGAGCCAGCACCCACGATTGATCTGGGGTACCTGCCATGTCCGTAAAATTCCAATTGATCGTGGTGGCAAGGCCCCCAACCTGCTCTTGCATCAACCGCACCGCCAGAGTGTCAAACACTTGACCAATTGTCATCGCACGTGTCATTCCTCGAGCCCGTGCACCAACCTCAACTGGCGGTGGTGGGCCATTGCGTAGTTCTTGGGCGCCCATGAGATACGCATTACGAAACGTTGAAGACTCTGCTTGATACCCAAGTTGTTCGAGCGTGTCGGCTTGCAACTCGCGGGCCTTATTGTTCGTGGGGTCTGCAAACACTGCGTGGTTGACTAGTTCTGCCACCCAGCGATACTCACCAGCGTCAAAGGACTTCTGTGCAGATGCCAACAACGCATCCATTCCACCAGCTAGGTCTACATATCGCTTGCCAGCATCGGTTGGCTGCAACTTATTGAGATTGGCCGGGTTGCCGTCGTACCAACTGAGATAACGCTGATACACAGCCTTCGAGTTGTGAACAAGGTCGCCATAAAAGCCACGGGTATGTTCGTTTGCCAAAAATTCGTTGGGCATCTTCAAAAATTCGGCAATCTCCAGCGGAGTCATCCCCTTATTCGCACAACGCATTGTCTGATCATGCATCCATCTATATAGGTCACGCTGCAAGATGAGAAATTCGCGAACATCATCAGTCCCCCATCGCGGCCAGTTATGTGATGTAAACAAAATCTTGGTGTTGGCACCAAACAACTCGATGCTCTCATTGATGTATCTAGACCAACTCAATGCATTGCGCACCTGTGCACCCCGAATAGGCACGAGGTTGTGCATTGTGTGCGAGCAATTCTCGGCCATGCACAACCACCCGAAGTCTGGAAAGAAGAAATTCATTTCGGCTGGTGCTTCAGTTTCTGGCGTCATCTGAAACACAATTCGAACGCCGTCAATGATCATTTCCTCACCAGTAAAGGTGATGTCGTGAGTTGGCGCCACCAATGATGGTGCTGCTGTTGGCACCGAGTTGCCAAGACCCGAATCAACATGACCCTCCGGACCAGCCGGCAACAGTGGACCAAATTGATACGTCGCACGTCGACCCATTGCAGGCCCTGCAATTATGTTTTCGGCAATTGCTTCGTACAAAAAACCTTCAGGTGCGATGACAACACAATTTCCCGCATCAATATCAGCTCGCGTTGTCACGCCGAGAACTCCACCAAAATGATCGGCGTGCGAATGCGTATAAATCACTCCAGTTACAGGGCGCTCTCCAACATGCTTATTAATCAATTCGAGTGATGCTCGTGCAGTGAAGTCGCTCGTGAGTGGATCGATGACCACCCAACCCTTGTTGCCGCGAATAAAAGTGATATTCGAGATGTCATACCCGCGCACTTGCCATACGCCATCAGCGACTTCAAATAGCCCGTGATGGGCATTGAGCGTTGCGTGTCGCCACAAATGTGGGTTTACCGTGTCTGGCGTATCGCGATTGTCGCGCAAAAAATCATACGCAGCAGTGTCGATTACTTTGCGACCCTTGTCGTCAGCAATTTTGGCCTCAGTACGCGCCGCAATAAATCCTCGTGTAACGCGCTCGAGATCGGCGGGGTCAAAGACGCGACCTTGTGTTGAGCTATTGAGTTCATGCGTAACTGGCGATGCTGGCTTACTAACCATGCTTCAAGTATCTCGCTTTAGATTCACATGCCACGAATCGACCCCAAAAACCCAAAGGGCTGTGAAGCGAAGTCCCCCTCGCTGCACAGCCCCGAAGGGTAAAACATCTAGCCAACAATGAGCGCAGTCACCATGTAGCGCATGCCCTGTGGGGTTTCAGCATGCGTGAGGATATGGCAGTGCCATGCCCAAACACCTGCATCTTTCGCGGTGTACACAACTGTCCAGCGCTCACCAGGAGCGACGCTGATTGTGTCTGCAAAGTACGGCGAATCAAGAACGTTGCCATCGCGAGCCACAACTAAACCTGTTGGCTGATGCAAGTGCATTGGATGCGTCATGAACCCTTCGTTGACATAATGCACCACCATAGTTTCGCCAATCTTGAGTGAGTAAGGCGCAGTCGCAGGAAATGATTTGCCGTTGAGCGACAGACCAATATTGCCGGCATCGTTCAACACCATCACCACTTCTTGCTCGGCCTTGCCATCGGTATCGCCCGTTTTTCCCTTTGCAGCCTTCATCGCGATGGTCTTCCAATCGTCAATGATTATTGCGCCGGCCATTCCGTTCGGAATTTGTACCTGCGCGTTATGGTGCGAGTGATACATGCCTACGGCTGGACCATCTGCCACGAATTCATAATTGAAAGACGCACCCGGCTCAATTGGTTTTTGCGTGTAAGGGTCTACTCCATCCATTGCATTTGGCACGCGAATTCCGTGCAGGTGCAATGAAGTGGATTCCGGAAGTTCGTTCTTATGAATGATGCGAACCTTGTCACCCGAATTCACATGAATGACCGGACCAGGAACCATTCCGTTGTACGTCCAAGCATCAACAAACTTGCCTGGTTCAACTTCCCACTTAACAATTTTGGCGGTGAGTACGAACTCCTTGTAGCCATCAGCCGACATGGTGTACTCAAGCTCTTGGTTGCCGACGCCTTCTGTCTTGGCTGGATACTTCATAGCAACGTCTTCCATTGCCTTGTCCATCTGCTGCCATGTCATTGCAGACATAGGCGCGGTGTCAGTACTTGCCATCGTCGATGCGCCCTCGGCGACAGTCAGCGTGGCTTTCATGCCAGATGCTTCGTGCCCAGCTGTTTCACAGATAATTGCGACATCGCCGACCTCGACACCAGAAACCATAAGGTGCGCAGTTTCTCCTGCCTTGAGGTATGGAGTCCTCTGATCAAGAGCCTTGATTGCAAAATTGTGCTCAAGGGTTCCTGCGTTCGTAATGTCAAAATCAACATCCCCAGGCGGAATGGTCGCTGGGCTCATGGTGATTGCAAACTCAGTGAGTCGCACGTGCACCGTGGTTGACGAGGTCACAGATGACGAACTTGATGATGCCGAGCCACCATTGTTGTTGTTGATTGCAACTACTGCGACGACCCCGAGCACGAGCGCGGCAATTGATACGGCCACGAACATGAGACCGACAACCGATTTGGCTAGGAATGATTCATTCTTTTGAACTGTTGACCCGGATGAAGTATCTGACATAGTTTTCGCCTTTCTCGCGTGGAATGAAGAGTACGAAAAAGTTCCGCGTGAATACACTTTTACGGGCTACGAGTTGCGAACAATTTCTTTGTGTTTACTCACTCAAATTTCACTGTGACGATTTGCATCTCGTCACAAAACTCAAGCTTCAGAAATAAATAGTTGCACCTAACGCAAATTAGTGATGCCTAACAACTAAATCGTTGCGACAACACCGCCAATAACTCGAATCATCGTTGGCGAATCAAAGATTAAAGCATCCAGTATTTGCAATGAGATTTCCTCACTATCAACAATCAAGACGCAGGGAGCAAGGGTCGCCACGACAACCCAGCAGTCTCCTATTTCCTGGCCAGCAGTACCTAGACGTAACGATCTGCTTGTTGAACCATCTCGCACCATCAGATTGAGCGCTCGCATTGGGCCATCAATCAGAGCGGCAAATACTGCGTCGTCTCCACGGAACGTTGTGATCGATCCGGGTTCGCATCGATGATCAACCCCGTTGATATTGAGCACTACTCCGTTGCCATCGGCAACACAGAATTCTCGAGTTACTCCAGAAAACGATGAAAACGGAACGTCTTGCGTGATGTCAGCCGTCGACAACCGCCAAGTCCAGTCATCAGGAAGAAAACCATCGCAGATGATTTCATATTGCACCCCAAGCCCATTGCGCCAAGGGACCCCAATTCTATCGATCGCTCTCTGCACGATCATGGGCAATACAGATTGCCCTTCGTTCGAAATACTTGAACTTCCGAAAGCTGCTTCGCAGAGATTCCAACGACCGTCTCGAGATCCCAACCGCAGATCACTGTGCTCAGCATGTTGGCATTTGTGAAGTTTGCGCCAGCGATTAGTGCACCCGTGAAGTTTGCGCTTGCCAGATTGGCACCTGTGAAATCTGTTCCGGTGATGTTTGCTCGAATGAATTGAGTCTGTTTGAGGTTGGCTCTCACAAAGTGAGCGCCAGCCAAGTTGGCCACACTGAAATCGGTGAACTCAAGTCTGAGTAACGAATAATCGACGCCAACAAGGTTTGCAAACTGACATTTCAGTGTCGTAATACACATGATGTCTAGAGCCGGCAAAGTGGTGGTTGTCTCGGGGACTGTTGTCTCAGGAACCGTTGTCTCCACGACGGTAGGAGCGGTCTCCGGCAACGACGATTCCGCTTCAACCAATGAATTGGTGACTTCATCGGATGTGCTTGAAGCACTAGGAGTGCTGCTCACTGCACAGGCCGATAGCACCACCAAACCCAGCACAATCAACACACTTGAGGGCCAGAAAAAGTGAACTTTGTTGTGTGTCATTTACAAATACTACGCCAATCATTGCTACTTTTAGAGGCTCATGGTTACATCACAGAGCACTCAATGGGGCACCCCAGACATGGTCTCACAACTCGAGCGAGTGCTGGTGCGCACGCCGACAACAGTTGGAAGGTTTGTGGAAGAAGGTTTCTGGCGTCAACCAGATACCGCGGCATTGCTTACCGAACACAAATCGTTTACAGAGCTACTTGAAAGTCTTGGTTGCACAGTTGATGTTGCACCACCAGTCGATGGACTCGTCGATGCGGTGTACATGCATGACCCGATGATCATGACACCACACGGCGCAATTTTGTTGCGCATGGCAAAGCCTGTGCGTTCACCAGAACCAGCCGAGTTTCGCAAAGATCTCGAGCGGCTTGGCGTGCCCATATTGGGGCAACTCACCGACCCAGCATTTGCCGACGGTGGAGACAAAGTTTGGCTCGATACAAAGACTCTCCTGATTGGTCACGGCTATCGCACCAATCAGGATGGCATCGACCAAGTACGCGCGCTGCTCACACCACATGGCGTTGATGTTTTTTCGTTTGATTTGCCCCACTACGAAGGTGCGGGTGCAGTACTTCATCTCATGAGCGTGCTCTCACCTATCGCTCACGACAAAGCAGTTGTGTACGAACCGCTCGCCCCCGTGCGCTTGTTGCAGTTTCTCGAATCGCGAGGCATCTCGTGGTTTAGCGTGAGTGAAAAAGAAATGCTTACTCAAGGCAGCAACATCTTGACTATTAGACCAAATGTTGTCGTGCTCGCTGCGGGCAACCCAGTCATCGAGGCTCAGTTGCGAGCAGCAGGAGTAGAAGTACATCTTTTTAATGGTGACAACGTGGCGGTCAAAGGTGATGGTGGACCAACATGTCTCACAGCTCCACTCCTTCGGGTAACACGCAATGACTGAGTTATATGTCTGAGTTCGGCGGCAAGGTTGCACTAGTCACGGGCTCATCGAGTGGTATTGGCGAGGCCATCGCTCGGTCATTGCATGCGCTTGGCGCTTCAGTCGTGATCAACTCATCATCATCGATTGAGGCTGGCCAACAAGTGGCTGCATCGCTCGGAGAAAATGCCATTTACGTCCAGGCGGACATCAGCGATAAGGCATCGGTTCAACAACTCATCGACGAAACGCTCAAACAGTTTGGTCAACTCGACATCTTGATCAATAATGCAGGATGGACAACACTCATTCCTCATCACGACCTAGAAGCATTAACTGATGAAATTTTTACGCGCACATTTGACGTCAACGTGAAGGGAACATGGATGCTCACCAAAGCCGCCATGCCACACCTCAAGAAAAGCGACGACGGCAATGTTGTCAACATCACTTCGGTTGCTGGTATCCGACCAATTGGCAGTTCAATTGCATATTCAATGACCAAGGCTGCGCTCAACCAAATGACGATTTTGCTCGCCAAGTCATGTGGCCCAGTGCGCGTCAATGCAGTCGCACCAGGTCTTACCGAAACACCGTGGACAAAAGAGTGGAGAAACCAACACGATTCAGTAAAAGCCATTGCCCCACTCCACCGCTCGGCCAGCGTCGAGGATTGCGTGCAAGCGACCCTCGGATTGCTGCGCACGAAATATGCAACTGGTCAAATTCTTGCGGTTGATGGCGGCTTGACGCTCGTTTCCTAGCGAGATTTATGGCGAGTTTTTATAACTCGCGAATGTGTCGACGCAAAAAGTCGAGTGCGCTGATCACTGAAAGTTGGCGCATCTGATCGCGCACAGCTGGCAACGCGAACGTTGTCGAAGCAGTGGTTCCATCTGGCAAACACACTCCGACACACAATGTTCCGGGCTTGACACCTTCTTGCGAAGCAGGCCCTGCGACTCCGGTCAATGCCAGTCCGACACTTGCGCCAAGCACTTTGCACGCACCAACCGCCATCTCAATCGCGGCTTCTTCATTGACAACCATGTCGCTTTGTACACCGAGTACCGAATGCTTGACCTCGGTTGCGTATGAGACGACTCCGCCACGAAATACTTCGCTTGCACCTTCAATGCCAGTGAGGCGTCCAGCGACAAGCCCACCTGTTACCGACTCGGCAAGTCCCAACGTGAGCCCGCGTTCTCGCAACATTTGCAACACAACTGACTCCATAGTGTCGGTGTCAACGCCAAACACAATGTCACCGATGGCATCGCGAACTGTCTCTTCCCACTTGTCCAATATCGCAACGACTTCGGATTGGGTGGAAGATTTTGCTGTCAGTCGCACCTTGATTCCTTCCCATCCACTCGCCAAAAACGCAAGGGTCGGATTACCAACAGTCTCGAGCTGCTCAATCACTCCGAAAAGGCGCTCATTTAATCCACTCTCGCTCTCACCCCACGTGCGCAATACGCGACTAGAGATCACCGATGCAGAACCAGAACGGATCAATAAGTCGGGAAGGATTGCGCGCTCAAACATTTCATACAACTCATATGGCACGCCAGGTACTGCATAGATCACCTTGTCGCCAACCGGGCAGATCAAGCCTGGCGCAGTGCCACGGCGTTGCTCGATAATCACTGCGCCTTTTGGCACCATTGCCTGGCGCATATTGATCTCTGGCATACGACGATTGCGCGCAGCAAACATTTCAGAAATTGCCATGCCCACTGCGTCGTCAAACTCGAGAGTGACGCCCATGATTTCGGCTATTGCTTCACGCGTGATGTCATCGTGTGTTGGCCCAAGTCCGCCACAGATAATGACCGCGTCTGCATCTGCAAGTGTCGTACGAATTGCTTTGACCATGCGCTCAAGGTTGTCGCCCACCTTGACTTGCAAGCACGAGTCAATGCCGGCAGCCGACAGTTGTTCTCCTAGCCAAGCAGAGTTGGTGTCGACAATTTGTCCGAGCAATAGTTCGGTACCGATAGCAACAACATCACAACGCATTGATCAGGCCTGCTTACGTGCTTTGAATGCGACAGCACCGTATTGCAAGCCGCTGTACAACGTGAGCACGGTGGCAATGCCAAGCGAGCCTTTGGCGAGATAGTTGTAATCGGCAGCACTCCACGGCAACACCGCGAAACCAACCGATACCTGCTGTGCAAATGTCTTGAATTTCGCGGCTTTGCTTGCAGGCACGCTCACACCTTTTGCGCCAGCAAACACGCGATACAAACTGATGGCT
>Ga0214919_10009936_pt1 | contig 12160 bp, 7 predicted proteins | sample LL1503_MetaG_FD_177994 | JGI IMG/M metagenome (GOLD analysis project Ga0214919, IMG submission 177994) | Freshwater microbial communities from Lake Lanier, Atlanta, Georgia, United States - LL-1503 | ecosystem: Environmental > Aquatic > Freshwater > Lake | place: USA: Georgia | collected 2015-03-15
ATGACGCCAAATAGCGAGCAGTCCCATCGCCCCCGCGATCGACGTTCGCACCAAGTCACATTGACCAAGCAACATCAGAGTTCCGGAAGCCGTCGGGAGGGCCACAGCTGCCCCCAAAGAAGCGATAGACACATACCTCGTAGAATAAAAAAGCACCAACCACACGAATAAGCCAAAAGCAAAAACTGGCCATGGAAATAGCGCCAGCATAATGCCTGCGGAGGACGCAATCCCCTTCCCCCCCTTGAACCCAAGCCAAACGGGATAACTATGTCCGATCACCGCAAAGATCGCTGAAACCACGCCAGAATTAATGACCACCGATTCCGGTTCATGGTACCACCAAAGAGCCAAAGCAAACCCAACCATCACAGCCAGCCAACCCTTGAAGGCATCCAAGGCAAAAACCGCATAACCCCATTTTTTCCCTAGCACGCGAAGGGCATTCGTCGCCCCCGTACTGCCACTGCCCTCTTTCCTCAGATCCACTCCATTGCAACGACCAGCAAGATATCCCCATGGAATCGACCCCAGAACGTAGGCTTGGATCGCTGCTAAAACAAATAATGTCACCTAACAGAAATCTCGCTTACTGACGCTCTCCTCAAGAAAAATCGAAAACCGAAATTCAGGGCTTATGTCATGCGAGCGAGAAGATCCGTCAGGTAGGGAAGGAGTTGTTTTTTTCGCGAGACAATGCCGTCGAGTTGCCAGACATGGCGTCCGTCCTCAGGAAAATCGATGAGGCGAGTGAAGCTTTCAGATCCTCGGACGAGCAGGATGGAGTTTTGGGTATTGACGTCAGTGATCAGGAGCGTCGAAAAAAGGTAATTGTGCGAGGCCCTGTATTTTTCGAGTTCCTCAATGAGGGAGGCTCGGTGCTTTTCGATCTGAGTAAAGCTGATCTCCTCGATTTGGGACACGCTGAAGAGATGGCCCCGATCTTCATACTCCTTGCAGTCTGCGGTGATGACGTCCTTGGTTGGCAGGGTTTGAAGGGGTGATCCGACTGAAAAAATCTCGGAAGCCAAATCGCTGGGCGTGATGTCACATATCGCGGCGAGTTCATCCAATATCAGCTTATCGACTTTCGTCGTAGTGGGCGATGTGAGGTTAAGGGTATCGGAAATGATTCCACACATAAGCAGGCCTGCCACGCTTTTGGGAATGGGGATGCGGGCCTGTCGGAAACAATCGGCAACGATGGTGCTGGTAGAACCCACTGGCCGATTCATGAAAAGGATCGGCTGCTGGGTGGGAGCGACTCCGATGCGGTGGTGATCCAGAATCTCAATAATCGGAATATCCGCAGCGCCAGCAACGGCCTGGGTGAGCTCGTTGTGGTCCACCAGAATGAGCTGTCGGGGTGAAGGCTTCAGCAAGTCACTCTTCGAAAAAACACCGATGAGCCTGTCGTCGGGACCGAGAACCGGGAAAGCAAACTGCGAGACCATGGCCACATCCGCTTGGGCTTGGCGCAGAGTAAGCTCCGCATTCAGGCACATAAATTCAGGAGTGAGCATCTGTCCGGCTGTGACGGCAGCCCGCGCGAGAAGAACGGTGGTCGCTGTATCATGGGGCGATGAGATGAGCGTTGTGCCATTCTCTTGAGCCATCGCCAAAACCCTGTCCGGAGGGGGAAAATTATTTGTGATGACGATGGAGGGAACGCCCGCCTTAATCGACATCTCGATGATGTTCCAGCGGTCGCCCACGATCAGCACAGTCGAAGGAATATCCAGTTGCTCGAGTCTCTTTTTGAAGGACTCTGTCAACATGGCGGCAACAACCAGAGTCCTAGAACGAACAGTGGTATCCTCTTTGCCACTGAGGAGCATGCCCCTGATGGCATCGCGAATGTGAGCGATCGAAGCGTCCACCACGCGACTAGAGGAAAGGTTCTCGAGAGGCGGGAAGAGATATTTGCCGAGCTTGAATGCCGAAAGGATGCCCACGCAGGCGCGGTTGTCATTGACGACTGGCAAGGCGCGGAATTTGTCCTCACCGAATCGCGTCATCGCTTGATAGACAGGGGCATCGTGATGGATGCTCACCACATTGCGCTCCATCACGTCTTCTACTCGGGGATAGACATCCGCAACAAAAACCGGCGCCTCGAGACCAAATTTGTGCAATGCAAAGTCAATGCGTCCATTGGTGTTGCCACATCGCGCGGCGACGACATTTTCCATTCCGCTCGCGCGCTTGAATTCGGCATACCCGATGGCGGCACAGATGGAGTCCATATCGGGGTTCCGATGCCCCATGACGATTGTTTTCATTGAAGTGGTGGTTGAAATTAAGCAGACGCGCCAGCGAGACAGGGACGAGTGAGAACGCTATCGGGGTCGTAGTTGAGGTAGGATTGAAGCCACTTTTCGCTGGTCGCGGTATCTTGGCCCTTACGCGCGGAATAGCTCTCCATTTGGTCTCTCTCGATTTTTCCGACAGCAAAATATTTAGACTGAGGGTGCGCAAAGTAGAGACCGCTCACGCTGCTCGCGGGAAGCATGGCTAGGCTCTCGGTGAGAGTGATACCGGTGCGGCGCTCGGCATCCAACAGGCGCCAAAGCGTCCACTTCTCGGTGTGGTCGGGTTGCGATGGATAGCCAGCGGCTGGACGGATGCCACGGTATTTCTCGCGGATGATTTCCTCCGGCGTGAGGTTTTCGTTTTTTCCAAAGCCCCAGATTTCGCGGGCTTTTTTATGCAAGCACTCCGCGTAGGCCTCAGCAAAACGGTCGCCGATGGCCTTTGTCATAATCGAGAGGTAGTCGTCGTGTTGCTTCTCGTAATGATCGGCCAAATCGTGAACTTCCTTTCCTGCGGTAACGGCGAAGGCACCGATGAAATCACGCCGACCAGCGGAGGCAGGAGCAATGAAGTCTGCGAGGGAGGCGTTGAACTGGCCTTCGGGCTTTTTCATTTGCTGACGGAGGCAATGCAACACTTCCAATGGACGACCATCCGCATCGAGAAGCTGGATATCCTCACCAGTACTGATCGCCTGCCAAAATCCCATCACTCCGCGCGGGCGGAAAAGTTGCTTGGATACAATCTCATCAAGGAGGCCGCGAGCATCGTCGTAGAGCTTGCGTGCCTCGACGCCAATCTCGGGATCGTCGAGGAGGCCGGGGAAACGCCCGCGCAATTCCCAAGCATGAAAAAACGGTGACCAATCGATAAAGGAAACAAGTTCCTCGAGCGAGACATGGCACTCAATGATGCCGGTCTGGGAAGGCTTCGCGATGTCGATGGTAGTCCAGTCGGTCGGAAATTTGTTTGCGGCCGCCTCGGCCAGCGGGAGTTGGGGACGCCCAACCTGTCGGCCTGCATGCTGAATCCGAAGAGCCTCATAATCCGACTCCAACTGCGTGAGAAAATCCGGTTTCTGCTCGGGACTGAGTAGAGCGCTCGCCACATTCACCGCGCGGGAGGCGTCCAGAACGTGAACGACTCCGGCAGGATAATATTGGGAGATTTTAACCGCCGTGTGCGCGCGACTCGTGGTGGCACCGCCAATCATCAGAGGAAGAGTGAACCCTAGACGTTGCATTTCCTTGGCGACATGGATCATCTCATCAAGCGAGGGAGTAATCAGACCAGATAGGCCGATGATGTCGCAATTTTTCTCCACTGCGGTCGTGAGTATTTTTTCACAAGAAACCATGACCCCCATATCAATGACCTCGTAATTATTGCAGGCCAAAACGACACCCACGATGTTCTTGCCAATGTCGTGCACATCGCCTTTCACCGTCGCCATGAGGATACGACCTTGTGTGCGGGCGTTGGGATTAGCTAGGCGCTCTTCTTCCATCAGCGGGGTGAGCCAAGCAACGGACTTTTTCATCACGCGCGCACTTTTGACCACTTGAGGCAGAAACATTTTTCCGGCCCCGAAAAGATCTCCGACGACCTTCATTCCCTCCATGAGCGGCCCTTCGATAACGAGGAGCGGCTTGCCGTATTTGGCGTAAGCCTCTTCAGTATCCACATCGATAAAATCCACGATGCCCTTAATGAGCGCATACTTGAGCCGCTCATCCACAGGTTTCTCCCGCCATGACAGATCGGGAGTTTGCGCGGCTGCCCCACCCGCCTTGGATTTAACAGATTCCGCAAAAGTGACGAGCCGCTCGGTGGCATCTGGACTGCGGTTGAAGATCACGTCTTCGATCAAGCCGAGAAGATCCTTGGGAATATCCTCGTAGATGCCGAGCTGTCCTGCATTCACGATCCCCATGTCGAGACCAGCGCGGATGGCATGATAGAGGAAAACGGCATGCATCGCTTCGCGAACGTGGTTATTGCCACGGAAAGAAAAAGAAATGTTGCTGATGCCGCCGCTCACGCGGGCGTAGGGGAGATTCGCTTTGATCCACCGCGTGGCTTCAATAAAAGCGATCGCGTATTCGTTATGCTCCTCAATGCCGGTGGCGACAGTGAGAATATTCGGATCGAAAATGATATCCTCTGGAGGAAATCCGACCTCGTCGACAAGGATGCGGTAGGCACGCTCGCAAATTTCGGTCTTTCTCTTGAGCGAGTCAGCCTGCCCTTGCTCGTCAAAAGCCATCACAACCGTGGCTGCCCCGTAGGCCATGATCAATCGAGCCTGGGCTTTGAATTTTTCAGGCCCCTCTTTGAGGCTGATCGAGTTCACGACGCTCTTACCTTGAACGCAGCGTAATCCAGCCTCAATGACCTCCCACTTTGAGGAATCAATCATCACGGGAACACGCGAAATGTCGGGTTCGCTGGCGATGAGGTTAAGGAATTTCGTCATGGCTGCGGCGCCATCAAGCATGCCCTCATCCATGTTGATATCGATGATCTGAGCGCCGGCATCGACCTGCTGACGAGCCACAGCAAGGGCCTCGTCGTAGTTCCCAGCCAGGATGAGCTTCGCAAACTTCGGCGAACCGGTCACGTTGGTGCGTTCACCCACATTGATAAATGGGATTTCCGGACGGGCCGTGAATGGCTCCAACCCGCTCAAGCGCAAGGTGCGGGTGCGCGCGGCGATCGCGCGAGGCTTGAATCCCTTAACGGCGTCCGCAATGGCGCGGATGTGACCCGGCGTGGTACCGCAACAACCGCCAATAATATTCAGCCACCCCTGCTTCGCCCAATCCTGCAACTGCGGAGCGAGGCTTTCGGCGGTTTCAGGAAAACCCGTCGGCGAAAGCGGATCGGGAAGACCTGCGTTCGGGTAGGTGCTGACAAAAAACGGCGCGATATTCGAAAGCTCCTCGATATACGGCCGCATTTCTTTCGGGCCCAGCGCACAATTGAGACCGATCGAAACAATCGGGAAGTGCGCGAGCGAGTTGAGGAAGGCTTCGACTGTTTGCCCAGTGAGCGTGCGACCGCTCAAATCCGTAATCGTTCCAGAAAGCATCACCGGAAGCCGCGGATGGCTCTCAAAATAACGCGCAATGGCAAAGATGGCCGCCTTGGCATTGAGCGTGTCAAAAATTGTCTCCACCAAAAGAACATCTGCCCCACCCGCAACGAGGTTTTCAATCTGCTCGGTGTAGGCAGCGGCGACCTCCTCAAAAGTGACCTCTCGCTTTCCCGGATCGTTCACATCCCTTGAGATGGAAAGCGTACGATTGAGTGGACCGATCGCCCCGGCGACAAAAATGCGGCGATCTGTGCAAGCATCCGCAGCCGATCGCGCTAAGCGCGCGGCGGCAAGGTTGAGTTCCGGCACGATGGACTCCAACCCGTAGTCGGCCTGCGAAATCGTGGTGGAATTGAACGTGTTGGTTTCAATGATATCCGCCCCGGCGGCGATGTATTTGCCATGGATCTCACGGATCACATCGGGCTTTGTTAGAACAAGCAGATCATTGTTTCCCTTGAGATCCTGTCCCTTCCAATCCGCGAAACGTTCCCCACGATAGTCGGATTCCTGCAATTTGTATTGCTGGATCATGGTTCCCATCGCCCCATCAAGGATGAGGATGCGCTGGGATAGAAGATCGCGGAGTGCTTTTTCGGTGGACGAAATCATGTGTCGAAGATCATTAAACTACGAAATATTCGCCCTCCTGAAACTAAAAATTTCAACTCCCTTGGGAGGGCGATTCCCAGAAAGGATCACTCTCCAAGACCAAACACGGCGGCCATCATATCGAGATCGGTTTGGACTCTGGGGCGCCAAGTTGCTTAATGATGGTTGTGAGATAAACGGCTTCGTGGTGGAGTCCGCGGTATTTTGAGATTTCCTTTCGCTCGACAACGCGAAAACCAAATCTCTCTAGCACTTTCGCCCCACGACGGGACTCAAATGTGACCATCTGACCGAAGACCTCCTTTTCTCCACGGGAACGAAGAAAATCAAAGTAGGTGGTCATGAGCATATAAGTTCCAGCCAGACTTTGGGCCTCCGGCAACACATTGATATGAAAATGAGCCGTTCGACGGGGGGCAGCAGGCACCTCGCGCCAAGAATTATTGAGAATCCAGCGAATGAAGGCGCGTGTGGCTGCATTGTAGCGCGGGTATCGGCTCATTCCGATTAGGAAAAGGCGGAGGTTTTGAAAAAACCCATCGAATTGCTGGCGCAGTGGGCGACGAGATCCAAGGAGGTAGCCTTTGACTATGCCATTTTGCTCCAACACAAACGCCGCCTCGGGCTCGATATCTGTGTAATAGGCGGTTAAATAATCGGCAAAGAGTTCCCTATCCTCAAACACGGGATCGATCGCCTTGCCGAGAAAACCGGTTTCGCAACAAAGCCGCCGAACCGCCTCGCGGTCGCGAGCCTCATATTGCCTAACGGTAATGCCTGGTGGAAGTGCCACGCGACAACCTTATCTTTCCATCCCTGCCGGGCAAACCAGAATCATCAGAACCAAAAAACCAGCAAACAAGGTAAGCCCTAATACGACCCCTCAACCCGTGCGGCGACGTCGCGGTATCCGTAATCCACCTCATAAATTTGCTTCATGCACGCGATCGCGTTGTCCGTCAGGTTCATCTTTTCGTAAACCAAACCCAGGTTGTAGACGATGTCCTTTTTCACGTTGTCCATAGCGACCAACTCTGTCGCGGCGTCGGAGAGGGTCTTAGCAGCAAGGTCGAGCATCGAGCGGGCAGTGAAGCATTGGCCAAGCAGACTGATCGCCCGGATACGGACATTGGGATTTTGGCGGGCCCGTTGAAGTTCAGGAATCGCTTCTTGATACATGTGAAGAGAGTGAAGTATCTCGCCAAGCTCGAAGCGGGATTGAAGATCCGTCGGGTTTTGCTCTACACGGGCACGGGCCGACTGAAGCATGGTCTCGGAGCGTTGTGTGATGAGGTCTTCGAGTTCCGCTGCATATTGATCCGCCTCGGCTGTTCCCGGATGGCTGGCAATGATTTGCCTGCGCGCATCAATCGCATGGTCGAATTGCTTCACTCGCAGATCCGAGGCTTTGCGAACGAGGGCAAAATCCGAATTATTCGTAAGAGAGGCGGCGTAGTTGAACCAACTTGTCGCATTGTCCCAATCTTCTTTCTGCTCGTAGAGCTCTGCGATGCGGCGAGCTGTATCCACGGAACCGGGCTCCGCCTCCGCCTTGACGTGCAGATCAGCGAGGAGATTATCGATCATCTCTTCGCTTCGAACCACGCGAGATTGCTGTTCTAGAGCGACCGCCTCTCCCTTGTCCTTGATGAGGTCACGGTAGGTCGTCTCCTCTTTATCCCAACCACCACTCTGCATCGAAGAAGCAGCCGCAGCATCCTTCGCCCCCTTGACGGCAGCAAGATCGCTCGGCGCGATGTCGATAATTTTGAGATAAATATCCGAGGCTTTTGCAGCATTGCCGTGCTGCATACAGTGACGGGCCAATTGGTGCATGATCTTGATGTCCTTCGGCGAGGCATCGAGAATCGTTTCCAAAGCAAATTCGGCCACCTCGGGAAGATCCGCTGCGACAGCGGCATCATGGAGTATCATGTTTAACTGCGTGCTGGTCGGATCACTTTCCAAGAGCTTCTCCACCCCATCAATCGCAGCGAGAGGATCTTTTTTGATTTGGCCCTGAATTTTGTGCGCGGAAAATGAAGCTCCAGAAAGACTCGCAAGAAGGCTTTTTTTTCCGGGATTTTTTGCAATACCCGCCTTGCGAACAATCTGCCGACCGGCAAGGAATTCGGGGTGGCTTTTGAGGACAGTCTGGAGAAGTTGGATCGTGTAGCCGTAATTTTTGAGCTGCATGGCGCTCATCGCCTTGAGCCATGTGGACCGATGGAATTCGGGGAGATCTTTTTCAGTTTTTACGGACATACAAGAGGAGCGCCGAAATATATACTCTCACCCGCGCGCCACATCAAGCCCTGCTCATTCGCAATGCAAAGAGCCAAGGCACGCACTCGACCTAAATCGTCTGTGAAAGGTAACCACCATCCACACGAATATCGGAACCTGTCACGAACGAGCTAGCCTGAGAACTGGCGAGAAAAATCACCGCTCCGGAGAGTTCATCCGCATCGCCAAATCTCGCCATAGGTGTGTGACCGAGTATCGCTGCAGCGCGAGGCGTCGTAGTCCCATCGGGATTGAATAATAAGCGTAGGTTTTGTTCAGCCGGAAAAAATCCAGGCGTAATCGAATTCACCCTCACTCCGCTCGGCGCCCATTCCCGCGCGAGAAATTGAGTGAGATTAAGAACGGCGGCCTTGGCCGAGGAATAAGCCACCACTCGAGAAAGCGGCAGGTGGGCAGAAACGCTGGCGATATTGATGATACTACCCCGGCCAGCTTCCACCATGGCGGCCCCAATCACCTGGCAGGGCAGCAATGCGCCACCAATGAGGTTCAAATCAAAGTTGGCCACCCAATCCTCAACGGCAATGTCCGAAAACGGATTTTCGGGCGTCACCGTCACGCTGGCATCGTTGCCGCCCGCCGCATTCACCAACACGCTCGGAATGCCAAACGTATCGGCCGTCGCATCCAACAAATCCATCAGGCTTTCGCGGTCAGTGGCGTCAGTTTGAAAAAAGATCGCCTTACCACCCGCTTTGGTGATTTCACGCACTCTTTCGTTTCCCCGATCCGCGTTTCGTCCCGAGACGACAACGCGTGCTCCAGCGGAGGCAAGCGCGAGAGCCATGCCACCACCAAGGACGCCCGTGGCGCCCACTACTACAGCGACTTCGTCGGAAAGATCGAACAAGTTGTTTGCCATGAGTTCAACTAAAAACCAATCCCCGATAGGCCGCACGATTTTTTTTGGCTTTTGATGCACGAACGTGTCGCGCAAAATCGCCAACACATGTTGAAAGACACCCAAAGCGAAAGCGACGATCGGAAACTAGCCATTGACCGTGTGGGCATCAAATCCCTGCGATATCCGATGCAGGTCCGCGACAAGCACCACGCGACCCAAAGCACAGTGGCGACGATCCAATTGACCGTCGATCTCCCCCACCACTTCAAAGGCACACACATGAGCCGTTTTATCGAGGCCCTCAGCGCCCACGGACCAGTTGTGCATGTGGAAAATATCCGAGACATCCTCGAACAAACCGCCCGCCGACTGGAAAGCGACTGTGCTCATCTGGATATCGAGTTTCCGTTTTTTCTGGAAAAAAAAGCCCCCGTCAGCAGAGCCCCAGGCCTGCTTGATTACAATGTCCTCTTTCGCGCGACTCTCACCAAGGATGTGCTCGATTTTGTTGTCACCACAACCGTCCCCGTAACCACCCTCTGCCCCTGCTCCAAAGCGATCAGCCTTGCGGGCGCTCACAACCAACGCGGTCACGTGACCCTTTCCGTTCGCTGCACGAGACCCATGTGGATCGAAGATATGGTTCGCCTCTGCGAGGAATCCGCCAGCGCCGAATTATTCAGCCTCCTCAAGCGCCCGGATGAAAAGCACGTGACCGAGCAAGCTTATGCGAACCCCGTTTTTGTCGAAGATCTGGTCCGCAATGTCGCACTCCGCTGCGAAGCCGATCCAAATATCATCTGGTATCGCGCCGAAGCAGAGAACTTCGAATCCATTCACAACCACAACGCCTACGCTCTCATTGAAAAAAAATCGTCCATCAGCGCCTAAGCCGATGGTTTTTTGTTGCTTGATTCAACGAAATGCCGGTTAAAGTAAGAGCGGTTCAAAGACGGGGGTATAGCTCAGTTGGTAGAGCGCGTCGTTCGCAATGACGAGGCCAGGAGTTCGAGCCTCCTTACCTCCACTTCTTTTCACTCATGCCGATTTTTTCTGTTCCTGAAAGTTTGCGCACCTGGGCCGAAGTGGATCTCGGTGCCCTCCGCGCCAATCTGGACTTCGTTAGGCAACGAATCGGTCCCTCCCCCACTATTCTTGCTATCGTCAAAGCCAATGGCTATGGCCATGGCGCCCGCGAAACCGTGCAGGCACTGACCCGTGAAAAAACGATTTTTGGCGTCGCTAATTTGTATGAGGCCGCCGAGATCAAAGCCGCTTCCGAGAGAAGTGACGTGATGTTGCTCGGCCCCTGTCTACCCGCTGAACGTAATGCCGCCGTTGAAAATGACCACATTGTTACCGTCTCCAGCGCCATGGAGGCGAAAGCTTTTGCTGCATTCGGAAAAACCCGAATCAACTTTAAAATCGATACGGGAATGGGCCGTGTTGGCTGCTGGAAAGATACTGCCATTTCCGAGTTCAAATCCATTCGAGAAATACCAGGCATCGAGATCCACAGCATCTCCACTCACCTCCCCTCTGCGGATGAAGATATCGCCTTTACGACTGACCAATTAGATGGCTTTACAAAACTAGCTCAAACGCTGCGTGAACTAGCTCCTAAGGCCAAGCTCCATAGCCTTAATAGCGCCGGCATCCTCACCCTGCCCGAATTCGCCGGCGATATCGTTCGCCCCGGTCTCATGCTTTACGGGTGCTCACCGATACCGGATTTTTCCGCCACCTTACGGCCCGCTCTCGCTTGGAAGGCCAGAATTGTTTTATTAAAAAATCTCCCCGCCGGTGCAGGAGTTAGCTATGGCCGCACCTATATCTCATCGACCCCTATCCGCACCGCAGTCATCCCAGTCGGCTATGCAGATGGATATCCACGGCAAGCCTCAGGACAAGGATGTGGAGTTTTGATCAATGGGAAAAAGTGCAATATAATCGGCCGCATCACAATGGACCAAATCATCGTCAACATAACCGATCTACCAAATGTTCAGGTCGGCGATGTAGCCACACTCATTGGTCGTGAAGGCAACGTGTCCATTGATGCCCAAGAATTGGCCCATCGATCCGGCACTATTGCATGGGACATTCTCACTGGTATCGGGCGCCGAGTGGAGCGATTGTATTCTGAAGCTCCCTAAAAAAGAGATTCTCCTTCATTTTTGAACTCCGAGGCAGATTCTTGTTCTTTGCCAAAAACAATGCTGCACCAAGGTACGCAAAGCCGATTCATCGTTAAGACACAAAAAAAGGCCCGGTGCCTTGTTTCCAAGACACCGGGCGTAATACTGGCAATGACCTACTCTCGCACAACCTATAGAAGCACTACCATCGGCTCAGCAGCGTTTCACTTCCGTGTTCGGAATGGGAACGGGTGGTACCACTGCGCGGGATCACCAGACTTCGGGAAAGGGCATGGATTTTGTTAACAAAGCCGATATTGCCGTGTGTCTGGTGACACCTGATTTCATTGCATAGTATAATTGGTAAAAGAGCGGTGCTTTTTTTTGAGCACTGATCTCTGAAACTCGCATATTAGGGGAAAATAGAATTTTCTAATAAAAGTAAAGAATAGAAGAAAAAAGCCGAACGAACATTAGTATTGCTAAGCTGAACACATTACTGCGCTTACACCTGCAACCTATCAACGTGGTGGTCTTCCACGGTTCTTCAGGGAGATCTCATCTTGGGAGAGGCTTGGCGCTTAGATGCTTTCAGCGCTTATCCTTTCCAAACATAGCTGCCCAGCGGTGCTTCTGACGAAACAACTGGATCACCATAGGTTTGTCAATCCCGGTCCTCTCGTACTAAGGATTGAACCCCTCAAATCTCCTGCGCCCACAGTGGATAAGGACCGAACTGTCTCGCGACGTTCTGAACCCAGCTCGCGTACCACTTTAACCGGCGAACAGCCGGACCCTTGGGACCTTCTCCAGCCCCAGGATGTGATGAGCCGACATCGAGGTGCCAAA
>Ga0214919_10009938_pt1 | contig 12158 bp, 8 predicted proteins | sample LL1503_MetaG_FD_177994 | JGI IMG/M metagenome (GOLD analysis project Ga0214919, IMG submission 177994) | Freshwater microbial communities from Lake Lanier, Atlanta, Georgia, United States - LL-1503 | ecosystem: Environmental > Aquatic > Freshwater > Lake | place: USA: Georgia | collected 2015-03-15
CATCAGAGATTTGCGCATGGGCATTCAGACCCATTGCCGTCAACATACAAGCCAATACAGTGTTGAAAGAAAATTTCATGGTGGTGTTCCTTTAAAAATCAAATACCCAAATACTCGTTCAGCATGGCCATCTTGCTGGGTAACTCACTGGCCGCAAAACCTTGCACGATGCGACCATGTTCCATCACATAGAAACGGTCTGCCAAGCCACTGGCAAAACGGAAATTTTGCTCAATCATGATGATGGTGAATTGCTTTTCTCGCAGCTTTTGAATCATGCGTGACAAAGCTTGCACAATGACCGGTGCCAAGCCTTCAGAGATTTCATCCAGCAGCAATAACTTTGCGCCTGTTCGCAAAATGCGGGCAATGGCCAACATTTGCTGCTCGCCTCCCGACAAGCGGGTGCCAGGGCTGTTTCGGCGTTCATACAAATTCGGAAAGATGCTGTAGATCTCATCCAAGGTCATTGCACCAGGGGCTATGACGGGCGGCAACAACAGGTTTTCTTCGCAACTGAGGCTGGCAAAAATACCGCGCTCTTCAGGACAGTAGCCCACACCCAAACGCGCAATCTGGTGTGTGTCCCAGCCAATGGTTTCTTGTCCCAAAATCTCAATCGAACCACTTCGCTGCCCTACCAACCCCAACACCGATTTGATGGTGGTGGTGCGACCCGCGCCATTGCGTCCCAGCAAAGTCACCAACTCGCCTTGGTTGACCACCAAATCCACACCGTGCAAGATATGCGATTCGCCATAAAAGGCGTTGACACCTTGCATACGTAAAAAAGGAACTGTTTCAGTGACCATGGGCACCTGCCAAAGCAGCTTCGGTACTGCCCATATAGGCTTCTAAAACCAAGGGGTCTTGCGATACCTTGGCATAAGGTCCTTCAGCAATGATTTGACCTCGCTGCAACACGCTGATGGTGTCAGCAATTTGTGAGACCACACCCATATTGTGTTCAACCATCAACACAGTGCGATTGGCGCTGACTTTTTTAATCAGCTGCGTGACTGTGTCTACATCTTCGTGACCCATGCCTTGGGTGGGTTCATCCAAGAGCATGAGTTCAGGTTCGGTCGCCAAAGTCGTGGCGATTTCCAGCGCACGCTTTCGTCCATACGACAACTCCACCGCCTGAACAGTTGAAAAATCACCCAGCTCGACCTCTAGCAGCAACTCCATGGCACGATCATTCAAACGATTCAAGCTGTTTTGTGAACGCCAAAAATCAAACGACGAACCTACTGAGCGTTGCAAAGCAATGCGCACATTTTCTAAAACAGACAAATGGGGAAAGGTGGCCGAAATTTGGAACGACCGCACGATGCCTCGACGCGCTACTTGTGCGGGTTTCTCCGCAGTGATGTCTTGCTGGTTGAAAAGAATGCGCCCACTGGTGGGTATCAAAAATTTGGTGAGTAAATTGAAGAAGGTGGTTTTGCCTGCACCGTTAGGGCCGATCAAGGCATGTATGGAACCGCGCTGTATTTTCAAATCTACTGCGTTGACGGCCACAAATCCTTTGAACTCTTTAACCAGTTGGTGGGTTTCCAGGATGACATCATCAACCATCTTCAGCGCCTATTCGAGACAAAATTCTGCAATCACCTATCTTCGCGTGTTGCTTACAGCGAATTACCTATGGTTAACCCGCATACCTCACGGCGTCCTGGCCAACCAACGCAGTAAATGTTCATTCACCGCTTGACTTTGCTCTCGTTGCAAAAAATGACCTGCATTGGCAACTTCTTGGTATTCGTAATGCCCAGCAAAACAAGGCGCTTGTTCACGCATCAATTCCGCACGCATGTCTTGCGCACCACACAACGCCAAAGTGGGTAATGCAATTTTGCGGTTCATGTTTTCACGCAATGCCGTCAACGCTGGATCAGCTTTGGTCATGTCAAACATGGCGCGGTAATAAGCCAATGCCGTGGTCATTACCCCTGGCTGACTTAAACAGGTTTTCACTTGTGCAATATGTTCTTTATCTTGAAAGTCAGGTACCGACCAGTCATGCCACAGGTAGTCAATAAAAGCCATGTCGTTGGCCATTAAGGCTTGCTCAGGTAACTCGGCTTGTTGGAAAAACCACCAATGAAAAGAGCGTTGCACATGCTTGGGCACCAACAAATGTTGTTCGACGATCTGCGGATGGGGTACGGCCATCAGCACCGCACTGTGCAATAAATCAGGCCTCGCCGCACACAAGGCATAGCCAATGATGGCGCCCCAGTCCTGACCGATGTAATGCAGCTTTTGTTGCGGGGATATGGTCTCGATCAACTCGGCCATGGCATTGACCAAACTGGCTTTGTCAAAGTACGCCTGGCCTTTCATACGAGAAGGTAAATAGCCAGGCAGATAAGGCACGATCACTTTGTAACCCGCGTCTGACAAAGCCTGCATTTGTGCAGACCATGACTGAGGAATGTCAGGAAAACCATGTACCAATAACACCCATGGGCCACTGCCTTGCGTCAAGCAGACAAAATCAACCTTGCTCGTTGAAATGTGTAATTGCATGCCCCATCTCCCAAATCAAGATCGTATTTAACCAAACACAAAAGCCCCTTGCGGGGCTTGAATGCTTGAATGAACTGGAGGCGCGGGCCGGAGTCGAACCGACCTACACGGATTTGCAATCCGGTGCATAACCGCTTTGCTACCGCGCCGTAAAGCGAGAAAAAAGGGAAGCTTTTGGCTTCCCTTTTTCATATGTGGAGCGGGAAACGAGGCTCGAACTCGCGACCTCAACCTTGGCAAGGTTGCGCTCTACCAACTGAGCTATTCCCGCATGAGGGGCAAAGTATAACGGAAAAAACGCCTTTTTTACATGACAGCCATCAATGTTTGACAGCCACTGTTGAAGCCTCGGCAGCAGGTGCGGCAGTCACCACTTCCGGTTCATCCAAAGGCAATGGCGTGGGTATACGTTCCAAAGCAATTTCAAGCACCTTGTCTATCCAGCGAACCGGAATGATTTCAAGATTGGCTTTGACATTGTCAGGAATCTCTTGCAAATCTTTGACGTTTTGCTCTGGAATCAAAACAGTTTTGATTCCACCACGCAAAGCAGCCAGCAACTTTTCTTTCAATCCACCAATTTCGGTCACTTCCCCACGCAAGGTGATTTCACCTGTCATCGCCACATCGCTGCGAACAGGAATACCCGTGAGCGCAGAAACGATGGACAAGGTGATGGCAGCACCTGCACTGGGACCATCCTTGGGCGTGGCGCCATCGGGTACGTGAACGTGAATGTCAGATTTCTCAAACACATCACTGCGAATACCCAAGCTGGCAGAGCGGCTGCGCACCACAGTGCGAGCAGCCTCAACAGACTCTTTCATCACATCACCCAAGGAGCCGGTACGGGTGATATTGCCTTTGCCAGGAATGATGGCTGCTTCAATGGTGAGCAAATCGCCACCCACTTCGGTCCATGCCAAACCGACCACCTGACCGACTTGGTTTTGCTTCTCAGCGCGGCCGTAGGTGTACTTGCGCACACTTAAGAAATCGTTCAAGTTGTCTTCGTTCACGACCACCATGGGTTGCATGGTTTTAAGTAACAGGGCTTTAACCACTTTGCGACAAATCTTGGAAATCTCACGCTCTAAAGAACGCACGCCCGCTTCGCGGGTGTAATAGCGAACAATGTCTCGAACGGCTGACTCTTCGATACGCAATTCCTCTTCCTTAATGCCATTGTTTTTCAACTGCTTAGGAATGAGATAACGCGAAGCGATATTGATTTTTTCGTCTTCGGTATAACCAGACAAACGAATCACTTCCATACGGTCTAACAACGCAGGAGGGATGTTCATGGAGTTGGAGGTGGCAACAAACATGACGTCGCTTAAATCGAAGTCCACTTCCACGTAATGGTCGTTGAAAGTGTTGTTTTGCTCAGGGTCCAACACCTCAAGCAACGCACTGGAGGGGTCACCGCGGAAATCCGAACCCAGTTTGTCAATCTCGTCCAACAAGAACAAAGGGTTGCGGGTGTTCACCTTGGAGAGGTTTTGCAACACCTTGCCAGGCAAAGCACCGATGTAGGTACGGCGGTGTCCACGAATTTCAGCCTCGTCACGCATACCTCCCAAAGCCATGCGCACATATTTGCGTCCTGTGGCCTTGGCAATCGATTGCCCCAAAGAGGTTTTACCCACGCCTGGAGGGCCCACCAAACACAGAATGGGGGCTTTGACTTTGTCAACGCGTTGTTGCACCGCTAAATATTCCAGGATGCGGTCTTTGACTTTTTCCAAACCGTAATGGTCTTCGTTGAGCACCGTTTCGGCATTCATCAAATCGTGTTTGATCTTGGTACGTTTACTCCAAGGCAAACCCACCAAGACATCGATGTAATTGCGCACCACGGTGGCCTCGGCCGACATGGGTGACATGAGTTTGAGTTTTTTCAGTTCGCTGTCGGCTTTTTTACGCGCCTCTGTGGACATGCGAGCCGTCTTGATTTTTTTCTCGATCTCTTCTATGTCAGCGCCTTCTTCACCTTCGCCCAGTTCTTTTTGAATGGCTTTGACTTGCTCATTCAAATAAAAGTCGCGCTGGTTTTTCTCCATTTGGCGCTTGACACGGCCACGAATGCGCTTGTCGACATTCAAGATGTCTACTTCACGCTCGAGTTGGGTATAGAGGTTTTCCAAGCGCTCTTTGATTTGCGGCAAATCCAAAACAGCTTGTTTGTTTTCAAGCTTCAAAGGCAAGTGCGCGGCAATGGTGTCTGCCAAGCGACCGGCATCATCGATGCTTGAAATAGAGGTGAGGATTTCAGGCGGAATTTTTTTATTCAGTTTGACATACTGGTCAAACTGCTGCATCACAGCGCGACGCAAGGCCTCGATTTCAGTGTCTTGGTCACCTACTTCTGCAGGCAACACAGGCGTCAAGGTACACACAAAATGCGAGGGGCCGTCTTCAATGCGGTTGACCATGGCACGCTGCTGTCCTTCGACAAGGACTTTGACCGTGCCATCAGGTAATTTGAGCATTTGCAAAATGGTGGACACGCAACCGACTTCAAACATATCGGTTACCAAAGGTTCATCTTTGGCTGCCGCTTTTTGGGCTACCAGCATGATGCTGCGATCCGCTGCCATGGCAGTTTCCAGCGCTTTGATGCTCTTGGGGCGACCCACAAACAAGGGAATGACCATGTGCGGAAACACCACCACATCGCGCAAAGGCAGCAAGGGCAGGTCGATGGCAGTGGCGGGTAAAGGGGTTTGTCCTGACATGGTCAAACTTCCAATCTGGAAAAAAGCCAACCCAAGGGTCGACGGGAAATTCAGGCCTTTTTGGCTGCCTCGCGGTAGACCAATAAAGGAGGTTTGTTCTCTTCGATCGTAGATTCCTCTACAACCACTTTCTCAACATTGGTGCTGTTGGGCAATTCAAACATGGTGTCAATCAGCGATTGTTCAAGAATAGACCGCAATCCGCGTGCACCGGTTTTTCGGGCCAAGGCTTTTTTCGCAATCGCCTTGAGTGCAGAGGGTCGTATTTCAAGTTCCACGCCTTCCATGCCAAACAGTTTGTTGTATTGCTTAACCAACGCATTTTTGGGTTCCGTGAGAATTTGCATGAGTGCATCCTCAGTGAGTTCACTGAGGGTAGCAACCACAGGCAAACGCCCGACAAGCTCGGGGATGAGACCAAATTTGATCAAATCTTCCGGCTCGACTTGTCCAAACATATCGGACAGACTGCGTTCTTCTTTAGTTTTGACAACTGCGCTGAAGCCAATACCCGAGCGCTCTGTACGGTTTTCAATGACTTTTTCCAGGCCAGCAAAGGCGCCACCACAAATAAATAAGATATTGGTGGTATCAACCTGCAGAAAGTCTTGGTTGGGGTGCTTGCGCCCGCCTTGGGGGGGAACGCTGGCCATGGTGCCTTCAATCAGTTTCAGCAAGGCCTGCTGAACGCCCTCGCCTGAGACGTCGCGGGTGATAGAGGGGTTGTCTGATTTGCGAGAAATCTTGTCAATTTCATCGATGTAGACAATGCCACGCTGAGCGCGCTCAACGTCGTAATTGCAGTTTTGCAGCAATTTTTGAATGATATTTTCAACGTCTTCGCCCACATAACCGGCCTCGGTCAAGGTCGTGGCGTCAGACATCACGAATGGCACGTTCAACATACGGGCCAAGGTTTGGGCCAGCAAGGTTTTGCCACTGCCGGTTGGGCCAATCAGCAAAATATTGGACTTGGTCAATTCGACCTCGTCTTTTTTGGCGGATTCTTTGTGTTGCAAGCGCTTGTAATGGTTGTAAACCGCAACGGCCAAAGCGCGCTTGGCCGGCTCTTGCCCAATCACATAGTTGTCGAGGTTATTTTTGATATCCAGTGGACTGGGCAAATCGCCCCGCGCTTCGCGAATGGCCGCTTCTGGGGGAAGTTCATCACGGATGATGTCATTGCATAAGTCAATGCATTCATCACAAATAAACACGGAGGGCCCAGCGATGAGTTTTTTGACCTCATGCTGGCTTTTGCCGCAAAAAGAGCAGTAAAGCGTTTTTTCGCTGGAAGTACCTTTTTTGTCGGCCATTCGGTCTTGTGTCTTAAGTAGGAGATTGAATGATACTCAAATCCGAATCAGCACTTTAAAGCAGCCTGTTGCACAAGCTGCTTGCTGCATCAGGGCCGCTTGGCAATCACATCATCCACCAAACCGTAGGCTTTGGCCTCTTCAGCGGTCAGGTAGTAATCACGCTCGGTGTCAACCTCAATGCGTGACAAGGGCTGACCTGTGTTTTCGGACAGCAACTGGTTTAACCGTTCACGGGTTTTCAAAATTTCACGAGCTGCAATTTCAATTTCAGTGGCTTGACCTTGCGTGCCACCCAAAGGTTGGTGAATCATGACCTTGGAGTTGGGCAAAGAAAACCGCTTGCCCTTGGCGCCGGCAGCCAACAAGAACGCGCCCATGCTGGCAGCCATGCCTATGCACAAAGTTGAGACAGCAGGTTTGATGAAGTTCATGGTGTCGTAAATCGCCATGCCAGCGCTGACAGAACCACCGGGGGAGTTGATGTAGAGGGAAATATCCTTGTCAGGATTTTCACTCTCCAAAAACAGCAACTGCGCCACCACCAAATTGGCCGTATGGTCGTTGACAGGACCTACCAAGAAAATCACGCGTTCGCGCAACAAGCGCGAATAAATGTCGTAAGCGCGTTCGCCCCGACCGCTGGTCTCGATAACGACTGGGACCATGCCCAGGGCTTGCGTATCTAGTGCACTCATGGCGTTTCTCCAGCCTGTTTAGGCTTGTTGTCCCATTAATTCATCGAAGCTGATGGCTTTCTCATTGACTTTGGCCAAGGAGAAAACATAGTTGGTGACGTTTTGCTCGATCACAATACCTTCAACCTCAGCCATACGTCGGTTGTCGCTGTAATACCAGCGTTGCACCTCAGCAGGTTTTTCGTAGCTGGCAGAGAGTTCTTCCACATGGGCCTTGATTTGGTCCGGCGTGGCTTGTAAGCCATGCTGGCGAACCAACTCGGAAACCACCAAGCCCATTCGTACACGGCGCTCGGCCTGGGGCTTGAACACATCTTCAGGGATAGGCGCTTTGTCAGCGTCTTTGATGCCGCGTTGTTTCAACTCTTCTCGAGCACCTTGCACCATGCGGTCTAGTTCGGCTTGCACAATGGAGTTGGGCAAATCGAGTTCGGCGTTATCAACCAAAGCGTCCAAGGCGGCTTGCTTGTTGCGGCCCAGCAAACGGAACTTGACTTCACGCTCGAGGTTGCCGCGAATGTCTGCACGCAAACCAGCGACGGTAGCGTCAGCAGCGCCCAGCGACTTGGCTAACTCGTCGGTCACTTCAGGCAAATGGCTGGCTTCGAGCTTTTTCAAGGTCACCATGAAGTCGGCAGTTTTGCCGGCCACCTCACGGCCTTGGTAGTCGGCTGGAAAAGCCAAGGGGAAAGTTTTGCTCTCGCCCACTTTCATGCCCTTCACTGCGGCTTCGAATTCCTGCAGCATTTGGCCTTCGCCCACCACAAATTGAAAGTCTTGTGCGCGACCACCATCAAACGGCTCACCGTCAATTTTTCCTTCAAAGTCCACCGTCACACGGTCATCTGTGTCGGCTGCTGAATCGAGCGAGCGCTGGGCATAGGTGCGGCGTTGTTTGCGCAGAATTTCCACGGTTTTGTCGATGGCTTCTTCGGTGACTTCGGCGTGCAGTTTGTCCAGTGAGACCTGAGCCAAGTCTTTCATCTTCACTTCAGGGTAGACCTCGAAGATGGCGTCAAAAGCCATTTCGCCTTCGGGTGCTTGTTCTTTTTCGCTGATGCGGGGCTGACCTGCCACACGCAACTGGGCTTCCATGGCGGCTTGGTTGAATGCTTCGCCAACCTTGTCGTTCATGACTTCGTAATGCACCGAGTAACCATAGCGCTGTGCCACGATGTTCATGGGCACTTTGCCGGGACGAAAACCATCGATCTTGACCTGTCGAGCCAGTTTTTTCAAACGCGCATTGACTTCGTTTTGGATCACTGTGGTGGGCAAAGTCAAAGTGATTTTGCGTTCCAACTTTTCCAAGGTTTCAACATTCACGGCCATGAGGATTCTCCATCTCTGAACTTAAAAGCGCGGGGCTTTAGGCATGCATTGGTGCGCGGGGGGGGACTCGAACCCCCACAGTATTGCTACCGTCAGGACCTAAACCTGGTGCGTCTACCAATTTCGCCACCCGCGCGGGATTAAAAAAAGCAAAGGGCGGTGTGATTGAACATACCGCCCATTTGAAATCGGTCAAGGCCAAATTCTACCCGCCCCAGCTATGAGCAATGCTGCGCTTATCGCTTAACCCTGAACCAAGCGGCATACATCGCCGGCAACGCCAACAAAGTCAGCACCGTTGCGACAATCAATCCGCCCATGATAGCGACCGCCATAGGTCCCCAAAACACGCTGCGCGATAACGGAATCATGGCCAACACCGCCGCCGCTGCCGTCAGCACAATGGGGCGCAAACGGCGAACCGCAGACTCGACAATCGCGTCCCAAGCAGGCACACCATTGGCGCGGTCTTGTTCGATTTGGTCAATCAAGATGACCGAGTTGCGCTGAATCATGCCCATGAGCGCAATCACCCCCAGCAATGCCACAAAACCAAACGGTCGGTTAAGCACCAACAAGGCCATGGCAACCCCCGCAATGCCCATGGGGCCGGTGAGAAACACCAGCAAGGCGCGGCTGAAACTTTGCAACTGCAACATCAGCAAAGTGAAAGTAACGAACAACATCAGCGGTAAGCCAGCCGCAATCGAAGACGATCCTTTGGAACTTTCTTCAACCGCACCTGCCACCTTGATGCGGTAATCCGCATGGCCATCGGCAGCCCATTTCGCTTCCAATTTTTTCAACTCGGGCAGTAACTGAGCAGTAACGGTTGCACCTTGCAAGCCCTCCACAATGTCGGACTGCACGGTGATGGCGTAATCGCGGTTTTCGCGCCACATCACCCCGGGTTCCCAAGTGAACTGTGGTTTAGCTACCTGCAACAAAGGTACTGATTTGCCTGACGCGGTAGGCACATAGGCGTTGCCCAAGTCTGAAATGGCCTGACGCTCGGTTTGCGGTTGACGCAAAACGATGTCAATCAATTTATCGCCCTCACGAAACTGCCCCACGGTGGTACCACTGAGTAACACACGCGAGGCTTGGGCAATCGATTGGCTGGTCACGCCCAAGGCACGGGCTTTGTCCTGATCGACAGCCAAACGAATGACTTTGATGGACTCATTCCAGTTGTCATTCACGCCGCGGGTGTTGGCGTTGGTACGCATAGCTGCTTTAACTTCATCTGCACGCAAACGCAATACCAGTGGATCAGGCCCCTCCACACGAAATTGCACGGGAAAAGGCACAGGCGGGCCATTGGGAAGAAGTTTGATACGGGCGCGCACTTCAGGGAACTCTTTGGCCATGATGGCGGGTAAAGCAATTCGCAAACTTTCACGCAACTTCAAGTCTTTGGGTTGGATGATGAACTGCGACACATTGGTTTGCGGGAAGACCTGATCCAGCGGCAGATAAAAACGGGGGACGCCAGAACCCACCCACAGGCTGACCGACTCCACACCCTCGGTGGCTAACAAACGCTTTTCCACTTGAAGGCTTAAAGCCTCGTTGGCGGCCAAACTGGTGCCTTCGGGAAACCAGATGTCCATCATGATTTCGGGACGACTGGAATCGGGGAAAAACTGCTGTTGAACCTTGCCCATGCCCACAATGCCCAGCGCAAACGTCAGAAGGGTGGCGCCTATGGTTAACCAGCGGTGCTTGACACACCAGTTCACAGTGCGGCGAAACGTGTTGTAGAAGGCCGAATCAAACAATTCTTGGGGTGCGTCTCCCGCCGCATGCGGTTTGACCTTCAACAAAAGCGTACCTAGGTAAGGTACGAAAAACACCGATACCCACCAACTCAGCAGCAATGCAATGACGGTCACCGCAAAAATCGCAAACGTGTATTCACCGGTAACCGATTTGGCCAAACCAATGGGCAAAAATCCCGCTGCGGTGATGAGCGTACCAGTCAGCATGGGCATGGCAGTCACCTCATACGCAAAGGTGGCTGCACGGACTTTGTCAAAACCCTCTTCCATTTTGCGCACCATCATCTCGACCGCGATGATGGCGTCATCCACCAACAGTCCCAAGGCAATGATGAGCGAGCCCAGCGAAATTTTGTGCAAGCCAATGCCGAAGTAATACATGGCCAAAAACGTCATGGCCAATACCAAGGGAATGGTGATGCCCACCACCAAGCCTGGCCGCATATCGATGTACCAGCCAAAACGCCCGCCCTTGTGCCAACCCAGCGAGACAAAGCTCACTACCAACACAATCACCACCGCTTCGATCAGCACGCTGACAAACTCGCTGATAGAGCGGCTGACCGCCTTGGGTTGGTCTTGTAACTGCACCAAGGTCACGCCATGGGGCAGGTTGGATTGGATTTTGGTGGCCGCTTCGCGCAAAGCCTTGCCCAAGGCGATGATGTCGCCACCTTTGGCCATGGAAACACCCAAGGCCACCACTTGCTTGCCTTGAAAGCGCACCTTGACCGACGCGGGATCGACATAGCCACGCTGAATGTGGGCAATATCCCCCAGCTTGATTTGCTGGCCTGTTGCGCCTCGGATGGGCATGGCTTGTAACTGCTCAATCGCTTGGAACTGGCCTTGGACGCGAATTTGCACCACGTCTAGGGGCGACTGCATGGTGCCGGCACTCTCCACCGCATTTTGCTGACCCAGCTGCGCCAGCACCGCATTCAAATCCAAGCCCAATTGGGCCAAGCGCTTTTGCGGAATTTCTATGTAGATTTTTTCGTCTTGGGTGCCAAACAACTCCACTTTGTAAACATCTGTGACCCGCAGCAACTGCTGACGCACATCGTCTGCGATATCACGGATTTCGGCCATGGAAAAACCCTCGGCTTCGATGGCGTAAATCACGCCATAGACATCGCCAAAGTCATCGTTGAAAAATGGCCCGACCACGCCTTGGGGCAAGGTCTGTCGCATATCGCTGACCTTTTTGCGCACCGTGTACCAGACGTTGGCCACATCCGCAGCTTTGGAGGAGTCTTTGATCTGGAAAATGATTTGCGACTCGCCCGGCTTGGAATAGCTGCGGATCTTGTCGGCAAAAGGTGCCTCTTGTAGGGTGCGCTCTAGCTTGTCAGTGATTTGCTCGGCCACTTGCTGGGCGGTAGCGCCTGGCCAATAGGTGCGAATGACCATGGCGCGAAAGGTGAACGGCGGGTCTTCGTCTTGGCCGAGCTGGAAATAAGCAGCCACACCCAAAACCATCAGCACCACCATCAAGTAGCGCGTCAGCGCAGGGTGCTTAAGGGCCCACAGTGAAAGGTTAAAGCCCTTGGGGCTGTGTGAACCGCTCATGGCTTAGCGCCAGCCGTTTGAAACAGCGTGACTTTTTGCCCGGGCGACAACACATGCACCCCAGCTACCACCACTTGTTGCCCGGCTTGCAAGCCGCTGTTGACCACCGCTTCATTGCCATCAGCGTTGGTAACCTGGATTTCTTGGGATTTCACTGTCATGGTGGCCATGTCCAATACCCAGACC
>Ga0214919_10009939_pt1 | contig 12157 bp, 8 predicted proteins | sample LL1503_MetaG_FD_177994 | JGI IMG/M metagenome (GOLD analysis project Ga0214919, IMG submission 177994) | Freshwater microbial communities from Lake Lanier, Atlanta, Georgia, United States - LL-1503 | ecosystem: Environmental > Aquatic > Freshwater > Lake | place: USA: Georgia | collected 2015-03-15
CCTCGGGCTCGCCGTAGTTCTGGTCGTCACCACCGCCACCACCGCCGCCGCCACTGCCTTCACGGGCGCCTAGCAGCTGCATTTGTTCAGCGTAGATCTCGGTGGTGTACTTCTCGACGCCGTCCTTGTCGGTCCACTTGCGCGTGCGCAACCGGCCTTCGACATAGACCGGTCGGCCTTTCTTGAGGTACTCGCCGGCGATCTCGGCCAAGCGGTCGAAGAACACCACGCGGTGCCATTCGGTCTCTTCCTGGCGTTCGCCGCTGTCCTTGTTTTTCCAGTTGCGGGTGGTGGCGATGCCGACGTTGCACACCGCGCTGCCGCTGGGCGTGTAACGCACCTCGGGGTCCCGCCCCAGGTTGCCGATGAGGATGACTTTGTTGACCGATGCCATGGCTGGGCTCCTTGCTGACGGGGTGCGGGTACGAGGGGAGGGATTGTCCCTGAAAGGCCATGATACCGACCCGGCCTGTTCGGGCCGTCATTCGGTAGGGGGCTGGGCAAGTCGGCGAAGCGGGGCGGTGGCGGCCCTCGTTACCATCCCTGTCTGATGCCCAAGTCCTACACCGCCACCGCCACCGCCACCGCCAGTTCCACCGACCCGCTCGCGATCCTGCAACAGGTCTTTGGCTATGCCGTCTTTCGTGGTCAGCAGCGCGAGATCGTAGAGCAGGTCTGCAGCGGCGGCGACGCGCTGGTGCTGATGCCCACCGGCGGCGGCAAGAGCCTTTGCTACCAGGTGCCGGCGATCGCCCGCCACCGCGCCGGTCAGGGTGTGACGCTGGTGGTCAGCCCGCTGATCGCGCTGATGCACGACCAGGTCGGCGCGCTCGACGAGGCCGGCGTTCCCGCCGCTTTTCTCAACAGCACGCTAGAAGGCGACGGCGCGCGCCGGGTCGAGCGCGACCTGCTGTCCGGCCGCCTGGTGTTGCTGTACGCCGCGCCCGAGCGCATCCTCACGCCACGCTTTCTGGCAATGCTCGACTCGCTGCACGAGCGCGGGCTGCTCAGCCTGATCGCGATCGACGAGGCGCACTGCGTCAGCCAATGGGGCCACGACTTCCGCGAAGAGTACCTCGGCCTGTCGCAGTTGCACGAGCGCTACCCCAGCGTGCCGCGCATGGCGCTGACCGCCACGGCCGACGACCACACCCGCGCTGACATCATCGAGCGGCTGGCGCTGGACCAGGCCCAGCAGTTCGTCGCGAGCTTCGACCGGCCCAACATCCGCTACCAGATCGTCGAAAAGAACAACCCGCGGGTCCAGCTGCTGCGCTTTCTGCGCGACGAGCACGAGGGGCCTGACGGCATGGACGCCGGCATCATCTACTGCCAGAGCCGCAAAAAGGTCGAAGAGACCGCTGCCTGGCTAGACGCCGAGGGCGTGCTCGCGCTGCCTTACCACGCCGGGCTGGACCAGGATGTGCGGCGCCGGCACCAGGACCGCTTTCTGCGCGAGGACGGCATCGTGATGGTGGCCACGATCGCTTTCGGCATGGGCATCGACAAGCCCGACGTCCGCTTTGTCGCCCACCTCGACCTGCCCAAGAACATTGAAGGTTATTACCAGGAGACCGGCCGTGCCGGCCGCGACGGCGCGCCGGCCACCGCCTGGATGGCCTATGGCCTGGCCGACGTGGTCAACCAGCGCCGGATGATCGACGACGGCGCCGCCGCTGACGACTTCAAGCGTCTGCAGGTCGCCAAGCTCGATGCGCTGCTGGCGCTGGCCGAGGCCCACGACTGCCGCCGGCTGCGGCTGCTGGCGTATTTCGGCGAGCACAGCCTGCCCGCCGCTGGGCCGCCCCAAGGCGGGCAGAGCCCACTCGGGGGGCAGGGAGAGCACGACCTGCCGACCGTGGGGCCCCGATACCGCTGCGGCAACTGCGACAACTGCCTGCAGCCGCCGGCGGTGTGGGACGCCACCGACGCCGCGCGCAAAGCGCTGAGTTGCATCTACCGTTTCCACCAGCTCAGCGGTTACGGCTTTGGCGCCGGGCACCTGATCGACGTGCTGCGCGGCAAGGTCACCGAGAAGGTCACGCAGCGCGGCCACGACAGGCTGTCGACCTTCGGCATCGGCACCGAGGTCGCCGAGCAGGCCTGGCGCGGCGTGCTGCGCCAGTTGATCGCGCTTGGCCATGTGCGCAGCGCGGGCGAGTTCAACACGCTGGAGCTGACCGATTCGGCCCGCGCGGTGCTCAAGGGCGAGGTGCCGATCATGCTGCGCGTGCCCGCCGAACCGCCCGCCGGGCGCTCAGCCAGAGGCGGCAAGGCTGGGCGAACTGGCACGGGGCGCGGTGCTGGCAAAGCGCCACCATTGCCCTTGGACGACGCCGGGCTGGCGCGCTTTGACGCGCTCAGGGCTTGGCGCGGCGAGATCGCCCGCGAGCACAACCTGCCGGCTTTCGTGGTGTTCCACGACGCCACGCTGGCCGAGATGGCGCGCGAGGCGCCCGCGACGCTGGACGCGCTGGCCGGCATCAGCGGCGTCGGCGCGAAGAAGCTCGAGGCTTACGGCCCCGAGATACTGCGCGTGCTGCAAAGCTGACCGGCGCCCGGCGCCTGACCCGGCCGCTATGATGGCCGGTTGCCCTCGCCGAATGTTTGCCATGTCTGATCCTGAATTTCCGCGCGAAGCGCTGCCCGCAGCGCTCGCACCCGCGCAGGCCAAGCCTCGGCCCAGGCCTGACAACGCGCGGCCACTGCCTGCGGGCGCGACCCATTTGCAGATCCGCGGCGCGCGCACCCACAACCTGAAGAACATCGACCTCGACATCCCCAAGCACGCGCTGGTCGTGATCACCGGGCTGTCGGGGTCGGGCAAGTCCAGCCTGGCTTTCGACACGCTGTATGCGGAAGGCCAGCGCCGCTATGTCGAGAGCCTTTCTGCCTATGCGCGGCAGTTCCTGCAACTGATGGACAAGCCCGATGTCGACGTGATCGAGGGCCTGAGCCCGGCTATCAGCATCGAGCAGAAAGCCACCAGCCACAACCCGCGCTCGACCGTCGGCACGGTCACCGAGATCCACGACTACCTGCGCCTGCTCTACGCCCGCGCCGGCACGCCTTACTGCCCCGACCACGACCTGCCGCTGCAGGCCCAGAGCGTGGGCCAGATGGTCGACGCGGTGCTGGCGCTGCCCGAGGACACCCGGCTGATGGTGCTCAGCCCGGTGGTGCGCGACCGCAAAGGCGAGTTCGTCGAGCTGTTTGCCGACATGCAGGCGCGCGGCTATGTGCGATTTCGCATCGACGGCAAGATCGCCGAGGCCAGCGAGCTGCCTGAGCTGAAAAAAAACGAGAAGCACGATATCGACGTCGTGATCGACCGCCTGAAGACCCGGCCCGAGATGAAGCAGCGGCTGGCCGAGAGCTTCGAGGCCGCGCTGCGCGCCGCCGACGGCCGGGCCATCGCGCTGGAGATGGATGGGGCCGCCGATGTCGGGTCGCCCCAAGTCGGCGGCGCGCCCGCTCGGGGGGCGGACGCGCAGCGGCGCCACGGTCGAGAACACCTGTTCTCCAGCAAGTTCGCCTGTCCGGTGTGCAGCTATTCACTGCCCGAGCTCGAGCCCAGGCTGTTCTCGTTCAATGCGCCGATGGGTGCTTGCCCGCACTGCGACGGGCTGGGCGTGCAGACCGTGTTCGACCCCGACCGGGTGGTGGCCTTTCCGTCCTTGAGCCTGGCTGGCGGCGCGGTCAAGGGCTGGGACAGGCGCAATGCCTACACCCATTCGATGCTCGAGAGCGTGGCGCGGCATTACGGCTTTGACATCGAAACGCCTTACGAGGACCTGCCGCCGGCGGCCCGCCAAGCGCTGCTCTTTGGATCGGGCGACGATGAGATCGAGTTCGTCTACGAGGCGGAGAGCGCCAAAGGCAAGGCCCGCAGCGTCAAGCGTTTGCACCCTTTCGAGGGCATCATCCCGAACTTCGAGCGGCGCTACCGCGAGACCGATTCGGTCGCGGTGCGCGAGGATCTGGCGCGCTACCAGGCCGCCAAGCCCTGCGCCCAATGCGGCGGCGCCAGGCTGCGGCGCGAGGCGCGCCATGTCTTTCTTCAAGACAGCAACCTGGCGCTGCCACGCCAGGCGATCTACCAGGTCGAGCACGCGACGCTGGCCGAGGCGCTGCTGTACTTCGAGACCTTGAAGCTGCAGGGGGCCAAGGCCGAGATTGCCGACAAGGTGGTCAAGGAGATCCGGGCCAGGCTGAAGTTCCTCAACGATGTCGGGCTGAACTACCTCAGCCTGGACCGCAGCGCCGACACGCTGTCGGGCGGTGAGTCGCAGCGCATCCGCTTGGCCAGCCAGATCGGCAGCGGCCTGACCGGCGTGATGTATGTGCTCGACGAGCCCAGCATCGGGCTGCACCAGCGCGACAACGAACGCTTGATCGGCACGCTGCGCCACCTGCGCGACCTGGGCAACAGCGTGCTGGTGGTCGAGCACGACGAGGACATGATCTGGGCCGCCGATCACGTGATCGACATGGGTCCGGGCGCCGGCGTTCATGGCGGGCAGGTGATCGCGCAAGGCACGCCTGACGAGGTCGCTGCCGACCCCGCCAGCCTGACCGGTCGCTACCTGGCGAAAACGCTGCGCATCGAGGTGCCCCAGCAGCGCCACCGCTGGGCCGCAGCCGCCGCAGTCGAAGCTCGACCTGCGGTCAAGAGCGCCAAACCCTCGGCCTGGCCGGTTTACACGCCGTCGACCGCCACCTGTCTTCGCATCATCAATGCCCGCGGCAACAACCTGAAGAACGTCAGCGCCGAGATTCCGGTCGGCCTGCTGACCTGTGTCACAGGCGTCTCGGGATCCGGCAAGAGCACGCTGATCAACGACACGCTGTATGCCGCCGTGGCGCGCAAGCTCTACCACAGCCATACCGAGCCCGCGCCCTACGACGAGATCGAGGGCATGGACGCTTTCGACAAGGTGATCAACGTCGACCAGAGCCCGATCGGCCGCACGCCGCGCAGCAACCCGGCCACTTACACAGGGCTGTTCACGCCGATCCGCGAGCTGTTTGCCGAGGTGCCGATGGCGCGCGAGCGCGGTTACGGCTCGGGGCGATTCAGCTTCAACGTCGGTGCGGCTTCCGGCGGCGGGCGCTGCGAGGCCTGCCAGGGCGACGGCGTGCTCAAGGTCGAGATGCACTTCCTGCCAGATGTCTACGTGCCCTGCGACACCTGTGGCGCCAAGCGCTACAACCGCGAGACGCTCGAGGTGGCTTACAAGGGCCGCAACATCCACCAGGTGCTGGCGATGACGGTCGAAGAAGCGCGTGGCTTTTTCAGCGCCGTGCCCACGCTGGCGCGCAAGCTGCAGACCTTGCTCGAGGTCGGACTGGGCTACATCACGCTGGGCCAGAGCGCGACCACGCTGTCAGGCGGCGAGGCGCAGCGCGTCAAGCTGGCGCTGGAACTGAGCAAGCGCGACACCGGCCGCACGCTCTACATCCTCGACGAGCCGACGACCGGCCTGCACTTCGCCGACATCGAGCTGTTGCTGCGCGTGCTGCACCAGCTGCGAGACGCCGGCAACACCATCGTCGTGATCGAGCACAACCTCGACGTGATCAAGACCGCAGACTGGCTGATCGACATGGGGCCCGAGGGCGGCGCAGGCGGTGGCCAGGTGCTGTCGGTCGGCCCGCCCGAGGTGATCGCAGCCTGCGAGGGCAGCCACACCGGGCGCTTTTTGAAACCCCTGCTGGCAGCGGACCGCAGGCCACCTACACTGATTTCCCCGCCCACAGGAGCCTGTTGATGAACACCGTGATCGAGTATTTCTTCACCCCCCAATCGCCCTGGTCTTACTTCGGCCACCAACGGCTGCAGGACATCGCAGCGGCTGCGGGCGCGACCGTCGAATTGCTGCCGGCCGACTACGGCCGGATCTTTCCCGTCTCCGGCGGCCTGCCCTTGCCCAAGCGGGCGCCGCAGCGCCTGGCCTACCGCCTGGTCGAGCTGCGTCGTTTCAGCGAGCAACTGGGTATCGCGCTGAACCCGCAGCCTACGCATTTCCCGGTAGCCGGTGACGACGTGGCGCGCTTGATCATCGCGGTGCAACAGCACGATGGCAGCGCCGCAGCGCTGGCTTTCACTGGCGCGGTGATGCGTGCGCTGTGGGTCCAAGACCGCCACATTGCCGACCCCGCGACGCTGGCCGCGCTGCTGGCCGAGCAGGGCTTGAGCGCCCAGCGTCTGGCTGATTCGAAAGGCGCACCAGCGCAGCAAGCCTACGACGCCAACACCGAACGCGCGATCGCGCTGGGGGTGTTCGGTGCACCGACCTATGTGATCGCCGGCGAGTTGTTCTGGGGCCAGGACAGGCTGGACTTCGTCGCGCGCCGCCTCGGTGTCGCACGACCCTGACGCCAGCGCGCAAGCGCGCACCGGATCGCGGCGCGGGTGGAGGCGGTGCAGGTCAACCCGGGTCGGACGGCAACAGTTCCAGCAGGTCTTGCTTGAGCATCCACAGGCTGGTGTAGCGGCGCTTGCCGTCTGAGGCCTCGTCGTCGGTCCACAGTTCGGCGAGCGTCACCCCGCCGACGGCGGCGTGGAGCTGCCGGGCCACTTCAAGCTGCGACACCATCACCTCCATGCCGGGCAGCAGCGGCTGCGTGTCCCCGGCAGCGAGCAAGTCCAGGCCACGGGCGGCGGTTCGCACCCGCTCCTGGCCTTGCAATACCCGTGACGGGTAGTGGGCGAACTGGCTGCCGAGGTCCATGCACAGCGCGTCGGGCACGGGCGCCTGGCGCACGAAGCCTTGCACGAGTTCGTCCCAGATCAGCTCCAGCCGTTGGATCACCAGGCGGTAGTCGTAGGTCGTCAGGAAGCGGTGGCGGGCGGCCTGCCCCAGCGTTGCCCGCAGCCCAGCGTCCTGAAACATCCGCTCAAGGCCCGCTGCCAGCCCCGCAACATCGACCACTGTGGCCTGCGCCACGTAGCGATGGAAGCTCAAGTCGTCCATGATGGGGTGCAAGACCTCAAGCGCCTCATGCCGAACCCAGGCTGTCGGCACCCGCAGCGCCACGTCGTCAGTGGCGATTTCCCGGTAACCGTTCCAGTCGGAGACCAGCAGCGCAAGCCCTGCTCGCAACGCTTCGAGCAAGGTCAGCCCGAAGGTTTCCTGCGGGTTGTCGGCCACAGAGACGAAGAAGTCCGACATGCAAAACAGCGCCGCCTTGTCTGCCTCGCTGGTGTCGGGCAGAAACATGATCTTGTTGTCCACCTGCAGCAGCCGAGTCCAGAGCTGAACCATCGCAAGATAGTCCGGCGAGTGCGTGGCGCCTGCGAGGATCAGCCGCCACGGACGCTGGCCCGCCTGCAGGCGTCTGAAGGCTTGAACCAGTGGGAACAAGTCCATCTTGTCGAAGTCGGAGAAGCGACCGAAACACAGCGCCACGACCTCGTCCGGCCTGATGCCCGCAGCCTGTCGCATCGCCGCGCGGTCTAGCGCTGTCGCGTCATCTTCCAGCCCCAGCGGTACCTGCTCGAGGCGGACCTGCGGCTTTGACACAGCCAGGCCTTGTTCGATCTGCGCAAAGCCATTGCGCAGCGCTTGCCGGCCTGCCTGCGACGAACAGATGATGGCATCGCCGATCGTGGCGCCCGTGTGCGCGAGCTCCAGGTAGCGGCTCATGTAGTCGTGGTAGCTGATCGAGTGGATGAAGGCGGTCACCGGGAACCCGGCACCGAGCCGATTGCGCACGCGGCACAAGGCGTTGAATCGATTCACATGGTCGCTTTGGTGGAATACCAGACCCTGCTGGCCAGCCACCTGCGCAGGCAAGTCGACGATGTCGAACACCCGAACCTTGTCGGCCACGCCGAGCTTGCGAATCCAGTCGCCTTGTTGCGACTCGAAGTGCCTGATATGCGAGGCGTTGGACAGAAAAAACCAGTACTCATCGAAGCTGCCGTGCCGCAGTAACGCGCGCAGAAAGCGGTGGTTGGCGACGTTCCGCCCCACCACGCCCACTGCCTGGGTCGGCATCACGTGATCGTCGAGACTTGCCCAAATCTTCATGGCCATCTATCGCATCCGTCTGGTCGACCGGCGCGACTTTTTAAGCGCGCTGTCTGGGCCGGTGTGAATGCAGCGCCAGACCGCGCCTGGCCGGCCTGTCCTGGACCGCCGGCCATGGCCATCGTCTGGGGCGCTGGCGCTAAAAAGCCGGCGCAGGGCCGGCTTTTCAACATTGATCGACGGGGGCCAGCCCCGCCAGTCATCACTTGAGGTGCGCGCTGATCAGCTTGGTCATCTCGAACATCGTCACCTGATCAGCCTTGAAGATTTCTTTGAGCTTGGCGTCAGCGTTGATCATCGTCTTCTTGGCTTCGTCTTGGAGCTTGTTCTTCTTGATGTATTCCCAGATCTTCTTGGTCACCTCGGTGCGCGGCATGGGCTTGTCACCAATGACCGCAGCCAGTTGGGCGCTGGGCGTCACGGCTTTCATGAAAGCAGCGTTGGGCGTGCGCTTGACAGCTGGTGCTGCCGTCGTGGCCGCGGGAGCCTTCTTGGCCGTAGCGGCCTTTTTCGCAGTTGCCATGTCGTTTCTCTCCAGAATATGTGGTTGTGGGGCGGTGATCTGGGTCGCAAGCGATGCCCGCGTTTCTCTCAGCTCCGCTGGGGGGTGATGGTACTGCGCGGCAATGCCGCTGAGAAGCGTTTTGCCCAGGTAAATCAGCATTGGCGACCATGCCGGCAGTGTTTTTGGCTTGGGCAGACTGCTTTCGCCGGGTTTTCGGGTGTCCAGCGCTGCTGCTGGCCTTGTTCGAATGTCTGGCTGCCAGTCTTGCAGGCGGCGCTTCGGCCCAAGTGGCAGACGGGCGGGCTGTATGCTTGCGGGCATGAAACTGATCCTGCGTTGGTTGCTGCTGGCCGCTGCCTTGCTGCTGCTGGCCAATCTCAAGCTCGGTGTCACGGTGGCGAGCTTCGGTGCGGCGATGGTCGCAGCGTTGGTGTTGGGCCTGCTCAACACCCTGGTGCGCCCCTTGCTGGTGCTGCTGACGCTGCCGGTGACGGTGTTGTCGCTGGGTTTGTTCCTGTTTGTGATCAACGCGCTGATGTTCTGGTCGGCGGCTGGCGTGCTCGACGGCTTCAAGGTCACGGGTTTCGGCGCCGCCTTGATCGGCTCCTTGATCTACAGCCTGTGCGGCATGGTCATCGATGTGGCCATGGAGCGGCTGTTCAGCCGCTCCGACGCCTGAGCCCAGCGGCTGTTCAGCCGCTCCGACGCCTGAGCCCAGCGGCTGTTCAGCCGCTCCGACGCCTGAGCCCCGTCGCGCTATTCCTGCGGCTCGCGCTGCGGCCCGCTTCGGCGCTGTTCGGCCACCAACGTACGGCGCTGCGCCAGCAGGTCGCGCAGCCTGGCGTCGATCACCGAAGCCTCGATGAAATCGGTGACCGCGCCACCCTTGCGCGCGAACTGCTGGCCGGCACGCAGCCGGTCGATCGCGCCGGGCAGGTTGCCCAGTGCGGCCTGAGACTCGGCTTCAGCGCGCAGCGAGCGCAGTCGCAGGCCTTGGCGCTCGGTGGTCTGGGCCAGCAGCTGCCAGGCCGATGCATCGCCACGTCGTTCTGTGACCCATGTCTGCAGCGCCTCAGTGCTGCGGCGCAGGGCGGCCGCGCTGCCTTCGGCCAGCGCCAGTTCGGCGCGCAACAGCAAGTCAGCGCGCGAACCGGCGGCCTCGCCCGGCCCGGCGCCGGCCAGCGCTGACGCTGCGCCCGCCGCGTCACCACGCGCCAGCGCCAGTTGAGCGACCAGGCTGACCAGCGCGCGCTGCAGCGCGCCCTGGTCAGGCAATGCGGCCCCGAGTGCCAGCGCAGCACGGGCGTCGCGCTCGGCGCGGTCGAAGTCGCGCAGACTGCTAGACGCGAGCGCGCCGGTGTAGTAGCCGACGAGCCGGTCGGCCAATGGCAGTGACTCGACGGGCCCGCGAGCGTCCAGGCCTTGCAGCCGGCGCACGGCTTGTGCCGACGGGTCCATCAGCACCCTGGCCCGCGCCTGCATCAGCAAGTGCAGCAGGGGCGCTGCGGGGGCAGCCCCGCCACCGGCAGCCTGGACGATCTGGCGTGCTTCGCCGATGCGGTCGATCGTCAGCGGGTGGCTGCGCAAATAGGGCAGGCCGCCGTTGTCATTGAGCCGGCTCGATTGGTCGAGCTTGTCGAACATGCCTGCCATGCCGAGGGGCGCAAAACCGGCTTCGCCCATCAGCGCCAGCCCGGTTCGGTCGGCCTCGCGCTCCATGTCGCGCGAAAAATTGAGCTGGGCCTGGACCATCGCCGCCTGGCCACCGACGATCGCCGCCTGCGCCGCGTCGGCGCTGGAGGCGCGGCTGGCCACCAGCAGGCCCAGCAACATCGCCGCCATGCCCAGCGTGCTGCTGCGCGAATTGGCGGTCATGCTGCGGGCGATGTGGCGCCGCGTGATGTGCGACAACTCATGCGCCAGCACCGAGGCCAGCTCGTCGGGGGTGGCGGTCAGCGCCATCAGCCCCAGGTGAACACCGACAAAACCGCCGGGCAGCGCAAAGGCGTTGACCGAGCGGTCGCGCACCAAAAAGGGCTCGTAGGGGAACAGCTTTTCGGTGTCGACGCCGATGTCACCGCGCGCCCGGGCTGCCTGCACCAGCGGCTGCCACAGCGATTGCAGGTAGTCGAGCAGCTGCGGGTCGTCGATGTAGTCGGGGTCGCGCCTGATCTCGCGCATGATCTGTTCGCCGGTGCGCTTTTCCTGGCTCAGGCTGAAGTCCTCCGAGGCCGCCTCGCCCAGCGCCGGCAGCCGCACCCCGGCCGAGGGCTGGGCCTGAAGCGGCGGCGCAGCGCCCAACCCCAGGCTGGCCGCGAGCAGCAGGCACAGCCCTGCGCGGCCAGGCTTTCTTGCGGCCAGCGCAAGTGCTTGCGGCAATCGGTAGCGCGGCAGTAACGGTTGGCGATGTGTCAATCGAAGGTCCTGAAAGTGCGCATTTGCTCGCCTAGACGTCGTCGTGGCGAGCAGCATGCCATCTTCTATCATGTCGCCGACTTGTTTCCCAGTTGTTTCGCAGACCCCCGCCGCCATGAGCTCACCGCTGACACACTTCGATCTTCACGGCCAGGCCCACATGGTCGACGTCGCAGCCAAGGCTGACAGCCACCGCATCGCACGAGCGGTTGGCAGCATTCACATGCAGCCTGCAACGCTGGCGCTGATCAGCGAAGGCAGTGCGAAGAAGGGCGATGTGATCGGCATCGCCCGCATCGCGGCGATCCAGGCCGCCAAGCGCACCGCCGAGCTGATTCCGCTGTGTCACCCGCTGCCGCTGACCCGTGTCGCGGTCGAGTTCAGCATCGACGCCGCGGCCAACGCGGTGCACATCAGCGTGCAGGCCGAGACCGTCGGCAAGACCGGTGTTGAGATGGAGGCCTTGACCGCAGTGCAGTTGGGCCTGCTGACGATCTACGACATGTGCAAGGCCGTGGACCGGGGGATGGTGATCGGCGGTATCCGCTTGATCGAAAAGCGTGGCGGCAAATCGGGTCACTGGCTCGCAGAGTCTGGGTCATAAGGACGGCGAAAGCCGGGTCTTGCGAGCCGGGCGAAACCCTGGCGCCGCAGTTGCTGGATGCGCATGGGTCTTGGTCGTTTGGCTGAGCCTTGGGCATGGCCCGCAGACAGTGAAATAGACCAGGGCAGCTTCAAAACCACGCAGTTGCTGCCGACTTACTGGCCTCACCGATGGCAGGAAGTCCCGGCCGGCATGGCGGCGCAGTGGAAGGGCCACAAGCCTCGAAAGACAGGTCGGATCCGAAAGGGCAGGGCTAGTGAGCCGAGGCGGTGCGCACCCGAGCCGATGGGCTTGTGATCGCGTTGCGACAGATGGACGCTCTCTGAGCGCCCCGAGGCCGGCTGAAGCCGGCCGCCCCCCATGGGGGTCAAACAAAGTGGCAAAGCCACATTTGCTTGAGAGCCTATCTGTCGATTTTGGAATTAGCGCGGTCTTGTCTCGGCAGGTCGCTCATTTATCGTGACAAGCTAGGGGTTGACCCTGACAACCGATGGCCGCTCATCGCAGTTGAAAGAGTTGTAGCAAAGTTATCGCTTTACAGGGTATTTGAGCCTAAGATCAGCCCTCCGGTAAAGCGACGGAACAGCGTCGACGCGA
>Ga0214919_10009940_pt1 | contig 12157 bp, 11 predicted proteins | sample LL1503_MetaG_FD_177994 | JGI IMG/M metagenome (GOLD analysis project Ga0214919, IMG submission 177994) | Freshwater microbial communities from Lake Lanier, Atlanta, Georgia, United States - LL-1503 | ecosystem: Environmental > Aquatic > Freshwater > Lake | place: USA: Georgia | collected...
AAAGGGCAGTGGCCGCCAAGGCCATGGAAAAAACCCTGGCGACCCAGGCCATGGCGGCTGCCTGCGAGGAGCTGGCTGCATGAAGCACGCGGTACGCCATATCCACTTTGTCGGCATCGGCGGCTCAGGCATGAGCGGCATTGCCGAAGTGCTGCACAACCTGGGCTACCAGATCAGCGGCTCGGATTTGAACGACAGCGCCACGCTGCAGCGCCTGGCGGCGCTGGGCATTGCCACCCACATTGGCCACGCAGCGCAGCACGTCGCGGGCGCGGATGCGGTGGTCACCTCCACCGCGGTGCAAAGCAGTAACCCGGAGGTGCTGCGTGCCCGCGAAATGCATATCCCCATCGTGCCGCGCGCCCTGATGCTGGCCGAGTTGATGCGCCTCAAGCAAGGCATCGCGATTGCCGGTACCCACGGCAAAACCACCACGACCAGTCTGGTCGCCAGCGTGCTGGCGGCGGCCGGGTTGGACCCGACTTTTGTGATTGGCGGACGCCTGAACAGCGCCGGTGCCAATGCGCGGCTGGGCAGCGGCGATTACATCGTGGTCGAAGCCGATGAGTCCGACGCCTCCTTCCTGAACCTGCTGCCCATCATGGCGGTGGTCACCAATATCGACGCCGACCACATGGAGACCTACGGGCACGACTTCGCCCGCTTGCAAAAAGCTTTTGTGGATTTTCTGCACCGCATGCCGTTTTATGGCACGGCGATTTTGTGCACCGATGATCCGGCCGTGCGCGCCATCGTCGACGAGGTGAGCTGCCCGATCACCAGCTACGGATTTGCCGAAGGCGCGCAGGTGCGGGCTACGCAGGTGCGCGCGGTCGGTTCGCGCATGCATTTCACCGTGACCCGGCGCAACGGCGTGGTGCTGCCCGACCTGGACGTGGTGCTCAACCTGCCCGGCGAACACAATGTGCGTAACGCGCTGGCCGCCATTTGCGTGGCAGTAGAACTCAATGTGCCGGACGCCGCGCTGCTGCAAGCCCTGGCCGAGTTCAAGGGCGTGGGGCGGCGCTTCCAGCCCTACGGCGACTGGGCGTTGCCGCAAGGCGGACAAATCACGGTCGTGGACGACTACGGCCACCATCCGGTGGAAATGGCCGCCACCCTGGCCGCCGCGCGCGGTGCCTTTCCCGGCCGGCGGCTGGTATTGGCTTTTCAGCCGCACCGCTACACCCGCACGCGCGACTGTTTTGATGATTTCGTGGCCGTGATCGGCCAGGCCGACGCGGTGCTGCTGGCCGAGGTCTACGCCGCCGGAGAAGCGCCCATCGTCGCCGCCGACGGCCGTTCCCTGGCACGCGCGCTCCGGGTCGCCGGCAAGGTGGAACCCCAGTTTGTGGCCGACATCGCTAACTTACCCCACGTGGCGCTGGCGAGTGCGCGCGACGGCGATGTGATTCTGTGCATGGGCGCGGGCAGCATTGGCGCGGTACCCGCCCGCTTGGTGGCTTTGTTGCAGGGAGACAGCGCATGAGAGCAGCGCACGACATGGGCCGCGTGGCGGTGCTAATGGGCGGGGCATCTGCCGAACGTGACATTTCGCTGCTCTCCGGCCATGGCGTGCTGGAGGCCCTGCGCGGGGTGGGTGTGGACGCGCATGCTTTTGATCCGGCCCAGCGTGGCCTACACGAACTACGCCAAGAGGGTGTGTCCCGCTGCTTCATAGCCCTGCACGGACGCTTTGGCGAAGACGGCACAGTGCAGGGTGCGCTCGAACTGCTGGGCGTTCCCTACACCGGTTCGGGCGTGATGGCTTCGGCCGTGGCTATGGACAAGGTGATGACCAAACGCCTGTGGCAGGCGCACGGGCTGTCGACACCGCAGTCCGTGGTCCTGGACGCCAGCGACAGCAGCCCGGTGGGCACCGCCGCCCTGCACGCCGCAGCGAGCGCGGTACCCGCGAGACTGGGCCTGCCGCTGATCGTCAAGCCGCCGCGCGAAGGCTCCTCGCTGGGGGTGACCAAAGTCAGCACGGCTGAGGCACTGGACGGAGCCGTCAGCTTGTCTGCGCGGTATGACCCCCACGTACTGTGCGAGGAATTCATCACTGGCGAAGAAGTGACCTGCGCCGTGCTGGGTGAGGGTGCGGGTGCACAGGCGCTGCCGGTGGTGCGCATCCAGGCTCCCGAAGGCGCCTACGACTACCAGAACAAGTATTTCACTGACGCAGTGTCCTACCACTGCCCCAGCGGCCTGCCACAGGCCGAAGAAGCCGAGATTGCCCGATTGGTGCTGGCCGCCTACCGGGCCCTGGGCTGCCGGGGCTGGGGTCGCGCCGATCTGATGTTGCGTGCCAGCGACCGCAAACCCTTTCTGCTGGAAATGAACACCTCGCCCGGCATGACCAGCCACTCGCTGGTGCCCATGGCAGCGCGGGCTGCGGGCATTGGCTACGCCGATTTGTGCCTGCGCATCCTGGCTACGGCCACACTGGACAACCACATCGGCAACGGGGGGCAAATACCATGAGCGAAGCCATTCCGCAGGCTATGGACGTCCGGCTGATGAATGTCACTGCAGCGCTGCTGCTGGGTATTTTTGTACTGCTCGCACTGGTTTCAGGAACACGCTGGGTGGCCCGGCAGCAAGCCTTTGACATCCGAGGCATCAGCGTGCGCGGCGATGTGGCGCACAACAACATTCCCAGCATGCGGGCCAATGTGCTGCCCCAGGTGCGTGGCACTTTTTTCACCCTGGATCTGCCGACGATCCGCAAGGCCTATGAATCCATGCCCTGGGTGCGCCACGCAGTGGTGCGACGCGACTTCCCCAACCGCCTGCGGGTCGAGTTGCAAGAACACCACCCGGTGGCGTACTGGGGCGCCGAAGGCGATTCGCGCATGCTCAACAGCTTTGGTGAAGTCTTTGACGCGAATATTGACGAAGTCGAACCCAATACGCTGCCCCGGCTGGCCGGACCTGCGGGCCTAGGCCCCCAAGTCTGGGACATGTACCAGACCTTGCTGGCACCGCTGAACCGGGTCGGCATGGAATTGGTGCAGGTCGAACTGAGTGCACGGGGTAACTGGCGCGTCGGCCTGGAGTCGGGCGCGCGGCTGGAACTCGGCAGTGGCGACAAGGCTGCCGTGCTGCAGCGTACCGAGCGCTTTTTACAGACCCTGCCCGCCGTGACGCAGCGCTATGGCCGCAATGCCGGCACCCTGGAATATGCCGACCTGCGTTACGAGCAGGCCTACGCCCTGCGGCTGCGCGGCGTGACCACGTTGGCGCTGGCCGCACCGAAATAACTCCCGCTATGTACCGCTCCATGAAAGCAAAAAGGTAACACTCAGATGGCAAAAGAATACAAAGATTTGGTTGTTGGCCTCGACATCGGGACGCATAAAGTCATGGCAGTCGTGGCCGAGGTATTGGCAAACGGTGAGCTCAAACTCGCAGGTTTTGGCATCGCACCGAGCTTCGGTCTCAAGCGCGGCGTGGTCGTCAATATCGACGCCACGGTCGCAAGCATCCAGCAGGCGCTCAAAGAAGCCGAGTTGATGGCCGATTGCAAAATCACCCGGGTCTACACCGGCATCACCGGCAGCCATATCCGTGGCATCAACTCGCCAGGCATGGTGGCCATCAAAGACCGCGAAGTCACGCAGGCCGATGTGTCGCGCGTGGTCGAAACCGCCAAGGCCATCCACATCTCCACCGACCAGCGCCTGTTGCTGGTGGAGCCGCAGGAATTCATCATTGACAACCAGGAAGTGCGCGAACCCATCGGCATGAGCGGCATGCGCCTGGAAGCCAAGGTGCATATCGTGACTGGCTCGCAAAGTGCGGCTGAGAACATCATCAAATGCGTGCGCCGCTGCGGCCTCGAAGTGGACCAGCTCATGCTCAATCCGCTGGCCTCCAGCCTGTCGGTGCTGACTGCAGACGAACGCGAGCTCGGTGTCGCCTTGGTGGACATTGGTGCGGGCACGACCGATGTAGCCATCTTCACCAACGGTGCCATACGCCACACCGCGGTGATTCCGATTGCCGGTGACCTGATCACCAGCGACATTGCCATGGCGCTGCGCACGCCGACCAAGGATGCGGAAGAGATCAAGGTCGAGGCCGGACACGCCAAACAGGTGCTGGTCAACCCCGAGGTGCAGGTCGAAGTTCCGGGCCTGGGCGACCGCAGCCCGCGCATGCTCAGCCGCCAGGCACTGGCCGGCGTGATTGAGCCACGGGTAGAGGAGATTTTCACCCTGGTCAACCAGGTGATGCGCGAGTCCGGCTTTGAGGAAGTTTTGTCCTCCGGCGTGGTCTTGACGGGCGGCAGCTGCGTCATGCCCGGCATGGTCGAACTCGGCGAAGACATCTTCTTAAAGCCGGTGCGCCGTGGCCTGCCGCAATACCGGGGCTCGCTGGCCGACCTGATTGCGCAGCCGCGTGCCTCCACCGCCATGGGCCTGCTCGAAGAGGCCCGCATTGCCCGCATCCGCGGCATCAAGGTGTCGCAAAAAAATGGCTCGGTTAAGAGCGCGTTTGCGCAGCTCAAAGATTTTTTCGCCGGCACTTTTTAACCCCTTTCCCACTTCAAGCACTTTTTTAACCACGCCACCATGTCCTACTCAGACCATAACCAGGAGCCATCCATGACCATCGAAATGCTCGACGAAGAACGATTCAACCAAGGAACACGCATCAAAGTCATCGGCGTGGGCGGCGGCGGTGGCAACGCAGTCCAGCACATGATTGACGGCCGGGTCGATGGGGTGGAGTTCTTCTCGGCCAACACCGATGCGCAAGCCCTGGGCCGCAGCACGGCACACAAAATCATCCAGCTCGGCCACACCGGCCTGGGTGCGGGCAGCAAGCCCGATATGGGTCGCGAAGCCGCCGAGCAGGCCGAGGCATCGATCCGCAGCGCCATTGAAGGCGCACACATGCTGTTCATCACGGCGGGCATGGGCGGCGGCACCGGCACCGGGGCCGCTCCCATCATCGCCAAAGTGGCCAAAGAAATGGGCATTCTGACGGTGGGCGTAGTGACCAAGCCCTTCAGCTTTGAAGGCGACCGCCGCATGAAAAACGCCGAAGCGGGACTGGCTGAGTTGGAGGAGAACGTCGACTCCCTGATCGTGATCCTGAACGAGAAATTGCTGGAAGTCCTGGGCGATGACATCAGCGAAGACGAAGCCTTCGCACAGGCCAACGACGTGCTGAAGAACGCCGTGGGTGGTATTGCCGAGATCATCAACATGCCGGGCCATATCAACGTCGACTTTGAGGACGTGCGCACGGTGATGGGCGAGCCTGGCAAGGCCATGATGGGCACCGCACAGGCCAGCGGTCCCGACCGCGCCAGCATCGCCGCGCAGCAGGCGGTTGCCTGCCCGCTGCTCGAAGGCATAGACCTGGCGGGTGCCAAAGGCGTGCTGGTACTGATTTCCGCCAAGCGCGGCTCGCTCAAACTGAGCGAATCACGCCTGGCCATGGACACGGTGCGCGGCTATGCCTCGCCCGATGCCCACGTGATTTACGGTACCGCACACGACGAGTCGCTGGGCGACCAGGTGCGCGTTACCGTGGTTGCCACCGGTCTGAGCCGCCAGCCCCTGCGCCGCCAGGCGCCTCCGCTGCAGGTCATGCGCACCGGAACCGACAACGTACCGTTCAACGTACCCACGCTCACCGATGCGGTCGCGCCCGTCAACAACTTTGGCGGCGCCCCAACACCGCGCATCGCCGACATGGATTTTTCCAATGTTGGGCGGCCCCAGGTCTGGAACACGCCGGGACGCCGTGGCGCATCCGCTGCGGCACGCGTGGACGCAATGTCCAGCGGCGGCATGGACGATATCGACATCCCCGCTTTCCTGCGCAAACAAGCGGATTGATGCCGTCCCTGTGCATGCTCCATAGGGCGGGTCTGCACGGGGTGGCTACTAAAATCGACCCATGATCAAACAGCGTACCTTGAAGTCGCTCACCCGTGCGGTGGGCGTGGGGTTGCACAGTGGGCAGCGGGTGGAATTGACCTTGCGCCCGGCTGCACCAGACACCGGCATCGTCTTTCGCCGGGTGGACCTGGCACAGGCCCCGGACATTCGCGTATCGCCGCAGGCGGTTACCGAAACCCGACTGGCTTCCACCTTGTCTGCGGGCAGCGCCAAAGTGCAGACGGTGGAGCACCTGATGTCGGCCTGCGCCGGGCTCGGGGTGGACAATATGTATGTGGACATCACCGCCGAAGAAGTGCCGATTCTGGATGGTTCGGCGGCCTCGTTCGTGTTCCTGCTGCAAAACGCGGGCATCGTGATGCAAAACGCCGCGCGCCGGTTCATTCGGATTACCAGCCCGGTCGAAGTCCACGAGGGTACCGGCGCCCAATCCAAATGGGCCCGTCTGCTGCCCTATAACGGCTACAAACTCGGTTTCGAAATTGATTTCAACCACCCCGCCGTCGACTCCACCGGCCAGCGCGTTGAATTCGACCTCGGCACAGGCAACTACGCCAAAGATATTGCCCGTGCCCGCACCTTCGGCTTCACCAAAGATGTGGAAATGATGCGCGCAAACGGTCTGGCCATGGGCGGCGGCATGGACAACGCCATCGTGCTGGACGATTACAAGGTACTCAACGCAGGCGGCCTGCGCTACGACGACGAATTCGTCAAACACAAAATTCTCGACGCCATGGGTGATCTGTACCTGCTGGGTCACCCGCTGCTGGCGCATTACGAAGCGCGCCGCTCAGGCCACGCGCTGAACAACCAGCTCCTGCGCGCGCTGGTGGCGCAACCGCAGTGCTGGGAGCTGGTCAGCTTTGACGACACGCGGGAAGCGCCGAGCGGCTTTGCGCAGCTGGCACCCGCCTGGTAGGCACTCCGCCTCCTGCACGACCATGCTGCTGTTTCGTGCCCTGTTGTTTCTGATGCTGGTGGGTGCGGGCCTGTGTTTCGCGTTCTTTATTGCGACCAACAACCTGCGCTTTAGACGCTGGGGCATGCAGTTGCTCCAATACGCGCTGCTCACCGCCTTGGTCTTCTTCGGAATTTTGATTCTCAGCCGCATCCTGTAGCGGCACTGCGAGCGCTTCGGCTTAGCGGCTACGCCCGCGTTTGTAGCTGCTGGTGCGGGCCACGGCGACCCGTGGCTCTGAGGCCGCACTGGCCGCAGCCAGCAAGCGCATGGCGCGCCCCGCGTGGGCATGGGTGATCGCCAATCCCAGCGCATCGGCGGCGTCCGGTCCGGGCAAACCCGGCAACTCCAGCAAGCGCCGAACCATATCCTGGATTTGTGATTTGGCCGCGCGCCCGTATCCGACCACGGCCTGCTTCATTTGCAAGGCCGTGTATTCCGCCACCGGCAGTTGCGCCTGCACCAGCGCCGCAATCAAAGCCCCGCGCGCCTGCCCCAGCAACAGCGTAGACTGCGGGTTGACATTGACAAACACAATCTCCACAGCGGCGCAATCAGGCCGGTAGGTTTGAACCACCTCAGCCATCCCTTGAAATAAGACCTGCAAACGCGCCGGCAAGGCGCGCGTGGCAAGATGCCCAGTGCTGATGGTGCCGCTGGCCACATAGCGCAACTGGCCCGCCTCCACATCCAGCACGCCAAAGCCGCAGGTACGCAAGCCGGGGTCTATACCAAGAATGCGCATGGTTTTTCAGCGGCGGCTACGGCAGCTGCGCATACGCCATGCGGCCCTGAATCAGGGCGCTGCGGTTGGCCAGGTACTCAGAGCCGGGTACTTTTTCAAAAAACTTCGGGCGCGGCAGCATCACAGCCAGTCGGGCTGCCTCGGCAGACGTGAGTTGTGCTGCGTCTTTGCGGAAATAGCGCCGTGCCGCAGCCTGCGCACCAAAGACACCGTCGCCCCACTCCACGTGGTTGAGGTAGATCTCCAGAATCCTCTCCTTGCTCAAAAGCGCCTCCAACAGCAGGGTGATGATCAGTTCCTGCGATTTGCGCACGATGGTGCGCTCACCACTCAAAAAAAGGTTCTTGGCCAGTTGCTGCGTGATGGTGGAGCCGCCAACAATCTTCGGGGCTTTGGCGGGGCGGCCCTTGGCGACCGCGCTGCGCGCCTCGGCGCGTGCCTCAGCCTTGGCATTTTTATGCCATGCGGCGTTGATCGCGCCCCAGTCCACGCCGCCGTGCGTGGCAAAGCCATCATCCTCGGAGGCCAGCACGGCGCTCTTGAGCGCGCGGCTGATCTGCCCGTAGGGAGCCCAATCCTGCTGCCAATGGCTGCGCTCCGGTGCGACGCTGATGCGCCACAGCTCGGAACGTTCGAAGGCGGTGGACTGCGGGTCGAGGTAGGCCATGGCGGCTATCCGCAGGCCAAAGTACAGCTGCAGGCCCAGCACCGCCAAGGCCAACAGCAGAAGCCCGCGCCAGATCGACTGCATCATCAATCCACCAGCGCCTCGGTGCCCGTCTCGGTATGGACAAACCGGAAACGGGCGACAAATACCAGCTGGTCGGCAGTCGCCCGGATGGCAGGGCTGAAGGGACGAAAGGGTGCAGCGCGGTGCACGATGGCGTCGGCGTGCTGGTCCAAACCGGGGTCCCCCGATGCGTGCGCGAGCGCGGTGGAAACCACCCGCCCTGCTGCGTCGACTGTGATCACCATGGTCAATTCACCGAATAGCTTTTCGCCGTTGCGTTCGGGGAAATCCCGGGTCCCTTTTTTCTCCACGGCGTGGCGCATCTCACTGAAATAGGCGGCAAAAACCGCTTCACGCGTGGTCGGGCTGAAAAAGCGCTTGCGCGGACGCGCATTTTCCACAGCCACCTCATGTTCCAAAGCCGCAATTTGTTGGATCAGGCGCCGCTGCCGTTCGTCTTGTTGCTCCGCCAAGCTGGGATCGACGGCTCGCTGCGCATTGGTCTGTATGGCGGCTAGCTGATCGCGGACCTGGGCCAGCAATAGATTTTGTTCTTGGCGCATGGCCTCTACCGACCCGGCCGCCGGTTGGTTCTGGAACTCCAAGCCCGGTGCTGCAGCCTCTATCAGCAGCGCATTTTTCGCATACCCGTCGCGGGCGTTTCCGCCGCCCTCCATCGCGGTTTGGGCCAACAAGGTGCTCTTGACGGCCTTGGACTGCCCCGGCGCATTGAGCAGTATCAGCTCCAGCGCGGGGGGCTCAAACACCCGGTCTACGGCGCGCGGTGCCACGAAGTGCACCGCCATCACAGCCGCGTGCAGAACCACCGAAGCCGCAACAGCCTTGTGAATAGTCGGAATCGCGGACGCGCTGCGAAACACCGTCGATCCTGTCAATCCGGACTGTGCGTGGATACAACTTGCATGGGCGCATCCGCAACCCCGTCCTGGGCTGCGTCGGCCAAGTCAATAGCCAGCGCGATGGGGCCGCCAACCTCGTCATCGGTCTCGTCCGGAAGACCTGCCTCCGCAGCACCGGGCTGGGTATCCAGACGCTCGACCACCGTGCCGCTGATGTCCAGGGTAATCAGATCCGGCTGACCCAGACGCACCAGCACCCGGGCTCCGCGCGGCAGGCCTTGGGCACCCAGCACGGGCAGCACCAGCGGCAGCGTGTCGGCGCGGACCATGTTGTCTTTGAAAACCGTGCATGGCAAATCAGCGAGGCCGTTTTGGGTGACGTACTGCAAGGTCCAGTAACGCTCCATCGCGCCCTGGTGCACGTTGTAGGCACTGTAGGCGTCCTCAAAACCGGAAATAATGGCCAGCAGCTGGGCGTCTTTGGGCTTGAAGGGCGCCGCCAGGGCAGCGGTACTACCGTGGCGCGCGCAAGCGATGATCTGCCACTGGTTGACCATGTCGGTGTAGCGGCGCAGCGGCGAGGTGCTCCAGGCGTAGCACTTCACCCCAATGCCCGCATGCGGCGCTGCCCGCGTGCCCATGCGCACTTTGACGCCAGGCGCCAGCGAAGCCTGGCTGCGGTAGATGCCTGGCACGCCCAGCTCGCCCAGCCAAGCACCCCAGCTGCTGTTGGCCAGGATCATGGCCTCGGCGACGATCAAATCCAGCGGTGCACCGCGCTGCCGGGTGCTGATCTCCACCGTTTCATTGCCCATGGGCGCGTCGCCGTGGACATCCCGCAAGCGGAAGTTGTAGTCCGGCCGGTTGAAGGTCTCCGGCTTGCCGCGCAGCACTTCGCGCCGCTCTTTGAGCACACAAGCCAGGCGGTGCAAAAACGCCAGCTGGGGCTGCAAGTCCTGCAAAACTGCGGGCGCGTCTGCCGCCTGCTGGCCCTGCAACCATTCGGGCGTGACCCAGTGCTCCAGCTGGTCATGGCGCAGGTTGTGCGCAATCGGCACCTGCTCCACCACGGTGCGGCTGCCGCGCAACTCCAGCGTCACCTCGTCGATGTCCACATACAAAGAAACCGCCGGGCAGGCACGCCCTTCTTGCAATGTGAAGTGCTGCACCAGCGCATCGGGCAGCATGGTGATTTTGAAACCGGGCATGTAGACCGTGGACAGGCGCTCCCGCGCGATGCGGTCGATCTCGCTGCCCGGCTGCAGGGCCAGTGCCGGTGCGGCAATGTGGATGCCCAGCGTCACGCTGCCACTGCCCAGACCTTGGACAGACAACGCATCGTCAATTTCGGTGGTCGCCGAGTCGTCGATGGAAAACGCAGCGACCTGGGCCAGAGGCAAATCTGGCGCCAGTTCGGGCGCTGCCAGCGGACCGAAGCCTGTGCCCTTGGGGAAGTGTTCGAGCGCAAACCGCTTCCAGTGGAACTGGTAGGGCGAATCAATCGCTCCGGCTTTTTGCAACAAGGCCAGCGGCGCGGTTTGGCTGGCGCGCGCGGCTTCCACCACGGCTTTGTATTCGGGTGCGTTTTTATCCGGCTTGAACAAAATTTTGTAGAGCTGGTCCCTCACGGCTTGTGGGCATTGACCGGCCATCAACTCGCCCGCCCACTGGTCAATCTGCGCCAGGATCTGCTTCTTTTTATCGATGGCGGCCAAGGCCTGCGCAATCACGTCGGCACTGGCTTTGCGGAAGCGCCCTTTGCCAGCGCGGCGAAAGTAATGCGGAGCCTCAAACAGCGTGAACAACATCGCCGCCTGCTGCTGGGCGGTGGCCTGGACGCTGAAATAGTCGCGGGCCAGCTCGGTAAAGCCAAACTCCTCATCCGGCGCGAACTCCCAGGCCATCTCCAACTCCACCTCCTGGCTCAAGGCGGCACTGGCTGCCATGAACACGGCCGGTGCGGGCGACTCAAAACGCAATAACTGGTTGGCACCCTTGACTTTGACCCGCTTGCCGCTGTCGAGCTCCACCTGCGCCGATGCGTCAGACTCGGAAAGCACGCGTCCGGCCATGAATTTGCCGGCTTCATCAAATAGGAGATACATGGCGCAGATTCTCCCACGCGTTGCCCCGGATAATCCCCTGATGGCCACACCCTTCGGACGCTCGTCATCCCGCGCATGGATGCAATCCTTGTTCGAACGTCTCGATCCCCCCTTGTTGTTCGCCATGCTGTTGCTGGCGGGTGCCGGGCTACTTGCCATGTATTCATCAGGGTATGACGGCGGCGCCCGGTTTGTCGACCATGCGCGCAACACCTGTATTGCCTTTGTCATCATGTTCAGTGTCGCCCAAATTCCACCGCAACGCCTGATGGCCCTGGCCGTTCCCTTGTACCTCATCGGGGTTGCGCTGCTGATCGCAGTCGCCCTGTTCGGTGTTACAAAAAAGGGCGCCCGGCGCTGGATCAATGTGGGCCTGACCATCCAACCGAGCGAAATTTTAAAAATCGCTGTACCGCTGATGCTGGCCTGGTGGTTCCAGAAACGCGAGGGGCAGTTGCGCCCGCTGGACTTTGCTGTAGGCGGCCTGCTGGTGCTGGTGCCGGTGCTGCTGATCATGCGCCAGCCTGACCTGGGCACCGCCTTGCTGGTTCTGGCGGCCGGGCTGTCGGTGGTGTTTTTCGCTGGCATGAGCTGGTGGCTGGTGCTGCCGCCCCTGGCCGGGTTGGTGCTGGCCGTGGTGCTGCTGGTGGTGTTTGAGCCGACACTGTGCGCCCAGGGATTTAACTGGCCACTTCTGCACGATTACCAGCAGCAGCGTGTGTGCACGCTGCTCGACCCGAGCCGGGATCCGCTGGGCAAGGGTTTCCACATCTTGCAGGGCATGATTGCCATCGGAGCCGGCGGGGTATTCGGGGCCGGCTTTATGCAGGGCACGCAG
>Ga0214919_10009942_pt1 | contig 12156 bp, 16 predicted proteins | sample LL1503_MetaG_FD_177994 | JGI IMG/M metagenome (GOLD analysis project Ga0214919, IMG submission 177994) | Freshwater microbial communities from Lake Lanier, Atlanta, Georgia, United States - LL-1503 | ecosystem: Environmental > Aquatic > Freshwater > Lake | place: USA: Georgia | collected...
AAGGAAACAATATTAGATATGGTCTTTCAGCAGTAAAAGGAATCAGTAAAAAAGTAATTGAAAAGATGATTAACTTCAGAGGTATGTATAATTCTAAGATTGATTTATTTATCGCTGCAAAACAGGCCAAGATTTCAATAGGAGTTCTTTCTGCTTTAATCCAAGCAGGAGCGCTGGAAAGTTTAAACACAAAAACTAGAAGCAGAATGGTTCTCGAAGCTCAAACTTGGAATATTCTGAAAGACAAAGAGAAGGTAATCGTCAAACAACTGGTTGAACAGGGTAGATTTGAGGATGTTCTTACGGCACTAAAAGCCCTCAATACAGAAATTAAAGACGATAAAGGAAAACTAATAATAAAAGATTCAAGGTTTGCTACAATCAAAAGAGACTACGATAGATTCAAAACGATCTATTTGCTTAACAGTAGAAATGAAAAACTTGCCAACTTCTTCTATGAAAAAGAGTTACTTGGAATGCCATACAGCGAAAGCTTAAGTGCAATTTTTAAACAAAAAAACGAAAACATACAAAGCATAGAAGAATGCAATAATGCTAAAGAAAAATCTGCGATATTTTTTGCCGGAATAGTTACAGACATAGTAAAGAGAACATCTAAGAATGGCAACCCATATGTTAAATATGAGCTTTCAGACGAGGGCGGCAAAATAGAGTGCTTTGTATTTAGTAGCGACAAAAGAGATAAGCTAGAAGAGTGTCGTCAAAACAATGGAGGAAAGCTTCCGGAAGAGGGTGATGTCTTAGTAGTCAAGGCAAATAAAAAAGACGGAAACGCCTGCTACGCGGAAAAAATAGGCATTCAAAGTGCAAAAATATATATGGCTTTGAGAGACCTAAAGGATCAAGATTTAATTGAAGAAGAGGCAGTGTAGATTATAATAATAAATCTATGTCATTAAACAATATTCAATTCTATAAACCAAATTCTTTCAACAAAGGTGTCGCTGTTTCAGTTTCATTTAATCCGCTTGATTCTGGAATATATGTTTCATTCATTAAGCAATTTAGCTGGGATGCTAAAAAGAAAATAGGATCCTTTAAGGAGAATAGAGAAAATCCAAAAGCGAAAAAAAATATAAAATTTAATGATATTGAAGTTTCAGGAATTATAAGAGCAATAGAAAAAGAAGAGAAGTGGTCAACGTTTCATAAATTTAACAACGACTCCGGGGTATCAATATCCTTCGCTCCGTATATAAAAGAAAATATAATGTCCGGATTTGGCTTAAGAATATCAGACTCAAAAGATAAAGAAAATATTTTCTCAGTTGGATTTACGAATGATGAATCAGTCAAGTTAAGAGAATGGCTGAAGCTCAGCTTAGAAGAAGGCTTCAAGTTGCAACCGCAAGACAAACAATAAGGCAAAAGAATGAGAAAAAAAAGAATTTTATTTCATTCCGATTTCGCATTAGTCAAAACAGGATTTGGCAGAGTTATGAAAACAATGCTATCCTATCTTTATAAGACTAAGAAATACGAAATACATCACGTGTGTTGCGGAATTTATCAGAATACTCCAGAACTAGAGTCAACGCCCTGGAAAAGCCATGGAGCCATAAGCTCTGATCCTAAAAAAGCGCATCAAGCATCTACAGATCCGTCTGCTTCTAGAATAGCCGGATATGGAGGGCAGACAATAGATGACTATATCAAATCTATTAAGCCGGATATATATATAGGGATTCAAGATTTTTGGGGCGTAGATTTCTCTATTGAAAAAAACTGGTTTAATAAAATAACTAGCTGTATTTGGACCACGCTTGACTCACTACCAATTTTACCATCTGCTGTTAAAAAAGCAAAAGATATAAAAAATTACTGGGTGTGGAGTAATTTTGCAGAAAAAGCGCTTCACAAACTTGGACATACCCACGTTAAAACAATGCATGGCCCAATTGAATCAGACTACTTTTATAAGCTAAGTAATGAACAAAGAAAAGAATTAAGAAAAAAAAATAACATACCCGAGGACTCAGTAATTATTGGTTTCGTTTTTAGAAACCAGCTTAGAAAACTAGTGCCAAATTTAATGGAGGGGTATAAAATATGGAAAGACAGGCACCCGGAAATAAAAAATACTTATTTATTATTACACACCAACTTTTCAGAGGGCTGGAACATTAAATCTCAGGCTGATCGAAACGGAATTGATACAAGAGAAATATTAACAACATACATATGTCAAAACTGCGGAAAATATGAGGTTAAATCATTCGACAACAAAGAGGACCAATACGAAAGAAACGAAGACGGAAGTTTTAAACTAAATAGAGAAGGACAAAAAATAGAAAGCAAAATTCTAGTCGAGGGAAAAAATTGCGGATTATGCCACGCCAAAGCCTCCCAAAAAACAACATCAGTTGCACTTGGCGTAACTGAAGATCAACTTAATGAAGTATATAATTTAATGGATGTATATGTTCACGCATTTACAAGCGGAGGACAAGAGATACCAATTCAAGAAGCAAAACTTACAGAGCTGATAACATTAGTTACAAATTATAGCTGCGGAGAAGAATGTTGTGAAAAAGAAGCGCATTCACTTCCATTAGAGTGGGATAAATACTTTGAACATGGTACTGAGTTTATAAAAGCATCTACAAGACCACGGTCAATAGCCGACCAGTTAGATTTTTATATTAAAATGACTCAAGATGAAAAAAATGAGTGGGGTAAAAAAGCCAGGGAGTGGACTATAAATAATTTCGCCATACAAAATGTAGGAAAAAAAATTGAAAAATTTATTGATGAATCACCCCTGATAAATGAAGAAAATGAAAGTAATTTTTTACAAAATGAGGACGCGCAACACAATCCATTAGCCATAATAGATGGTAATCTTCCAAATAACGAATGGGTAAAATCATTATACAAAAATATACTAACAAGAGAGGTCGAGGACGACGATGACGGATTTTTATACTGGATGGAGCAACTGTCTAAAAATATTCGAAGAGATCAAATAGAAAATTATTTTAGGCACGTGGCTCAAAAGGATGTAAATGAAAAATCTATTGCAACAAATAAAAATCCAATAGAAAATTTTATATTAAAAAATTCAAAGAAAAAGTTATTGTATGTTATACCCAAATCAATAGGAGATTGCTTTTTATCAACTGCGGTAATTTCTTCCCTAAGAAAACTATACGATTTTGAAAATTGGGATTTGTATGTTTCTTCAGAGCCAAAGTTTAAATCAATCTTTGACGGAAATAAAAATATAACAAACTGGATTCCATACATGCCAGAAATGGAAAATCATATGCTAATGGAAGGAACAGGCGATCACAATGGATGGTTCGATATATGCTTTACCCCCCATATATCAACACAAAGATCAATGAACTATATCCACAATGGAGTTAATAAGTTACTACTTTAATATATAAAAAAATGCATTTACTAGAAAAATATAGCTTAAATTGTGGAATCAATCCATTAAAATTAGATAAACCTTATATTTATACATCGTATTTTCCAATTGAAAGCGACAAATATATATTAATTCATCCAAGTAGCGGAATGTCTTCCAAAAATTATTCATATTACCAGGACGTAATTGACTTCATAATAGAAGATGTAGAAAAAGCTGGATATAAAATAGTGCAAATTGGAGAAGCTAAAGACCAACATTTATCAGGATGCATAAATTTACAAGGCAAAACCGACATACATCAAACGTGCTTTATAATAAAAAACGCAAGCTTCTTTATTGGAAACGACAGTTTCTCAACTCACGTATCTTCTAGTTATGCAATACCATCTGTAAGCCTTTATTCGACTATTCAACCAGAAGTGAGTGGACCATATTGGAATAATGGAAAACAATTTACAATAATGGCTCCATTGAATGGAAAGAAGCCCAAGTACTCTACCGACGATGCGGATAGAGTTATTGATAAAATTAAACCAGAACAAATTCTGGAAAATATGGCAAAAGCAATTCCAGAAATAAACATATCTAGCAAAAAAAATCTAGAATCGCTTTTCTTCGGAAAAAGCTACCCAAGATTATCGATGGAACTTGTTCCAGATAGCTTAATAGAAATAGACAAAGGAAAAGATCTTCCATTAACTATAAGATTTGATTATTTAAAGGAAGATGAAGTCTCTGATCTGAATATAGACTGCGCGCTAATTAATTTAGCGAAAAGAAAATGTGGCATAATAACATCAAAAGTACTAGATATTGAAAGATTCAAAACTGACGCGATTAAACAAAATATATTATCATTCATAATACATATAGAAAAAAAATATTTAGAAAATATAGATCAACTTATCGAGTTTGTTTCAGATCTAAAAAAAATAGGAATAAACGCAAGAACCGCATTGATTAAAAAAAATTTCTCAGAAGAAGAGATTGGTGACTTAAAATTAAAGTTTTTAAATGTGCAACAAATAATGCTTTTAAATGAAACCTCATGGTCAGAATGCATAGATGAAAATTTAAATAAGAAGATCAACCACTTGACAATTTTTAAAAGTTGCCGTATTATATTCTCAAGTGGGAGAAATTACTTATCAAAAACAGCGCTCAACGAAAACAAACCAGCAAATAGTATTCAACAAAATCTTTCAGAAATAAAAGACTTAAACAGCCTAGGAAAAGAACTGGAAAACTGTTATATTTATAATTTATAAAATATGTCAAAAAATAAAAAAAATGAAAACCAAGAAATCTCAAGCGCAGAAAACTTGGAAAACCAAGGGGCTATGCGAGATCTACCTGAAGTAAATCATGATTCAGAGAGTGACGATAAACAGTCTAAGAAACACATTGAAAAAATAATCAACCCCTGCTTTCAAAGAAACGAAAGAGGGCTTTTAGCGAACAAAGATTACGAGTTTACGGATGACGGTTTAGTAAACTGGAGAAAAATGATTGACCCCAAGTACCTAGTGCCAAATCTTTCTAAGTTCCCATCTGGTACTGAAAATAAAAATCTAAATGTTCAAGAACTAGAAGACTCTCAACTATTAATACTTCTTGGCGGTATTAAAGACCTGGCGAATATTAGAGGCTACTCCAAGGTTCAATATAATGTTTTTAACTGCACGCAGAATCATGTTGCGGTATCATGCAAAATAACGTGGTCTCCAAATTTTGAAACGAATGGCGACACAGTAGAGTTTGAATCACTCGCCGATGCGCACTTAGATAATACAAAAAGCTTCGCCAAAGATTTTTTAATGGCAATTGCTGAAAATAGAGCCTTTGTAAGATCAGTCAGAAACTTCCTGCGTATTAATATTATCGGAAGCGATGAATTGGGCGACTCAAAGAATCAAACAGTTATTCACACAGAGTCCGGAGTAGAACCGCAGGTTTCCGCGAGCCATCCAGCCAATGTATTAAAAGACGCAATGATAAAGGCAAATATTTCTTTTGAAAAAATGAAAGAAACCTTAATAAAAGAAGAAATTGCAGGAGTTGAATCATGGAATTCAGTAAACGACATTCCACATAAGTTAATTTTTTCTTTAATTCAAAGAATCAAAAAGAAAATAGGCAATTAAGATGAATATTGTAGCATATTGCTATGGTCCATTTTCAATAGAAAAAAATATTTTTTGTGAAAATTTTGCAAAAATAAATAAAGACTTCAAGCTCATACAGCCGCACATCTTGAGAGAAAAGATAACCGGTTCAATAGTCCCAAGCGATAAATCTTCAGAATTAGAAGTGGGAAAGTTACTAAAAAACGAATGCCTAATGGTTCTAAATAGCAAGAAAAAACAAAAAAATATACTAATAAATGGATTGTTTCTAAATAAAGAAAGTAGAATAGCTCTATCGGAGTTAATATTATCTGAAAAACAAGATAGCCAGCAAATCAAGATGGCAGCGATAGCTTTTATCGAGAAAGATGTAGCTCAGTGCTTAGAAGATCTAAAAAATAAAAAAAAATACAAAGATGTCACATTTGATATATTAAAATCACAATTCTTAAATTTTAAAATAGCCTCAACCGAAGCCGAGGCGCACCTATTAATTTCAAACATCGAGGAGTACGGCGGTAGACTAAATCTAGATACAAAATTATGGGGCAAAGATACAATAATATCTTGCAATACTCTTAAAAAAGTAGCAGAGTATATTAAATACACAAATAGTTTTTAATTAAAAATAATAATAATAATAATATGTTAACAGCAACATGGTCATCATTAAAATCATCACCGGTAATGGCAGAAATTAGACAAAGGCTTAAGAAAAAAGCCGACAAGGGGCAACCTACTCTGTCCAACAGGGATGCAAATAGAACATGGAGAGAAGAAATTCTTGGTAACCTCTCGGAAGAACAGAAAATTCAAAACAAGCAGAGAAGACAACAAAAAAATAAGAATAATGATTCTAAAGAAATTGAAGAAATTCAATGAGTGCAAAATTAATATCTATTTCTAAGCCCCTAATTCCAGGCATTGACTCTGCGGCCTTAATTGGTTATTAATAAAAGCATGGCAACGCATAAGAATTTAAAAATTACTCAAGATTTTTTGGATAAAAATCCTAGCGCTTATTTCGTATTTGGAGACAATCTTGAAAGATATGGGCACGGAGGCGCAGCACAACTGAGAGACCATCCTCACGCAATTGGGTTCATAACTAAAAAATTTCCTGATAATAAAGATGAATCTTTCTACAAACCAGAAGAATATTCGCCTATATTTTTTGAAGAGCTGGAAAAATTAAAAAAAATTATACAGAAAAGACCGGATAAATTGTTTTACATTTCACAACTTGGAGGAGGACTAGCTAATAGATATAAAATATGGGAAAAATTAATCAGACATAACATTGTTAGAGAACTCGACGAATTAAACAACGTAATCTTCTGCTGGTCAGATTTTTAAATATGAACAAACAAAATATGAACAAACAAAATATAAAAAAAACAGACAGTCTATCTCAAAAAATAAAAAATGACCTAATCAAGCCTGATAAGATGAATCAAGATCAGGTTGGCGAAATATGGGATAAAATTAAAAAACAAGGATTCACTAATGAAAAAACAATAGTAAAAAGCTCTCTTGGAAAGGGTCTTGGCGTATTTGCAAAATCAAAAATCAAAAAAGGCGAAATCATTGAGTACTGTCATTTGATGACTCTTGCATGGAAATCCAATTATGTATTTGATCAATCAGTAAAACAATACGCATATTGGGGAAATTGCCCATGCGACGATTGCATAAGACATGGCAACACGGGAATGATATTATTTGGAAATGGCTCAATATATAATTCAGCCGAATCAGAAGATTCCAAAAATTTAAGCGTAAGTCTATATCCAAAGATTAAACTAGCAGTGCTTACTGCGGATAAAGACATCCAACAAAACGAGGAAATACTAACATGGTTTGGACAAAACTATTACGATAACTGGTGTAAGAATCCCTATGAAGATACCAAATCAAGTTAAAATAATATTCGCGCTATCTTTCGTTATATCTTGTTCACATATTCCGTCTCCATTCGCACCATCCAATCCAGACGCGTGGATGGAAAGTCAAAAAAATGCCTGCTTGCCCACCGCGATCACATTTAGAGAAAGCCTCAGAAAATATAAAGTATGGGCGGAGGTCGTCGGCTATCAATTTGACTATACTAATACAAAAAATAAAAAATCAAGCGGTCATGCTATTGTTGCGTACATGTATCCATCCGGACATAACAAGCTCTGGACATATGACCATTGGGGCTCATACAGAGTTAGAGCATATAAGGATGACCCACTAGACATCGCAAGAAAAGCGGTAGAGGCTAGACAAGAAGATCGCCATGTTATATCCGCCCACTTTCATCAATAAAAAGTGTAAACAATAAAGAATATTTTACCAGAAATAAATATATGCCAGAATTACAAAAATACGCACTCAAAGTAAATGCAAAAATGAAAGTAGAAGGAAAATTAAAAGTACCTCTATATACCACCACAGAACAGATCATTAATTATATTTTCATGGGAGACTTTGATGGAAGACAGTATCATCTAGGTGAAGCGGTCGTTACACTTGGAAGAAGCTTCGAAACCAATATGAATTCTCGGGCTCTGTATTTATTTGTAAATCCAACATGCGCAAATGGCTCTTCTCCATATAGCGCACAATACGCGCATTGCTGGCAACTTATTACTAATCTTCCAGACTACAACCCGAATGATACTTTAAATTCAATCGCAGATAATCAAGCTGGAGTAAAGATGGATGGATGGTATATAAATGGACAACCAGTAGGCGGACAGTCTTGGAGAGTTTTGAATCCCACAAGTTATTCAAACGGAAGACCAGCTTATACCTACGGAGATGAAACCGTATTATGGAATGGTTCGAATTGGGAATATAATAACGCCTACAACGGCACCTTATCTACCGGAACCGGAAACGCTCCATACCCATGGCAAGCCATATGGAATTCTGGATTTACTTCCGAAAAATCCGTAATCAGGACATGAAAAAAATAACCAAACCAAGTCAGCAAGAAGAATCTATATACTATAGCGATTTCAGCGGACGTCTATTAGATCAATTTGGCCCGCCAGTACAATTAAAAATCAATTTTAATTACGGTTCAAAATATGACAACTCTGCACTTGAGTTAGATTTAACTGATGAAGAGGTGTTGCCGTTATTAAAAGTAATAGCATCTAAATTATCTAAAGAAAAAAGAAAAGAATTACTCGTTGCTGCTGAAAAGATTGAACCACTAATAGAAAGCGCAATAGATGCAAGAGACTGGGAATCTTCGGATATTTATTATAACGCGTATCATAATAGTATGACTCTCTACAATCTACTGCTTGACAAACAGTTAAATATTAAGTAATGTTCACTTATTAATATGAGTGAAGTATACAGACAAATAGAAGAAGTAGAAAATATAATAGATTATATCAAATCTTTAAAAGATAAAACATTAGATCATTATTATGAAAATAAATCTCAAGCTTCCGGATTAATGGTTGGACTGAGCGATCTAGAATTAGATGCAGAAAACTTAATTAAAGAATTTGAAAGTTGTATTTGAAAAGTGTATATATGGATACTGTTAGTCTCAAGTAGGCAGAGATATAAATAAAGACGCTTCTTCCAGCGGGTTAAAAACCCGACAGCCAATGAAAGTCTTACTAACAGTAATTGTTCTTTGAAATTTTGGGGGTGTATTGGCTTTCGATTTATAGTTGAAAGCTAAGAGTGCATGTAGAGGATAATAGTTGGCCTCTTTAAACATCTATTAAAAAACTAAATGCAGAGGATAATACTTCTGATCTGTTAGCTGAAGCTGAGTATATCTTCAATAACGCCGACGAGTTTCTCGCCGACGTTGAAGATTACGCTCTCGCAGCCTAATAGCCTAACGGTAATCCTCTAAATCCGTTTTGAAACGCAGAGGTTTTGATGAACTGTTAGAGATCATAGAAAAAACAATACAGAGGTAATATGAGACCTTTCGCTCATATAGGCAGACTCAAAAAGTAAAAGGTTAATGAGCCAAGACAGCCTGTAGTCAACAAATGTCAAATTCATTAAAGCATGTAGTATCTTTTAGTAGAGATTATAGAAACAGGGGTTCGATTCCCCTCACCTCCACCATTTCGAAAAACAATACTAATTACAGATTTTTGCTTTTTTGCATTGACAATAAACGAAACATACTTTATGCTTAGCTTTGTCCTAAATGAAGAAAAAAACAACAGAATCTAAAAAAATTACAATCGAGTTTGATGAAAAACACTTATCAACGCTCACAAACGCACTAGAAGTTTATAGTCGCCTTCGAGGAGGTCAGATCAAATTTGCGTTCGACAATGTGTTTTGGGATAAAAATCTGTCATATGAAGATGGCGAAGTTCTTGAAAGTTTTGTGCGAACAATCGTTTTCCAAAAAGACAAATTGTTAATGGAAAACAGAAATGCATATTATGGTATTGGTTGCAAGGAAATGAAAGATGGCGACGTCGCTTGGGAAATTAAAAAGGTTATCGAGCAATACAAGCACTACCAAAGAAACGATGGCTTCAGAAGAATCTGTGATGTATCTGGTGATGGAGCGATGCAGATTTCAGATGTACCTGTTCCAAAAATCGTAGACTCCAATGGCTATTGGAAACCTCAAAAATCTTTTATAATTCCAAAAAGATATCAAAAATATATAGACGCCTCTATGAAGATTAGAGAATATGGCGATGTGTGGTCTATTGTTGATAAAGCATTTAAGAAAAATCCCTTGCCAAGAGGTAAAGCAAGTAGGATAGAAAAATATGATGATAGTTACCATGTAGTTATCGAAGAGCCTTATACATTAGATTAATACTGAAATTAACAATGCGGAGTTTAAATATAATAGTAGCATTGAATCACGAAGTTTCACGCGGAATCGCGAATTCAATTTCTAGTAATTACTTAAAAATGCTAGCTTTTGACAAAAGCATTTGTTTGCCGCAGGTTGAATTAACAGAAACGGTAGGATTAGAGCGCGGTCACTTTGAGATAATACTAACAAGATCCGAATACCAGCAATTCATTGAAAAATATACCAACACGGGAAAATTCGAAAATTGGCTGAATTTGGTATTTGAAAAAAACACCAGCGCCTTAATATCTCTCAGATCGTCATTCTTAGAACAATCATCAAAAAACGACTTGATACTTATAAAACAAGCGCTACAAAAACAAAAGTATTCCAAAATTAAATTTATTATCATTTTAGATGATCTGAAAGACTTATTAATGCGAAGGTTTTTAAGTGCGAGATACCAAATAGAGTCAAAATTTTCAAATAAAAATTTGAATTGTTTTTACGAAAATAGATTCAAAAAACAAATACTCCAATCAGTTGGATGCATCGAGAGAATTATTGACTTATTTGGAATAGAAAATGTAAACTTTATGTATAAAACCGAACACACGAATCCAAAATTTGATCAATGCTTTTCTGAAAAGTTTTCAAAATTATGTAATATACAATTTCCAGTATTCGACTCAGTCAAAATTGGAGAATATGATCTAAATTCAATTTTCTTCAATTATCTGAATAAGTCAATCGAGGATAAAGAAGTAGACATTCGAAAAGAAATACTAGAATTGAAAAAATTATCAATAAAATATAATTTACAAACAAAAAATTCCATAAATGAATTAAATCCAATACACTTAAAAGAGATAAAAAAAATGGAAAATAAACTCTTTTTAATTTCAAAAATTAATTCACCAAAAAAAATACTTTCAATCGAACACAATCGGCTCAAGTCAGAAATTGAGTATATAGAAAATAACTCCTTACTATAAGCCAATGCTTGACGCTATATTCATCCAATCGTTTGACGGGGAAATTGAAAATTCAAAAATTCAAAAACTTCTAAATAGTCTCTGTATTAATCTTTACAATAGGAAAATTAAAATAATATTATTTCTAAACTTTCAATCAATAAAACTCAGTCATAAAATAGATATCCCTCAAGGTCTTGATATAGATATAGTTTACATTAATGAGCATAACGTAAGCAATCCCACAACACAAATATTTCATTTTATTATTAATTTTCAAACTCAAAAATACAGAAAAATACTACTACTAGAGTCCGACTGCCATCTTTTAAAAAATTTTGATGAATCAATTAATGTACAATTGTCAGAATTGAAAAATAAAAAATGGCTAGTCTTGGGATCTACATATTACGGATTAAACAAATGGTTCAACGAATCCATATCTGGTGGACTATCGCGCAGAGAACACATAAATGGTGTTGCCGTCTACAATAGAAACACGGCACTATTAGACCCAATAAATAAAATCGTTCTTTCCAAGAAACTAACGCAGAATTCGCGCAATTACGATTATTGCTTGCATGAAAATTACGCCAATTATAAAATTCAAAATCAGATGATCGACACGCCTCTGATTGTAAATATATCGGACCCGATTTTTGATTCAAAACTTACACATCACCAGATAAAGCCAAAAGCTGTAATAATTCATTCTAAAAATCCACTATATAACATTTAACTTTTTTTTTTTTTTAAAAAAAAAAAAAAAAATTTTTATTTTTTTTTTTTTTAAATTTATAAAATAATTAATTTTTTTTTTTTTTTATATTTTTATTTTTTTTTTTTTATTATTTTATTTTTTTT
>Ga0214919_10009944_pt1 | contig 12155 bp, 6 predicted proteins | sample LL1503_MetaG_FD_177994 | JGI IMG/M metagenome (GOLD analysis project Ga0214919, IMG submission 177994) | Freshwater microbial communities from Lake Lanier, Atlanta, Georgia, United States - LL-1503 | ecosystem: Environmental > Aquatic > Freshwater > Lake | place: USA: Georgia | collected 2015-03-15
ATTTATTATTAAATTTTAAACTATCTATTTTAGTTGATCCAGAAGCATCTATAATAATAATAAAAGGATACTTACTTTCAATATCATTAATAATAAAATGTTTACTTTTGAATTTATTAGTCATTATTTGAGTCATACTTTTATTTTAAATTGATTTATTATTAATTAAATAATAATTCAATTTTTATTTATAATTATATATAATAATGTCATTAAATAAAAGATTAATACATGATTATAAATTAGATACTAATATTAATAGATATAATATAAAAGAAAATAAAATTAGAACAATACCTTATAATTATTCAAATGATAATTTAAATGAAAAAACTATTTCTAATAAAAAAGAAATTATAAGAAGTATTATTATAAAAAAATTAATAGAATTATTCTATAGTGAAATAAAAAAAATTAAAGGAATTAAAAATTTTGGTAAAATTTTTAAATATAATAAATTAGCTGATAATATACAAAAATGGTGTTGGTTACAATATGAAAATAAATCAATACAAGATGTAGTTATACCATATTGTTTAAATGAAGAATATAATTTTAATGAATTTATAGAAGATTTTAATTATACATTAAATACAAATTATGATATTACAGATATTGATATAAAAAATTTAATAGAAAAAATAAAATTTTTTTTAAAAGAAGAATTTAATAAATTTACTAAAATAAAAGATGAAAATTTAGAAATTAAAAATATAAGAAATTTAGATCAAGTTAAATTAATATGTATATATAATAATAAAGAATATTTTGTAAAAATTCATTATAATTTATATATTAGATTAAAAATAAAATTTAATAATAATTCAACTAATAGTATTCACATGGATAAATATATATTTTGTTTAATATATAGATATTCTTATATTGATGCTGAAAATCAACAATTAGCTATACATTTTAAAATAAAAGAATATTTTAAAAAATATGGTGTTAATTTTGAATTATATGGTTCAGGTATTAATGTTTTATCAGATTATTATTGTTCTTTATTTTATGATATAGAAAAATATTTTGGATCTAAAGGTAATTTTTTTGATATAAAAATTAAATCAGGAATTTATTGGTGTAATCCTCCTTATATTAATAACTTAATGGAAAATACTGCAAAAAAATTAATAGATACTATGAATGAAAATATAGATAATAATATAGCATTTATAATTACAATACCAATATGGGATGCTCTAACTCAAAAAAATAATTTTTCACAAGTTACTAGAAATTTTAATAAAAATAAAAATAGTGAATTATTTAAAGATTATCCTATTTATTATTTATTAAAATCTTTTATTAAAGATGAATTAATTATACCTAAACATAAAATACCTTATTTTAATCATAGATATAATAAACCTATTTATGCTAGAGATACTTATATGTTAATTATATATAAAAATAATAATCCTTTTTTTAAAAAATTACATAAAGTATTTGATAAAATTATAAAATTAAGTATTAATAATTATTTTATAAAAAATTCATTTTAATATTTATAATAATAATTTATTATTACAAAAAAGAATTAAATCTTTAAGTTGATCTTTTAAATCAACCTGTAAATGAGCTTGTGGATTATTATGTATTAGATTATAAAAATATGAAATTCTTGGATAATAATTATTAACAATTCCTTCAGGATTAGTATCTTTAAAAATTGTTGATTTTAGTAATTCTGATAATTCGGACATCTTAGCATCTAATTTAGATTCTTCTATTTTTTTTAATTCTTCAAATAAAAAAACATAATGTTCAGTTGATAGCTTTTTTAATAATAATATAACTTCTATATTAATTAATAATAAAATATATATTATATATATTTTTTGTTTACTTTTTTCATCAAATTTATGACATAATAAAGTGTCTAAATCAATTAATTTTAATTTTATATTTATTAATTCCAAATTAATAACTATATTTTCTAATTTTATATCAGTACATATATAAAATTTATTTAATATATCTATAATTTGTTCAACTAATTTTTTTTTTATTTTATTAATATTAATATCATTTAATTTTTTTCTTTCATTTAAATATTCAAAAAACTCTTTTAAATTCCATGTATAACGTTCTTGAATTATACTAAATGATTCTACCTTTTGTTCTAAGTCGGTATGTATTCCAAAATCTACATTTGATTCTAATTCATCATAATCTGAATAAATTGCATATACTGTTGGAATAATTCCTTCTTTTGATAGGTGTTCAATAAAATCTTTTAAATAAGGCATTGTCGATAAATGGTTTCGCAAAAAATCACTTTTATATATTTTAATATACATACTTTTTCTTTCATCCTCTTTATCTAGTATTTCATATATGACACCTTGTGTTCCTACTATTGGTGTTTTTAGACCTAATTTATATTTTTTTCTTTCATTATTTTGTTGTTTTATATAATTATATCCATATTCAGTAAATGTTGTTATTAATTCTTCTATTAATTTATGTAATTTGTCGAATATATCATTATAAAAATTATTTATTAAAATTCTTATTATAGCAGGTATAGGTAAAAAAATCTTAAAAGCCTCAACAAAATTTTTATTTAATTGTTTTAACTCAGTTATATTTTTAGATAATGGTGTTTCTATAGATAGTAATGGTAATGGACCAGTAGGAGGAAATGGTAATGGACCAGTAGGTCTTCCCCTTATATCATAATTTAATGGAATAGTAGGTCGTGGTGGTACTGGACCAGTAGGTGGTAATGGTACTGGACCAGTAGGTCTTCCCCTTATATCATAATTTAATTGAATAGTAGGTCGTGATGGTAATGGTCCAGTATGTCTTCCCCTTATATCAGAATTTAATGGAATAGTAGGTCTTATCATATTCATTAAATTAGTATTTAATGGAATTGTTTTTAATTGAGTATGACAATTATACATTTCTCTTAATGAATCAGTATCACTGATCCTTATATGATCTACAACATTATTTAATGAAGAAATATCTATACTTGTCGTATCTAATATAGTATTTTTACTACTACTACTAGTATTTAAATCTGTTGTTGATTGTAGACTTTTTAAATCATGCTTAGAATATAAATGTTGAGTTGGTGGTAGACTTATTTGATCTACTGAATCAGAACCTCCTTTTTTAGGTTCTACTAACTTTTTAATTTCATTTATTAATATATTTAAACATGATATAAAATATGTATGAAATTTACCAAAATTCTCATCAATATTTTCAAAAAATGTTTTAAAATAACCTAGATTATCAAGTAATCCTGATTTTCTTTCATCGTAATTGGAATAATAATAATTAAGTAAAATAGCAAAAATATAATTTTTATCATCTATCATTTCAATATCATATGGTTTCATTATTTCTTCTAAATTAATTATATCACTTTTATCTTCCCGTTTACGTGCTAGTATTTTTATATCCTTATCTGGAGGAGATTTAGGATGAGATGTAAGATGAGATGTATGATGAGATTGATGAGATTTAGGATGAGATGTAAGATGAGATGGATGATGATGAGGTGATGGATGAGATAGATGAGGAGGATAACCCATACTACTGCCACCTTTTAATAAATTGTTTTTATATTTATATTTTAAATATTTATAATAATATAATTCATTATTATAATTCATTATTAATAATTATATTTTTTTTTATATAATTATTAAATAAAAAAAATTGAAAATAAAAAATAATATAAAAAAATAAATTTAAATAATAAAAAATGATTAACTTTAATGAATTAGAAATATTAAGAATTCTTACCAAACCTGATTTAAATATAAATGAAATTGAAGTCTATGATGATAAATATTATATTAATGGAATTGAGATTACATTTTATTTTATTTTTGATAATAAACTTTGGCTTGATGAAGGTAATATAATTATTAATTTAGAAGAAATAAAAGAAGTATTAAATATGCCTTTTCCTAGAAAGATTAAAATAGAATTATATAAAAATAATTTTTATATTAATTCTATAAAAAAAAAAGCAATTAGATATATTGCATCAAATAAAAGACTATGGTTAGATTTTGGAAATGGTATATGGTGTTGGGATTTACCACCAGAAAAATTAATGGATCCTGATAAGAAGGAGTGGTTCTTATATAGTGATGGTTTTTGGAAATATACTAATAGAAAAATTAATAAAAGTATATTTAGTTTTACAAGAAAGCCACCGTTTATTCCTAAACTAACACCATTACAAATAGAACAAATAAAAAATATAAATTATAATGATTTACTAATTGTTAAAATAACAACTATACCAACTATTAGTTTTAATAAAGTAGATATTTATGAAGATAAATATTATGTAAATGGTATTGAAATTACACATCATTATGATTATAAACATTGGATAAGTGTAAATGATAATATAATATGTTTAGATAATAATAAAGAAATTAAAAGTGATATTGTATTAAATAAACCAGATCTAAAAGAAATAAAAATAGAGTTATATAATAATGATTATTATATTAATTCAATAAAAAAAAAAGCAATTAGATATATTGCTCCTAATAATAGACCATGGCTAGATTTTGGAAATAATATATGGTGTTGGGATTTACTACCAGAAAAATTTATAGATCCAAATAATAAGGAATGGTTATTATATAGTAATGGATTTTGGAAATATATTGATGATAATTTAAACAAACTAGATGATTTTGAAGAATTTGAAAAAAATTTATTAAAAATACTTCCAAATCCTATTTCTAATTTATAAATTAATCAATAATAGCAATCCAATTATTATTTTCTAATTTAAATTTAAAATTTAGTAAATCTTCTTCATGTTCTTTTAATAATTTTTTTTTTTCAATATATAAATGATAAATTATATTTTTATTATCATCAACTTTTTTTTTAACTATAAATGAATCAGTTAAAGATTTATTTATTTTATTACTAAAAAATTCTATAATATATTTAATTCTATCTTCTAAATTATAAGGAAAAGGATAAATAGGGTGATCTTTAGGAATCATAACATAAGTAATTTTATTATTATCTTTAGAAGTAGAATATTTTTCTAGATATAATAATTTATTTTTTAGTTCATTACATATTTCTTCTTTTGTTAATTTATTAATATTATCTATATCTTCTTTGGTAATATTAGGAATTTTTTTAATTAGATTAACTAAATATTGTTTATCTTTAGAAAATGAACAAACAGCTCCTTTAAATGAATAAATACCAACACCTCTTTTTTTTTTATTAATAGTATTAGGTGGTCTAATTTTAAATAAATCATTATCTTCTGAAGCAAATTTATTTAAGTTTTTATCAATAATACCAATAATAAAATTTTCTTTTCTTTTATTATAATAATCAAATACATCATTAAAATTATAATTATTATTATTGATAATATTATCATTTTCATTTATATCTATATTATAATCATTAATTATATCATGATAATTATAATTAACATAATTATCTATTGATATAAGATTATTATGTTTAATATTAATATTTTTTCTATAATAATATGATACATTTTCATTTTCATTAAATGGTTGAAATATATAATATATTCCTCTTTTAATAACATAACCAGATTTATTATATTTATCATGAATAGTATCTTTAAAAATATTAAAATCATTTTCTGTTTTAGGCATTAAGTCATTTAATGCTTGATAAATAAAGTTTTCATCAAATAATTTACTTTGGTGATTAGATAAAGATTTTTTAATAATACTTAATATTTCTTCATAAACCCAAACATGTTTAAATCTAAATAAATCTTTAATTTTATTCTTTATTGAAATAATTTCATATTCTGCTAATTGATTATTAAATGTATTATAATCTATTTCATCATTACTAAGTAATTTATAAGTTAATTTATTTTTATCCCATAATTTATTATTTAATGATTTAGATTCACATTTAAAAGTACATGGTTTAAAATCACATAATGCAGGACAAATAGTTTTGCCTGATTTAATATTTTCTAATGTAGGATAAACACAATCTTTATATTTTTCTATTTCTTCAGGAAACATATTACTATGTAATAATAAAGGACAATCAAAAGCGGATTCTTTTAGAGCTCTTTCAATTTCTTTAATAGTTAAATATTTAATTTCAGCTTTTTGATATAATAGTTCATCAGAAGATAATTCATTTTTTAAAGATATAACATATTTATATACATTAACAGAAGGATATTTATTATTAATATTAATAACATTTTGATGAGCACATAATCTTATAACTCTTCCAATAACTTGTTCTATGGTAGGTATATTATAAAAACTATCAATAATGTGTACTTCTTTACAATTTTGAAGTGTTATTCCTTCACCCATAACTTTTGACCCTAATAATAATTTAATATATTTACCATCTTTATTATTGGCATTATTAAAAACTTCTTGAATAATTTTTTGTTTTATTTCAGGTAATTCTTCAAAATGTTCTTCACTACTTCCTATTATTAAAATAAAAGTTGCTGGTTTAAAATTATTAAGATTTTTTTTTTTATATTCTTCATAAGTTAAACCTGTTTTATAATCAATAGTATCATTTTTAATATCATAAACACCATTTTCAGCATATTCTAAATATCCATTAGCTAATAACATTTCGGCAAATAATTCTATTCCGCCGGCTTTTACTAAATTAGAATAAATAAAAGCAATTGATGAATCATAACTATCGCTATTATATAATTTACTTAAATTATTTAGTATTGTATAAAATTTTATTGAAAAATATTTAATATATTGTAATTTTAATATTAATCCATTAATATTTTTTTTTCCATTATCTATAATAAAATTATTCATATCATCGTTACTTAATTTATTATTAAATATTTCTTTATTAATAAGAGATCTTAATAAAGGTCCATCAGTATTAAGTTGTGATAAGATAGTATTAATACCTTCATTAGAATAATATCCACATAATTTTGTTTTATCACTAGATAATCCCGGAAATACAAAATTTGATATTGCTAATGTTGCTTTATCTAAAGTATCTATAACTATTTTATGTTTTTTATTTTTAATAATATTTATATATGTATCATATTGAAATTTTTCCATATTACACTTTATAACAGGTGTAAATAATAATCCATCAGGAATTTTACCAATATCTACTCTTTTTGCAAATGTATATGGAATAGATCCTCTATAATAACTAATATATCCTCTAGCTTTTTCTTTTAAATATTCTAATCCATTTGGTTTAATTTGCATTTCATAATTTTTATGATTTGAAAATATTTTATCTCTTTCTATTTTATCATCAATTGGTCTAATAAAATTAAGTAATTCAACAATTTCATCAGCTAAATTTATCATAGGTGTAGCAGTTAATAAAATAATTCTTAAATTGGTAGAATTTTTTATAATTTTATGTAAAGCTAAACCACATTGAGTATCTGTAATATTATGAGCTTCATCAATAATTATAACGGAATTATTTAAATTAACTATTTTATCTATACCTATTTCTCTTTCAATTTCTCCTTCTTCATTTTTTCTATATTTAGATTTATTTTTTTTATCAGCATTATAAGATTTATCTATTATTCTTTCACCTATGACTTTTTTTTGAAAAGATTTATATGACATAAATTTATAATATTGTAAAGCATTATTTAATGCTATTTTTTTTTCTATTTCAACATCTTCTTTAGACATTTGATTTAATAATTCTTTATTTTTAATATATGTATCACCTGTTGACTTAATTAATTCTTTTTTAAAATTTTCTTTAACAGTAGGACCAGGTACTAATACATGAATTTTAGTATTATATTTTTTTACTTGATCTTTAAATTGTTCAGCAATTCTAATAGCTGTCATTGTTTTCCCAGCACCAGTTCCATACATTAATAAAATTCCTTTATATGGAGTATTAGGATTAATATAATTAGGTAATATTATTTGATTTTCTTTAGGTTCTACTTCACCTATTTTACAATTTTCATTTCTAAATTTTTCAATTTCATCATATGATTCTAATATATTTCTTTTAGGAATTAAGTGATAATAAAATTCTCTTTTTTTAAATATTTTTTGTTGTAAATCAGGATCATTATAACTAGGATATGAAAAATCTTGAATAAAATTCATATTATATTAATATACGTTTTAATTTAGTTTAAAAATATAAATTATAATAATGGATATATATTTATCTAAAAGAAAATATAATAGTACTTTTAGAAAAAAAATGATTAATAAATTAGATTTAATAAAAGAAAAACAAGATTTATTAGAAATTTATAATATAATTATTGAAGAAATTGGAAATAATTATTCTTCAAATTTAAATGGAATATTTATAAATATAAATATTTTATCTGATAATTGTATAGATAAATTATTAAATTATTTAGAAAATAAAATTAATAATATTATTATATTAAAAAATATGAATACCAATAAATATAAATTAGATAATATTGAAATATTATCTGAATTAGGACATAAATTAAGTAATCAAGAAAAAAATATTATAAAAAGAATAAAAAAATAATATTATAATATAATCCAATTACTATTATTGTTATTGTTAAGTTCTTCAAATATTTTATTTAAATAACTATTTAAATTATATAGTCTTAATAATGCTAATAATCTATGATTAATTTTACATTTATTACCATGAATAATAATATTATCATCATTATCTATTTTTAACTTTTTTATTTCGTAAAAATTTAAATTATTATGAATTATTATTTTTTTGGTTTTTTTATAAATTTTTTTATAAAAATAATGAAATATTACTTTTTTTTTATTATCACCTTCTAATAAAAAATAAGTAGATAAAGGTATCTTAATATTTAAATTTCTATTAAAAATAAAATTATCAGAAACATTATAATAATTTATTTTTGTTATTTTTATATGTTTTGAAGATATATTATATATATTACTATTATCTTTTTTTAATAAATTTTTTATAACTATATAAATAGGTAATACATATAATAAATCATTTTCTGTATCATATTTTGAAATAATTCCTATTATTTTATTTTTTATAAAAATAGGATATCCAATTGACTTATTATCTATATTAGTATGTCCTTTTAATAAAATATATGGTAATAAAAAATTAGAAATATCATTAAATGGTAAAAATATTATATTTATTACTTGTAATGATATTTTTCTATTATTATAATTTATATACGTTACATCATTTATTTTTGGTAATCTTATATAAAATTTATTATATATATTATAATTTAATAAATTTATATTTTTATTGATATTTAAAATTAATACTTCACTCCATTGTGAATTTATATGAATATCTAAATCATTATCATTTAATTTTATATTATTAATAGGTAAATTATGATGTAGTGTAATTATATATATTATTTTTTTATATTTAAAAAAGAATGCATTATTATTTAAATTATTTGGAAAACTTCCTAATTGGTATAATTTAAAATTTATAGATAATATACCAGTCTTCATTTTATTGATTTATTAATTTATTTGTATAGATTAATTTATTTTATAAATATATTTCAATTTTTTTATAAAATTTCATTAACAAATTGTTGATAATTATGTTTATTAAAATATATAGAATCATTCCATAAAAAATTATTTCTATTAAAATTATTTAATAATTTATGTTTAAAATTATTAAGACACTCTTTAACATCATTATTATTAATATTATATTCTAAATTAAATTTATTATTAAATAAATAAAAATTTGCTGGTAGAATCCATTCTATATCAACATTACTAAATAAATAAAATGATTTATCGTCAGTTTTTTGATCAATTCCTATATTATAATAAAATAATAAATTATTATTATTAGTGATCATTGTATTATTAGGATTAAATGGTACATTACTAATATTATTATTTATGAATTTATAATAATCTTTATTATTATTACTATAAAGATATTGATCAGGACAAGAAAATATAAAACTCCTAATAATTTTTTCTTCAATTGAATCAGTTTTTAAAAGTTTATTAATAGTAATATTTAATTTTTTTATAATTTCATTATTTTTTATTTTTTCAAATGTATTTATTATATTTTTTTTTTTTATATTTTTATTAAATAGTAACTTTTCATCATATAAATTATGTATTTTATCATGTATTTTATCAATTATAGAATCATTAAAATAATTATCTTTTGCCCATTTTATTAATTCAATTTTATTATCTTTTTTAAATTGCATAACTTTTTTAATAATTTCATATAAAAAAATTAAATCTGAATTAATATGTTTATTATATTTTAAATAATAATTTTTTTTTAGTTTATCAAATTTATTATATTCAGCAATATTAGTTATTATATAATTAATTAAAATAATTAATTCAATTATTAAATATATTTCATTTTCTACATTAAGGACGCATCCATAAAATAATACTATATACATATAAGTTTTTTCAAATAATTCACTAGTATCACTTAGATTCTTTAAAAATTTATAAAAGTTAGTTTTAATAAATATTATATCATCTAAATAATAATTTTTTTTATTATTAATTAATTTATAAATAAAATTATTATTATCATATTTATTATTTATATTATAATCAATTATTAAATTATTATAATATAAATTTTTTAATATATAAGTATATTCACTAATAGGAATACAATTATTTTTTTGTTCATCATAAGATATTATTTTATTTATAATATTTCTTTTTATTTTATTTTCTAAATAATGAATTATATAAAAATCTCCTTGTATATCTAATACATTTTTTGTTAATTGTCCATTATAAAAACAATTATATTTATAATAATCATGAATATAGTCATCATAATAAATTTCATTTTTCATAAAATTCATTTTATAATTTATATTATGAATATCTATAATATTAGAAGATATTATAAAATAATTAATATTAACTTCATTTAGATAACTAGTTTTTAATTTAGTTATAATATTTAAATTATTATAATTAAAAATATCATTAATTATTAAAGAATGATAATTTTTATCTTCATACTGATTTATTTGATATAAATTAGAACCTTCATTTAATAATTTAATAAAATTATAACTAAAATTTTCTAATGTAATATTATATTTTGTTTTTATATTTTTTCTACTATTTTTAGCATACATATAATAAACAGTACCTTTATTTTTTCTTCCTGTTCTTCCTTTTCTTTGAATTCTACTAGATTCTGAAATTTTTTCTATTTCTAAATTTTCAAAATTATATTCACTATTATATCTATTAATTTTTGCATAACCATTATCAATAACATATTGTAAATTAATTATTGTAATTGATGCTTCCGCTACATTAGTAGCAATTATTATAGCATACTTATAAGTATTTAACGGTACATCACATATATTTTCTATATAATCACGACCCCATTCATTATTAATTTTATTTTTATTATTTCTAATTTTATGAATATCTTTATGAATATTTAAAATAATTTCTTTATATTTTGAATTTAATTGACCAAAAAAGGGCAATGCAATTATATTAGATGGTGTATTCTTATTTAATTCTTCTACAGAAGTTTTAATTTCAGGTTCACCTGTTGTAAAAAATAATATATGTCCAGTAATTTTATTTTTACATATATCAATAATTTTTTTAATACCTATTTTATTAGCTTCTATAGATGCTAATTTATCAGTTTTACAATTAATATCTTTATCTAAATATATTTCAATTACTTTATGTAGTGTTGTTTCACCAGGTGGTGATATATGATATCTTCTATCCATATAAGTTGAATTTGGTAAAAAATTAGTTTCATTTGTTAAAGGATTTAATATTGGATATTTTATAGGATACATTAAATTATCATTAATAGTTTTGTAATATCTTCTATATATAGGTTCATCATCATCCATTGTAGCAGAAACAATAATTAATTTAATTTTATTATTAAAATAACAAGATTGTCTTAATAATGTTAAAATTAAATCCATATTAGTATTATGTTCATGAGCTTCATCAATAATAATAATATCAAATAAATTTTCATTTATATACATATCATTATCTGATGATTCTTGTAATTTATCAGATATAATTTTTTTAAATAATGTTATATTATTATTAAATTGTTTATCAAATAAACCATCAGTATAAATAATTAATTGATTAAAAAATAAATCAGTATTGATA
>Ga0214919_10009945_pt1 | contig 12155 bp, 9 predicted proteins | sample LL1503_MetaG_FD_177994 | JGI IMG/M metagenome (GOLD analysis project Ga0214919, IMG submission 177994) | Freshwater microbial communities from Lake Lanier, Atlanta, Georgia, United States - LL-1503 | ecosystem: Environmental > Aquatic > Freshwater > Lake | place: USA: Georgia | collected 2015-03-15
AACGTTAATTTATTTGGCGAGTTTGAATTTTGGTTTGCCGGAATCAAAGTCGTGACAATTATTGCTATGATCATCTTTGCACTTTATCTAATGACTTTTGACAATAGCGTTCACTCGGGAATAGCGACTAATTTCCAGACTAATATTGCCCATAATTTCTTTGCCAAAGGCAGTAGTGGCTTCTTATTCTCCATGGTACTGGTTATATTCTCATTTGGTGGTACTCAGTTTGTTGGGATTGCGGCTGCAGACGCTGAAAACCCGCAAAAAAGCGTGCCACGAGCAATTAATGGCGTGATTTTTCGAATTGTGATTTTCTATATTGGAACATTGTCGGTAATAATCTGCCTCTACCCATGGAATAAACTATCGGCAGATGTCAGCCCATTTGTCGATGTATTTCGAAAAATAGGTATTCCTGCCGCTGCCGGAGTCATGAATCTAATTGCGATTACCGCAGCCCTATCGGCATTTAATAGCTGCTTATATGCCGCGGCACGAATGTTGGCTAATTTAGCACGCCAAAACAGCGCACCGCGTGGATTAGCTAAAATAAATAATAAGCAAATTCCACATAATGCGGTAATCTTTACTTGTATCATAATTGCTCTTACGGTCTTAATTAATTATTGGTTTCCAGATAAGGCCATTATTTATTTAATTGCAATTGCAACTACATCAATTATCGTGACTTGGACAACGATCTTAATCTGTCATATCTATTTCCGCAAGCAAAACCCTGATTTAAAATATCGCTTACCCTTATATCCAGCAAGTAATTACCTTGCAATTGGTATACTCTTGCTAGTTGTCATTATTATGACGCAAATGGCAGATATGCGAATGGCAGTTTATTTAATGCCATTATGGATTGGATTATTGAGTATTGCCTATCGCATGAAAAAAACGATGCAAATTCGGACAATTACTAAGAATTAAATAAGTGATATAAATTCGCTTATGTTATAATAACGGGAAGTGTCTCGTAAATTTTTAGTTGCGGCTCCTCACCGTGAAAAATTTTACATTAATTAAAGGAAAAAAATTACATGGCTAATACAGCTCAAGCTCGCAAACGCGCTCGTCAATCGATTACTCGTCGTGAACATAACTTTGCATTACGTACTCAATTCCGTACTGCAATTAAAAAAGTATTAAAAGCAGTTCAGGCTGGTGACAAAGAAGTCGCTAAAACTGAATTTGTTAGCGCTCAATCAACTATTGATAAAATTGCTCGTAAAGGCATTTTCCATAAGAATAAAGCGGCTCGTCATAAAAGCAAATTATCTGCTAAAATTAAAGCAATGGCCGCTTAATCAAGCGCACATTCAAGAGCTCGGATTACCATCCGGGCTTTTTTATTAATATTGTAGTAAGTTTAAAATATCATTTCCCATTCGCTCCAATTTTACTTGTCCTATTCCATAGACTTGATTTAAATCCGCCAAAGTCTGCGGTCTATTATTAAGTATCTCACGTAAACTTCGATCAGATAGGATAGCATGATGCGAAACTTTATGCCGAATGGCCATCCCATGCCGCCAGTTAAGCAAGTTTTGATATATCCGCTCTTCAAGCTCAGTTTTCAACCATTGTTGAGAATTAGCACTTTCAGTAACTTTAGTTGGATTCTTTTTAAACCAAACCGATTGAATCCCGCGCAAAACTGGCAATGAATTAGCATTAAGCTTTAATGCCCCATTGCTGAAATCTATATCAATCAAATTTTGGCTATAGAGCTGGCGAATGCTACGCCGTAAATCCTTTTCGCTGTGCTCACTGGCGATACCAAAGGTTGAAAGTCGATGATGTTCCCAAACTTGCACTGCAATGCTTGCCTTGCCTCTTAAAACGTCAATTACTTGGGTAATCGCAAATTTCTGTTGCATTCGATAAATAGCTGATAATATTTTTTGTGCTAATACTGAACCATCAATTAAATTTTGCTGATTTAAGCAAACATCACAATGTCCACAGCTCTCACTTTGCTCACCAAGCGCATGAAGCAAACTCTGCCGCCGACATTGTAAGCTATCACAATAAGCAATCATTTTTTTTAATTTATCCAGCTCATAGCGTTTTTTTAAATCACTAACTTCGCTTTCGTGTATCATCTGTGATAACTCATAGATTTCTTTAAATCCATAATTTACAATACTATTAGCAGCCATTCCATCACGCCCGGCACGACCTGATTCTTGATAAAAACTATCTATCGAGCGCGGCATATCAAAATGATAGACATAACGCACATCTGGCTTATCAATCCCCAAGCCAAATGCCACTGTTGCCACCATAAGAGCGCTAGAGCTTTGTAAAAATTGGTTTTGATGATCTGCTCTGACTACATTGTCTAAACCAGCATGATAGTTAATCGCATTGACTCCGCTGCTTTGTAAAAACGCAGCAACATCATCAACTTTCTTACGTGAGTTGCAATAAATAATACCGGAGTCAGATTTATGCTTATGGACATAATCCAAAAGCTGCTTTTTGCCATTATTTTTTTCTTGGGCTGCATAATAAAGATTTGCGCGATTAAATGAAGTACTAAATATTGTTGCATCTTTTAACTGCAAAAAGTGCAAGATATCAATTTTAGTATAATAATCAGCAGTAGCAGTTAATGCAAGACGTGGGACTTTAGGAAATAGTTTAGCAAGAGAGCTTAAACGTTGATACTCTGGGCGAAAATCATGCCCCCAATGTGAGACACAGTGTGCTTCATCAATTGCAAATAAAGAAATTTTAAGATTTTGGAGAAAACTGATAAACCAGTCGTTAGTTAATCGCTCAGGTGTGAGATAAATTAGCTTTACCTGACCGGCTCGGATTTTAGAGAGTGAGTGCTGATTTTCTTCATGAGACAGGGCAGATGACAAATATACTGCACTTACGCCATATTCAAGTAAAGTCGCAACCTGATCTTGCATCAAAGCAATTAACGGCGACACAACAACTGCCACGCCATCAAGCAACAGCGCAGGTATTTGATAACATAATGACTTGCCGCCACCAGTTGGCATTAAAGCCAGTGCGCTATTACCCGCAAGGACGTGGTTAATTACTGCCTCTTGCTGCCCAACAAAGCATGAATAACCATAAACATGATTTAAGATATCGAGAGGGGTTAGTTTAGACACCGTTAGTTATTAATTTAGAATCTATGCAAATATACTAATCAAATAAATTAAGTTTACTATCAGAGCTTTTATAGTGTACCAAAGGTACAACTTTTTTTACACCATCAACGCTTTTAGTTATATTAATCATATTTTCTAGCTGAGATTTAGAGATGAGACCCAAAATATAAACAACACCTTTTTCGGTAACAATTTTCACATCATTGCTGTTAACATCACCGCTGCTAAATAAACTTGTTTTTACCTTACTGGTTATATAAGTATCTTCGCTTGAAGTTGAAACATATTTGGAAGAAGTATTTACGTAATCATAAACCTTTTGTACGCTATCAAAATTTTTTGCAGTTCGAACTATTTTAAAGCGCTGAATTAAACTAGTCGCTTGTCCGGTTAAAAGAACTTCATGGTTATAAACCGTAGCTGAAACATGGTCACTCTCAAACTCACTACTCATGTATTTAACAGTTAAATCACGGGTAATATATTGATCACTTGTAACCGTAGCAAGACTCCGAGGATCAGTAACTGCCAATGCCGCGTTGGCACAGCCTGTCAAACTAAGCAAAATTTGCCCACACAAAACAGTTAACCCTAATTTGATAATAACTTTGCTAAATTTCACCGCAGCACTTCCCCACACTCAATTTTTAGTTATAGTAATTAAAAAACATGAACGCCTTATCCAGGCGTTCATCATAGTTTACTCTTCATCCATCATATCGTCAAACTCTTCATCACCCAGATCGAGCTCCAACCCCTCTACCTCATTAAAACTATCTAAGAAGCTTTTAAGTTTATCTGAGCGATTTGGCTGACGAAGTTTACGAATTGCCTTAGATTCAATCTGACGAATCCGCTCACGGGTAACATCAAATTGACGCCCAACCTCTTCCAATGTATGATCGGTTAAAGTATCAATACCAAAGCGCATGCATAATACTTTTGCCTCACGAGGAGATAAGGTATCCAACACTTCTCGTACAGTTTTTTTCAAACTATAATCAACGCCATGTTCAGCAGGTATTACCGTTGACTTATCTTCAATAAAATCACCATAACTTGCATCATCTTCATCGCCAATCGGAGCATCCATTGAAATCGAATCATAAGCTACCTGATAAATCTTACGAACTTTTTCTTCACTAATATCCATCCGTTCAGCTAATTCTTTGGTAAGAGGTTCACCAGATTTCTCCTGCAAGAGTTTCCGATGCTCTTTACTCATTTTATTGATCGTTTCAATCATATGTACCGGAATCCGAATTGTACGCCCCTGATCGGCAATCGCACGGGTAATCGCCTGACGAATCCACCACGTTGCATAAGTTGAAAATTTAAATCCTTTGCGATATTGGAATTTATCAATTGCTTTAATTAAACCAATATTACCTTCCTGAATTAAATCTAAGAAGTGCAAGCCTCGGTTGGTATATTTTTTAGCAATTGAAATAACCAGACGCAAGTTTGATTCAACCATATCAGTACGCGCTTTTTTCTGTTCTTTTTCAGCAATCATCAATTGTTTATAAAGATTTTTGATTACTGAAACCGAAATTTGTAAATCATCAGCTACGACTTTAATTTTTTCTTGATGCTCAACAATATCAAACTTCATACTTTCAAACAAATCAGCATATTTTTTCGCAGCAACATGCGTTTCTACCCATGAGGTTTCATTGCCAATAAACTCCTTGCGGAAACGATCTTCAGGAACTTTAATTAACTCACAAGCGATATGAAAAATTTCATTTTCATGTTGTTTAATAACTTTATGAGCTTCTCGCAATACATCACAGAAAACTTCAATCTGTTTATTGGTAAAACGTATTGTGCTTAGCTGCTCAGTAAGCTCTTGTAAAACTTCATTATACTCTGGAGAACTAGAAGTATATTTTTTAATTACTTTATTTTGTTTTTCAACAAGCTTATCAAATTCAACAAAGAACTCCGCAGTTCCCTCTCTAAGTTTCTCTAGTGCTATTCCAGATAACTCCTCCTCATCATCGTCAGAAAAGCTCGCAGGCGCAGCATTCTCTATACTAATCACGGGATCATTTTCATTGCCTATTAACTCATCAACAAAATTTTCAAGCTTGGTTTTACCATTTAAAACATCCTGGTAAGCACAGGAAATCAAATTTACAATTTTGGGGCAATCTGCAATTGCTGAAATCATCGACTGAATACTGGTTTCTAATTTGCGGGCGATTTCCGCCTCATCAGTTTTATCTAATAAATCATAGGTACCAATCTCACGCATATACATCCGCACCGGATCTGTTGTACGACCAAACTCATTGGATGCAGTAGTGCTGGTTAGAATTTTCTCAGCCTCTTCTACCGCAAACTCATCATCATTAACGGTTGCAGAGGATGTACCAGAAATTAAAAGCTCTTCCTGACTAGGCTCATACTCAAAAACTTTAATCCCAATAGTTTCAATCATCATTACGATTTGCTCGATAATTTCAGGATCAATGATGTGATCCGGTAAATGATCATTAATTTCAGCATTGGTTACATAACCGCGCTCTTTACCCTTGCCAAGCAAATAATGTAATTTAGTTTTTTGTTCATCAAGCTTACGTAATTCTTCTGCACTCAGATTTTCAATTCCAAAATCAACCAAGCGCATCAAATTCTTTACATCAGCGACTTCTTCTTTGCCATTTTTGCGCGGTCCACGGCTTTTACGACTTTTCCCACGTTCTAGTGCATCACGGCTAATAACACTGCTACCGTCAAATTCGTCTAAACCATTTTTCTTTCGCGCTAAAATAACTCGTGAAGGATTAACTACGGTTTCGCTTAATATTTGTTTACTGTCTTTTGTCATTATATAATTTCTTTCAGCTTGATTTTTTAATTAAAATATTTTTAGCTTGCTCTAAGTAATAAAACATTGAGATTAAAGTCAAAATTACCGCAGCTAACATCAATAAATTCCCTATTAGATTAGTATAAAAATCTAAGAGCAAAAACCCGATTGCCAACATCTGACAAGCGGTCTTCAATTTTCCAATGTAAGCAACTGCTACACTTTTAACTTCGCCAACCTGAGCCATCCATTCACGTAAAGCAGAAATTGCAATCTCTCGGACAATAATAATTATTGCAGCAAAAACAAACGTTCGATGCAAATTTACTAGTACTACCAAGCTCGCAGCAACTAATGCCTTATCGGCTACCGGATCTAAAAATGCACCAAAACTTGACTCGAGCTTCATTTTGCGTGCCAAGTAGCCATCGAGATAATCCGTGATTGCTGCAAACGCAAAAATACTTGTTGCAACAATGTTTTTATATGGCATACTTAGTAAAGAGTCTGGAAGATAATAGACCCCAACAAAAAATGGAACCAGAACTATTCTAAGCCAAGTCAAAATCGTTGGTAGGGGCATTTTATTTAGCATGTGAGTTAAGCTTTATTAATATCATGTATTCGATAAATCTGACTTTTCAATGAAAAAACTTGTAAATTTGACTAGCTAGCTCAAATCCAATTCCTTCAACTTGTTGCAGTTGTGAAATTTCCGCATCGGCAACACCCTGAGCACTGCCAAACGAGGCTATTAACGCTCTGCGTTTAGTTGCACCAATTCCGGGAACATCTTCAAGTCGTGAGGTACTCATCCGCTCTATTTGTTTTTTTCGATGACCTGTTATTGCGAAACGATGTGCCTCATCACGTAAGGACTGCAATAATCTAAATATTTGTGGCTCTTGTCGAAAACTTAATTGAGTATCCTCGTCGATAATTATTTTATCGTACTCTGCCTTGCGGTGTTCGCCCTTAAAAATGGCAATAACTTTGATTTTATCATAAAAGCCCAACTCAGCAAGCAGGTTTTTAGTGATCTTTAGCTGGATTTTACCGCCATCGACTAAAATCACTTCTGGTAATACAACTTCAGAATTTGCCAGACGACGACGCAAGACTGTATCCAATGCCAACAAATCATCACCACCAATGCTATCTGGTAAGTTATATTTGCGATAAAGAAGATGATCAATTTTGCCACCAGAATAGACAACCATCGAAGCTAATGCTTGAGAACCTTGATTATGACTGGTATCATAACACTCAATCCGGCTAATTGAATCAACTCTCAAAAAACTGCACAACTTAACCACTGCTTCATGATATATATTGTTTAATTGCTGATTTTCAATAACCTTAGTCAAATTATTTAATCCCATCTGGGCTAATTCACTAATCCGGGCTTTTAATTTCAAATTAATTGTAATACGATAGATTTGATAAAAATTTGTTACAAATTCAGGATTAAGTCCAAAATCAAGATAAACCGTTTGTATAGGATGCTCATCAGCATAGTAACGCTCTAAAAATGCTTCCAGTAAAACCTCTTCGGAATCTACCAGTGCTTGCATAAAATGTTTATCACCAACGTAGAGACCACCACGCAACATAATCATGTATAGATAAAAACGCTGCCGCTCAACTTTTACAACTAAAATATCGGCATTTATGGGTAATTGGCTATCACTAATAATTTGCTTACTTTGCAATTGCTGGATTAAACTAATTTTATCGCGTAATACTCCTGCCTGCTCAAAATCCAGACTATCTGCGCTTTCATACATTTCCTTACTTAAGCGAGCTACCAAATCACCATAATTACCGGATAAAAACTCCCGCGCATAATTTACATACTGACGATATTCTTCTGCTTTGACCTTATTTACGCAGGGCGCGCAACACAAATTAACTTGATGAAGCATACACGGGCGTGAGCGATTAGCAAAAACGCTATCACTGCAAGTTCTCAGCTTAAATAAGCGCTGTAAAGTATCAAGTGTTTCCTTGACTGCAGCTGGGTTGGGATATGGACCAAATACTGATTCACGCGGCTTTGTCTTACCTCGAAAATACTCAATTAATGGAAATTCATGCTGCGTAATTCGGATATAAGGATAACTCTTATCATCACGAAAAATGATATTATACTTAGGCTTGAGATTTTTAATCAAATTACTTTCAAGCAGTAAAGCCGAAGATTCATTAGCCGTCACGGTTAATTCCAGCGTTGTAACTTTACTTAGCATGAGGCTAATTCGCGGGGATAAATCAGTTTGTTTTTGAAAGTATGACTTAACTCGTTTGATTAGGCTCAACGCTTTACCAACATAAAGTAATTCACCATCGCTGGCATAATAGCGATAGACGCCGGGAGAATCTGGAATCTGCGCTAAAAAGGAATTATCAGCAGTAACATTTATTTTCATCTATTTAAACCAAAAATCAACAATAACCCCAGCAGTTAATAAAATTCCAATCTGATTATTAAATAAAAAAGCTTTGAAACATTGCTGGCGATTTTGGTTTTTAATCTGCTGATAAACATAATAAATCAGGTATAGTTCGCATAACAAGGCAACAAAGTAAGTAATACCCATATTTTGCTCGACACCAACCATACACATAATAAACAAAAACATGCTATAACAAAGCATAATTATTGGAATAACTGATTTACCAAAAGTAATTGCCGAAGTTTTAATCCCAATTTCTAGATCATCAGGTAAATCAACTAATGCATAAATCGTATCGTAAGCCAGCACCCAAAAGATATTCGCAACAAAAATTAGCCAGCCAACAGCTGGAATATGTCCTGAGCTTTGAATGAAAGCCATCAAAATTCCAAAACTAAACGCGACACCGAGATACAGTTGAGGAACAGCAAAAAAACGTTTAAAAAATGGATAGCTAACAAAAATCAGTAATGCTGGTATCGACCACAATAATGTCAAAGGGTGCAAGGTAAAAGCAGCCAAAAGAAATGCAGCTAAACTTAATCCGGCACTCACTAATAGCGCATTTTTTTTAGAAATGGCGCCAGTTACCAATGGGCGATTAGCGGTACGCTCGACTGCCCCATCAAATTTACTATCAGCATAGTCGTTTATGGCACAACCTGCAGCACGGGTTAAAAACACTCCCAAGCTAAAGACTAGTAATATTTTAAGCGGTGGGATAGCAGCATAAGCAAACCACAGTCCCCACCAGGTTGGCCATAATAACAATAACGTACCAATTGGTTTATCAAAGCGAATCAGACGTAAATAATCTTGTAACATAGTTGCGACTTAATAAAATTAGTTATTTTGCAGCGAGATTTTACACCACCTATAAGATTGATTACAATATATCCGCTTTCCATTATTAGTGGATTGCAGCTCCAGATAAATTAATTTGGTATATAATAACGCAATAGTTTAGTTTTTTAGTAAAGGATTTAATCATGGATTTCACATTACCAATCACCACGGGTGGAGAATTTACACTGAGTAGTTTAGATCGTCCACTGGTATTATTTTTTTACCCTCGCGATAATACGCCTGGTTGCACGATTGAAAATCAAGATTTCAGCAAGCTGTATCCAGAATTTTTAGCTGCTGGTTATGAGGTGTTAGGTATTTCACGCGATAAAAATACTACCCACTGCAATTTCCAGAAAAAACATGGGTTACAACATCAGTTACTGGCTGATCCAGAAGAGACAGTATGTAATCTCTTTGGCGTTATGAAAAATAAAACCATGTATGGTAAAGCTGTTCGCGGAATTGAACGCAGTACTTTTATTTTAAACAAAGACCACGAAATCATTAAAGAGTGGCGTAAGGTTAATGTAGACAACCATGCGCAAGAGGTATTAGATTTTATCAAGAGCTTATAATACAAATAGCTTATCAGGTAATATTTGCTAAGTTACTTTTGAAACTATTTTTTCATTGTGCGGAATTTAACCGCACAATGATTATCCTCTCTTTAAGGGCTCGTTTAATCTATTGACCAGCTACAGGCGTCCAGCTAACTGAAGTGTGAAGCTTATCGTTTTCACCCAAAGCGATGCCTTCACGACGAGGATCTGCACCACCTGCCCAACCGCTACCATCACGAATAATATTAGCCTCACCACTGAAAACGTCCTTACGTTGAATAAGCTCACCATAGGATTCCAATTGTGGCACCATAACACTGACTGCTGAATCACCAGATTCAACTATTGGATCATTATTTATTGCACAAAAATTAGGGTATGCTGCAGCTTCATATGGATTTAATTTGAAATCCAACATTAAAATTAGGTTGCGCGCAACCGTACAAATAATGAAGCTACCACCTGGTGAACCAGCAACTGCATATAATTGCTTATCTTTATCCAAAACGATTGTTGGTGAAATTGAAGAACGTGGACGCTTACCTGCTTCAACCCGATTAGCAATTGGTTTACCACTTGCTGTAACTGACTCAAATGAAAAATCAGTAAGCTCATTATTTAAGAAGAACCCATCAACAAATAAATGACTACCGAAGGTATTTTCAACAGTAACCGTCATTGAAACCGCATTACCATTTTTATCAACCACCGAGATAGAAGTAGTCCCATGCGGCTTAGGGCTAACATCTGGAGCATAACGAGTGTCGATGCCAGCTGGCACACCTGCTGCAACTGGCGTCGCTAATGCTGATTCGGTAATTAACTCACTGCGTTGACTTAAATAACCAGTATCAAGCAATCCATCAACAGGCTGTTTGACAAACTTAGGATCGGCAAGATATTGATTACGATCAGCATATGCTAATTTACTGGCTTCTAAAAAGGTATAAACCCATTTGCTATCTGTAACATCTGTCGATTTATATTTATTCGCAAATAACTTAACCAGCTCTTGTGAAGTAACACCGCCAGCCGAGGATGGTGGTACCGAGCAAAGCTGATATCCACCACGATAATCACTACATAGTGCATTGCTGCTTAATGCACGATAATTACTTAAATCTTTTAGAGCAAAAAGTTTTTGCTGGGCATGATCATTAACTACTTTTACAATATCCTTGGCAATTTTGCCAGAGTAAAAATTATCTGGAGTTTTAGCAACTTGAGCTAATGTTTCAGCATATGCCGGATTTTTTATCATTTGCCCAATAGGTTTAATCGTTTTATCCGCATTAAAGTAAACTTTTACAACCGCCGGATTATTTACCAATACATCTTGTTCCTCGAGTAGCTCTTTATGAAGAATTTTACTCATTGGAAAACCATTTTTAGCTAATTTAATTGCTGGCTGAAGTAGCTCAGCCCATTTAAGCTTACCTGATTGCTGGTGCATTTTATAAAACATCGCAATTTCACCTGGAACACCAACTGAGCGAGAACTTAACCATGCAGTTCGGAAATCAAGCGGCTGACCACTTTCAGTTAAAAACCAAGCAGGCGTTGCAGAATGTGGCGCAACTTCACGTCCATCATATGCAATCAGTTTTTTATCATGATAACTTACAGCATAACCACCGCCACCAATCCCTGAAGATTGTGGTTCAGTAAGTCCCAACACAAAAGCAGCAGCAATTGCAGCATCTGTTGCTGAACCACCTTTGGCTAAAATATCTTGCGCAGCCTGACTTGACCATGGGTTATTGGTAACTACCATTGATTTTTTACCAAAACCCAATCTTTGCTCAGCTAGCGCCGCCTTACTTTCTGCATTCAAGCTATTCGAATCAACTGCAGAAGCAGTTGTGAAGACCGAAGAAAATAAGCAAACAGCCAATACCGATAAACTAAATGTAGGCTTCTTACTCATATGACTAACTCCTTAAAATATAGTTACTGATTATAATAATTCGCTGTTCAAATGAGGATGACTCAAATTTAGCATAAAAGGGTGACAATCGCATTAGCAAAGCTATTGATTACATAAAACAAACATAAATCCAATGCCACACATCTCCGAGAACTAAACTTTACTAAAACGCTAACTATAACATCTCAGTTTAATTTTAGAAACCCTGAAAATATTAAGCCCAGCTTTTTTTGGGTGGTAGATTATTATTGTATCCAATCATATTTACTATCTTGATCTAGCTATATAATTTTTCTCAACTATAATCTTTTCGCGTAATAATTTACTGACATCTGTCAATAATTCATGGCTGCATAGCAGATACATATCCTCTGGTTGTGCTTGAGCCAAAATATACTCAGT
>Ga0214919_10009946_pt1 | contig 12154 bp, 14 predicted proteins | sample LL1503_MetaG_FD_177994 | JGI IMG/M metagenome (GOLD analysis project Ga0214919, IMG submission 177994) | Freshwater microbial communities from Lake Lanier, Atlanta, Georgia, United States - LL-1503 | ecosystem: Environmental > Aquatic > Freshwater > Lake | place: USA: Georgia | collected...
GCAAGAACCAAATTGCTTCAGGTGTTGCTATCATTGAAGAACGCAAACAATTACATAGGACAGCAAAGAGTAAAGCAAGATTGATGGAAGTCACTGAAGAAATGATTTTCACTTTTGCCGCACGATTCATGGATATGCGTTGGGCCGGTGAAGTAAGTTACAACACAGACTATGAAGCACATGATACTAACTATAGAATGGCTGTGATGAGATCAGCAAAAGATTTAGTTGGCGATAACCCAATGATTCAATCATTGATTACCAAAGAGATTATTGGTATGCTTGCTCCTGAAACAGAGATTCCAGAATATCAACAAGCATTTATTAAAACAGTACAAGACCCAGACTTAAGAACATTGATGATGAATACTGATGAAGCAGTATTGAGTCGTGATTTAGAACCATCAATGATACCAGAACATGAGATGTATGGTGAAGAAGATGATGAGACTGGTAAACAACAAGCAGAATATGATAACAGTATAGGACAAGCAGACAACACTAGTTTACTAGGCGGTGCTGGTACTCCTGTAACTAATGTAGGTATGACTTACTACACACAACAAGTCGCTCCAGTATTGTTAAATACCATGAGTATCGGAAGATAAAACACAAATTTGATACAAATGAATAAATACATTACAAACTCGGTTGCTCCGTTACAGCAAGAAAAAATTTAACATGGATCAAAATACATTCGTTGGCAACGATAGCCAGACAAACGCAAACCAGTCGCTCTCAGGAGCAGAAGGTGGCAATGAGCAAAAGATTGACCCAGGTGCTATTCGCAAAAGCACCACACAAAACATATTGAATGCTTTAAGCAATGCTTCAGGCAGTCAATTTGGTAGTGTAGAAGAAGCGTTAGCCTTCATGGCGAGAACTAGTGCTCAACAAACAAAATCCGATGGCAACGCACAGCCAGTAGATAACCAACAGAATCAGAATCGTTCTAATCGTGTCACAGCAAATGACTTGCAGGAGCAATTTAGTAAACTTCAACAAGACTTGGCTCGTAAAGACCAGGCTCTTAGAGAAAAAGAACTAGATGGCGATATCCAGCGAGCCATGGGTGACAAATTTGATAGCGACTTACTAGATTATGCTTTGAACAAAGTAAAGTCAAATATTCAATGGAATAATGATGGCACTTATCAAATCACAGATAGTAAAGGTCGTGAGCGTTATGGTCAAGATGGTAATCCGCTTTCAATTCAGGGTTTAGTAAATGAAGTAGCGCAGGGTAATCCTAAACTACTCAAACAGAGTAATCTAAATTCTGGATCTGGTTTAAGACCCGGACAAGGTAGTTTCACTGGCGCAAGCGATGAAGCCGTACCCGACTATAGCCGTGACCCAGCAGCGTTCAACGCATGGGCTAACAAAAACGGACTAGGTAAAGGTATTGGTCTCAAAGGACTAGGCGTAACAGCGACAGTATCAAGTGCGAGTCGTAAAGTACTCTGATTGCCAACTTAATTAAAAGGAAATATTATGGCTTATGTTCTCGGCGGTCCAAATAATGAAGGTGATGGTTTTACCACTGCTATCTCCAACTTCGCACTCCGTGCTATGCACGAATCAAATGGTTTAGTTAACTTTACTAATGTTGTTACACCTACACAAGGTCAAACATTCTTAGTACCTAACTTTGCACCTATCACATATCAAGACTACAATGCCAACGGCACTGGTGGTACATATGGTACAGGTAATGCGGTTGTACAAAACCCAGCATTGGGTCAAGGCACAATCACAGCAACTCCAGCAGTTGCACAAACAGCGTTTGATATCTTCTACGGCTGGACTACAAGTTTCACACTAGCAGCAACGCTAGGTGCTGAACTTGGTGAGTCTTTTGCTGAAAAAGTTGATCAGCGTGTTACTGAAGCATTCTTAGATTTCAAAGCAACAGTAAATAACACTTACTACGCAACCTCAGCAGACGGTTTTGACCGTGTGTTACAATTGGGTGCGATGGAAGTTGTTGCTGCTGGTACAAGTCCTGCAGGTTCAACAGCAGGTTTCACAGCAAACTCAATCTTAGAATTGATTCGCAATGTTAAACAAAACTTCAAAGTTGCTCGTATGCCTGGTACTCCAGTTATTGTTCTTGACAGTAACGGTAATGCTAATTACACAGGCGAAACTCCAGCAGGTCAAACTGGTTCTTCACTAACTCGTTTGTTAGCAGAACTTACTGGTGGTGCTGTTTCTCAGTCTGGTGGTTCTAATCTATCTGCTCTTGGTAACGAATTGTTAACAAGCGGTAAGATTGAATCAGTTTATGGCTGTATGGTTATGTTCACTACTTTCCTACAATCAGCAACTCGTTCCGTAGCAGGTGTAGCATCTCAGCCAGTATTGGTTGGTGCTTACTTCGGCGACAGCGCATTGTTCACTGTTATGAAAGAAGGACTACAGATCAAGACTGGTGAAGTACCAGGTGGTCTACAAATCTGGTTGACTGGTGTTGGATACTTTGGTTCTGGCGTTGGTGACCTTCGTAGAGGCGGTGCTATTAACATTCAGCAGGCTTAAATTGAATTAGAGAGAGTGGCAACACTCTCTCATTGTCTAGGAAAATAATATGTCAGTACCCTATCAAAGAATCTCAAACGCAACAGTAAGAGACATACAGTTTTATGATCCGGCAGCGGAGCGTAGAGCATCGGCTCTTAATGTTGATTGGGAACCTTATTTCAAAGTCGGTTCGCAAGAATGGCTTTATAAATTAGAATTCGGTTGGTGGCAAAAGTATTGTGATACAGTACTTGGTGCTTACTATTATGCCAATTTGCCTAATGGACAATTGATATCAAGTTTTAATCCTAGCCTACTTATTAAGAACGACCAAACATTAGTTCGGTTAGATACATTCGGAGCGATTCAAGTTTTCTATGAATCACTAGTTACTGATGTGTCTAACATGAATGAAGTGGATATGCAAAACTATGAGTTTGCTGTCAAGCGTTGTGAGAATGAGTGGACTAAGGCGTTACAGTTGATGAACTTCTATGATTTATATCAGGATGCACCAAATGGACCGACGACTAAACTTGAAGAAAATTGGACTGCTGATGTTGATTATTTCAACGGTGATCGGAGATATTTCTAATGGCACAAGCAATATCATACACAGTACTCAATCAACCTTATACAACGCAAGATCAAATCATTGCGGTGCTTAGGAGAGATATTCTTAATACATGGAACATCCCTGTATTTGAAGATTTCCCAAGTGCGTCTGAAAAGGTAAGATATGGAGTGTATGTGAGTGATGTTCACCAAGACGATAGAAATCCTCACCAACTTGGTGTTCAATATGGTGGAAGTATATATCATGCTTATGATACATTTAGCGTGACTTATATTTCATATCAAGAGGACCCATATAATCAACCAGTTAATGCGATTATTGCTAACCTAGTAACCGCACTAAAAGACGATGGTGAACAATTATTTGATGGATATTTTGAAAGAGATTTCACTCAAGTAAGAACATATGGACCAACGCAGGCAGAAAGACACGACTGGACATTCAGAGTTTTAAGACTAGAATTTAATACATAGCCAATATACAAGGAGACAATCATGGCAAGAATCACGACAAATACAACTGGAACACAACCAGTTATCATCATTGGATTAGACGGGGCTAACCTTGCTAATACAGCGGCAACAATTACTGTACCATTTGTACAAGACTTAACTATTACTAACAGTACTGGTGTTTATTCATACACAACATTTTCAGATGTTGATATGCGTAAACTTAGTACACCTGCTGATAATGAAGCAAGTACAAATGTTGTAGTTGATAGTTTAGCATACTTTGGAAACAGTGCGGCAACAGCCAACACAGCACCATTCTTAGGTATCGCAAGTTTATCAACCAACAAGAATACAATAGATTTTCAAATCTATTGGAACGGTACTGCTGCCAACGCATACTACTACGAGGGAACAGGCTTTATAACAAGTCTTGCTCCAACTACTAGTCCTGATGCACCAGTCTGGGTGACTCCATTAACTATCGCAGTTGATGGTGCTTTCACTGTAGACCAAGTGTAATCAGAGTGTACGCAACAAAAGGGATACTCAAAAGGTATCCCTTTTTTAACAATTTACAGAAAGAAACAAATTATGGAACAACCATACCTTAATACGGATGAAGAAAAACTGCGTTCATTACTTAGTGATGAAGCAAAGATGATGCCTATGCTTGACAACATGCAAGCAACAATTAGGCAAATGAAAGCCAAACAGGCATTTCGTATAGCGTTACTAAATCAATTGATTGATAACCTAAACGAAAAAGAATAAATACATTAAACAACTTAAAGGAAATAAACAAATGAAACTCTCGCAATTAACAGCAAAACCCCAATTGATTCTTATTGAACTCAATGATGAAGAAATCATTAAAGAGTTTGGTGAAGCCATTACCTTTCACACATGGGACAGACAACCAATGGATGTGTTTATGAAACTTGCTGGTGCGTCTAACAAAGATACATCAGAGATTATAGGCATTGTTCGCACATTGATATTAGATGAAAAAGGTAAAGAAATTCTTAAAGACGATGCTATGCTTCCAACTAATGTATTGATGAAGGCAATTGGTAAGGTGACCGAAGTATTGGGAAAGTAACACAGGACAGTATTGACCCTAAAAGTGAAAAGATGGCTTTAATACTGACCGTAGATGGACTTGGTAAGCGTTATGGAATGCTACCAAGTGAAGTATTAGAAAGAAGTAATACATTTGATTTGTATATAATGGACGCAGCAATGACATTTGAAAATTATCATCATAAGAAGTCAATGAACAACGGTCGTGAGCCAATGCCAGATTATACAACAGATGAATTACAGAACATTTTGAATAAAGCAAAGGGTGAATAATGTCTATAACATATACAGTTAATGATAAGATAACAAGTAGTATAAAAAGCATTAAAGCAAAACTTAAATTGCTTCCACAAGAAGCCTACAAAGAGTTTGTTAAAGAAACACCAATTCGTAGTGGTAACGCAAGACGCAGTACTAAATTAAATGGTAATGTTATATCAGCCAATTATCCTTACGCTAAACGATTAGATGAAGGTTATAGTGATCAAAGTCCTGATGGTATGACAACACCAACCGAAGCATTCATTAAAAAGCGTGTTAAACAAATATTAAAAGGAAAGTAAGATGGCAGATTTAACTTATACGATGGACATAAATGGTGCTCCTGCCCTTACCACGCTTAACAAAGTAGAATCACAAGTATCCAAATTAAAAGGTAGTTTTAATGCATTAGGCGCAGCACTTGGCACCATTGCATTTGGTGCAATGATTTCTAATGCCAACAAGTTTGCTGATTCAATCAGTGACTTGAGTGATGCTACAGAAATATCAATACAAAAAGTATTAGGCTTTAGTGCAGCAGTACAAGCCAATGGTGGTACTACTGAAGGTGCTCAAAAGGGTATGGCAAAATTAGTTGCCAGCATTGATGAAGCAGCAAATTCAGCAGGTAGCGGTCGTGAAGCATTCAAAGATGTTGGTGTTAGTTTAGATGACTTAAGAACAAAAACAAGTAGTCAAATATTTGAGCAAGCAATTAAAGGACTGGGTGGCATAACTGATGTTGCAACAAGAGCCAGACTTGCTACAGAATTATTAGGCAAAGAAGCAAAGTTAGTTAATTTTAAGAATGTTGCCGGTGACTTTGACGCAGCCAGTGCTAAAGCCGTAAAACTTGCTAGTGCTTACAAAGCAGGTGCTGACGCACAACAAGCACTTGAAACTAACTTAAAGAATTTAACCAGCGCATTGTTACAAGTACTTGAACCATTGAATAAGATTGCCGCTACTGTTAATGTTAGTGTTGAATCATTTGCAACACTAATTAAAATAGTTGGTTACGCAGCCGCCGCATATCTATTTCTTGGTAAAGGATTAGCAACAGTTACAGGCATGATGAATGTTATAATACCTGCGCTTAGAGCATCAGGTGGCGCATTTGCATGGTTGGGTTCTCAAATTATGTTAATAGTATCCAATATTGGAAATATATTCAAAAATTTAGGAAGAATGGTTGGAATTATTTCTGGTGCTACAAATGCTACTACATCATTAGCCGCAGCATTTGCAGCATTATTGCGTGTAGGATTACGATTTGCAGGCGTAGTTGCTGTCATTATGGCAGTAGTAGAAGCAGTCAATTACTTAATTAAAGCAATAACCGGCCTTGATATAATTGACATGACAATTAAAAAGTTTGGTGAATTGTATGATGCTGCTAAAGCATACTTTGGGTTAGGCGATGGACCTAAGGGTAGAAGTTATTCTGTTGAAGATGCTAAACGCCAACAAGAATATTTAGACGAAAAAGAAGCATCAATTAAGCGTGGTCAAGAAGCCATGCAAAAGTTTAATGCTGAAGTTGCCAAAGCCACACTAGATTCTAAACAATCATTAAGTATACAGGGTCAAGAATTAAGTAATCTAGCCTTTAGATTAAGTTTTGAGAGAGCAATGATTGGTAAGACTGAAGATCAAAAAGAACTTCAAACTCAAATGTATGATATTGAAATGAAGCGTATTGATTTGCAAGACGAATATGCAAGAGCAATTGCAAAATTACAATTAGAAAAATCAAACACCAAAGATGAAGAACAAAATAGATTGATAGGTGAAAGAATTAATATTATTAAAGCAGAGGCAAAAGAATCATATGAAATGATTGGTCGTCAGAAACAGGGTATCACTGATCAAATTGTATTGCTTCAAAGTGCTAGAATGATTGAGGCTGCTAGACTACAAGACCAACAAAACATGGTCAAAGCAATTGAAGATCAAATTGCTCGCCAACAAACATTGGCTGGCATAATGCAAGGTATTAATGATAAGAAGGTTGATCAAGGATTTGAAACAGCACAAGCAGGTCGTAATCCATTAGAAAAACAAATGGCACAGATCCAAGAGAATGCTCGTAAAGGCGCACTAGAAGCAGGCAGAGCATTTGCTGCTGGCTTTGAAGATATGGATTTAACAACAGCACAAGCAAAAGAATTGGCTGATGGATTAGATAAAATTGCTAAATCATATGAAGGCATTGCTAAGTCACAAATGGATAACTTAGCAGCAAGTCGTACCTGGGAAGCAGGATGGAAAACAGCGTTTGATAGTTACATGGACAATGCAACCAATGCTGCAACAAGAGCAGGTGAAGTGTTTAGCGCAGTCACCAGCAATATGAATAGTGCTATTGATAACTTTGTTGAGAATGGTAAATTTAGTTTCAGCGATTTGGCTAAGTCTATCATACAAGATTTGATTAAGATTGAATTGAAAGCCCAAGCAACCAAACTACTTGGAGCATTAGGTGGCGGTGGTGGCATATTCTCATTCATTGGAAACATATTAGGATTTGCTGAAGGCGGTAGTCCACCAATTAACAAGCCAAGTATCGTTGGTGAAAAAGGTCCTGAATTGTTTATACCAAGATCAGCAGGAACAATCGTACCAAATGGCGGAGGCGGTGGTGGAGTTGTTAACAAGACATATATTACCAACAACATATCAGCGATAGATAGTAAGAGCGTAGCACAAATGTTTGCTGAGAATCGTAAAGCATTGCTTGGTACAGTTCAGTTAGCACAAAAAGAATTACCTTACGGTAACAGATAAGGAATAATAAATGAGCGGATTACAAACAATCTTAGACAATTGTAACACGATTAAATTTAACCGTCGTAATGTTGTTGGAACACAATTTACACGAAATGAAATACCTCGTGTTAGTCAAACACCAACAAAGAATCCATGGAAGATTACAGTTGAAATGCCAAACAGTTTTGGCTATAGTGATGCTAGAGCATTGATGGAAGAACTTGATACATTAGATACTTTTACTAACCAAGAAGTAACATTCAGCAATAATGCCAAACTAAGTTGGATATTCAGATATCAAGGATCATTAACTAACACACAACTGAATGGATTTACAGTAGTAAGTTACACTGGCAATCAATTGGTATTGAGTGGCTTGCCTACAGTAGCAGCAACTACAGTAATGTTCAAAAAGAATGACTTGATACAAATCAATACTTTTCCTTATCCATTCACAACTCAACAAGATGTATTGCGTGGCACTGGTGGAACAGTAACCATTACAACAAGCAGACCAAACATAATATCAAGTAGCGTTACTGGATATGGTATTACAGTTGGCAACAATTGTATATTCAATGTATTCTGTCCTAACATGCCAGTATACAAATTGATACCGGGTGGTTGGAAAATAAGTAGTGGCATAACAACAAACAATGCTTACTTAGAATGGTCAGATAACTTCTATCTGTATGAGTGGGTAGGAGACGCATAATGGAAATTATACCAGCAGTTGACGATAAAAATAGCATTAATAGTGCTGAGTTTGTTAAACTAACAATTTATAACGATGTGTCAAACACAGCGGATACAACCATTTACACCTTCTCAAGTGCTTACAAATATGAAACAATCAATGGAACACAGTACAGCCCAATGGGTGGATTGCTTGCTGTAGGTATACAACAAAGAGACATTCGTGTTACATCAGCAGATACATCAATTAGTTTGAGTGGTATACCTAGTGATGGTTCAGACAACATGGCAATCGTGTTAGGCACAAAGATTCGTGGTAGTAAAATTGAAGTCATTAGAGGATTTTACAATGACAACTATGTGTTGACCAGTGTTGCACAGCGTTTTACTGGTATTGTAACAAGTTACAATATAACTGAAGAACGCCATGATTTAATTGACAATTTTACCATAACATTAAACGCAAGTAGTTATAAAAATGTATTACAAAATCGTGTTGCTGGACGCAAGACAAATGGTGAGAGTTGGAGATCGTTTCCTGTATCAGCCAGTGATACATCAATGGACAATGTGTATAGTTTAGCAGATCAATACTTTGACTTTGGTGCTAAGCCTAAGCAAGGAGCAACTACACAAAGTACTGCATCAGCAACCACAGCACAAGACACTCGTAGTGGTGGAAGAGACTCAATATGAAAATAAGATATGCTACCAAATACGATGCACAAAAGATTATCAATATGCTTTGGAATTATCACGATTCTGGAGCCATTGAAGGATTAAGTGTTGCTGATGAAAAGACAGCATTAAAGATATTGACACATATACTAGCAGGTGCCGGCATAGCCATACTTGCTGAGAAAAACAATGAACCTGTTGGAATGTTGTTAGCATTCAAAGTGCCATTCTTGTGGGACCACAGTAAGTTTGTAATGAATGAGATTGCATATTGGGTAGAAGAAGAACATAGAGGAAGCACGGCCGGTTATAGGTTGTTGGCAGAGTATGTTAAATATTGTGAACAATTAAAAGAAGAAAATATGATAACAAATTACACATTAAGTCAAATGGAAGGACAGAATTTGAACTATTCACGCTTTGGCTTTAGACCTATAGAACATACTTGGAGTACATAAGATGCCAATTTTTACAGCAATAGCAGCAGTAGTTACTTCAATCGCAGCAGCAGTTGGTTTTGGTGCAGTCGCAGCATCAGCAATCGGTGCTGTTGGTGCGTTTGCTGCAAGAACATTATTGACAATTGGCATCAGTAAGTTAATATCAAATACTACTGATACACCAGCATCAGGTAGCAATACACCAGCGGCAGATCCAAGAGCGCAGAAGTCTCCAACGACAGTTAACAAAATTCCAGTAGTATATGGTTCAGCATATGTTGGACCTACAATTACTGATGCTATATTAAGCACAGACCAAACAACAATGTACTATGTTTGTGCGTTAAGTGAAGTAACAACAGGGACATTTACTTTTGGTAACATATATTTTAACGGTGACCTAATTACATTAGGTACTGGTGGTGATGCTGCCAAAGTTTTAAGTTTAACAAACAACGCTGTTCCTCCGCAAGTAGATACAAAAATTGCTGGCAACATGTATGTGTATTTGTTTAACAATGGGTCTAGCAGTGGTATTAATACTGGTGGACAAACAGCAATACAAATACTTTCAGATGCTAGTATACCAGTAGATAGTCGTTGGTCAGCAACTGACACAATGAGTAGTTGTGCGTTTGCTGTTGTTAAATTAATTTACAATTCTGATGCCGGCACAACACAACTTGGAAGTTTGAATTTCCAATTGATTAATGATTTAGATAATCCAGGTGCAGTCATTAGCAATTACTTAACTAACACAGTATACGGTTGTGCTATTCCAGTAGCCAACATTGATACAGCAAGTTTAGCAGCATTATACATATATAGTGATGAATTAATTACATATGTACCTACAGGCGGTGGCACTGCAACTCAACCAAGATATCGTATCAATGGTCCTATCAATACAGGACAAAACTGTTTAGCAAACTTACAAGACTTATGTGATGCTTGCGACAGTTGGTTACAATACAGTGAATTGACTGGTCAATGGAAAGTTGTTATCAATCAAAGTTATGAAGATTACACAACCTTTAATGCGTTATATTTGATTGACAGTTCAAATTTAATTGGTGGCATAGACATTAATCCAATTGACTTAAACAATACATATAACAGTTTAGAAGTTGGTTATCCAAATGTAAACATTAAGGATCAAACTGATTATAGAGTATTCAACTTAGTTGACTATGTGCCAGAAGTTATGAGTCCAAACGAAGCGGCTAATCAATTGAGTGTTAACTATCCTCAAGTAAACAACTACATTCAAGCAGCATATCTTGGTGAGCGTAGATTGCTACAAAGTCGTGAAGATTTGATTATCACTTGTGCATTAGACTATAGTGGTATACAAATTGAAGCAGGTGATGTTGTAAGAGTAACCTTAGCAGAGTATGGATGGGATGAGAAACTATTCCGTGTTAGTCAGGTACAAGAAGTAAAAGATGAATCAGGATTCCTAGGTGCTCGTATTTCAGCGTTTGAATATAACAACACCATATATGCTAACGATCCATTAAATGATTTTATACCAGAAGCAAATACAGGTTTGATTAATCCAAAATGGCTAGACAATCCTGGTACTCCTGTGATTACAACTAATCCATTAGCAAATGGTACTGTATCAAGTTTTATTGTAGAAAGTACAACGCCGGCAAGTGGTAGTACTATGTTTATGGATTTCAATTATGGATTGACTAGTAATGTTGATACGCATAAATCATATACAACAATTCAAACAAGCGACGGATCACCATTTGCAGTTAGTGCAACAGTATCTATCAATGTTGTTAATTTGCCACCAGAAACATATTATTGGTCAACAACAGCAAGAACATCTGTGAGTGGTTATAAATCATTAGCAAGTGCGCCATATACATGGGGCGGACCTAATGTAACAACATTTGATTCTACATCAAATACTGGTGGTGTTACATTTAATCAAATTTCAAATGATGTTTCATCCGCATTAACTCCTGCAGGTGGATATACATATAAAATAGATAATTATCCTGGTTCAGTTTTATTACCTGTCAATACTACTACAAGTCCAGCAGTAACAGTACCTTCATACATTAATGGAACAACACAAACTACTAAAATATATCCATATTTTCAAGGAACAAGTGCAACTGCTGATGGGTATTTTGCTAATAGTACAGGTGTATGGACACCAGGTGATGCATGTGCGTTTATATACAGTTTTGGAATAAGTGATTGGTATGCTTTACATGGTTTTACATTTTTTACTCCATTGACGCCCAGTGAAGTTGTTGAAATTCAATTGGATAACCAGTTTGTTAGTAATGCTAATACAGTATTACAAATTGTACCTTATATAGATTTTACAGGAGTATACACATATGTTGATACACAATATATGATGAATATTACTTTAACTGCTAATCAACCATTTGTTTGGCAAGATAAAAGAGTTTATCAAGGTACAAGTGGGATAGGTGCTGTTGGATACTTATGGAGAAATATTGTTACTGGAACACAAGTAACATCAGTAGCAGCGGCATTTCAAGTTTATTATGGCAAACTTCCCCCATAATTAGAAAAACATATAAATAGATATAAGGAAACAAAAACATGAGTTTACTATTAAACGGTTCAAGAACGATGACAATTGCTGGAACACCTATCCAGTGTCTTGAGATATATACAGGTGA
>Ga0214919_10009947_pt1 | contig 12153 bp, 7 predicted proteins | sample LL1503_MetaG_FD_177994 | JGI IMG/M metagenome (GOLD analysis project Ga0214919, IMG submission 177994) | Freshwater microbial communities from Lake Lanier, Atlanta, Georgia, United States - LL-1503 | ecosystem: Environmental > Aquatic > Freshwater > Lake | place: USA: Georgia | collected 2015-03-15
AACGAGCGAGGCCGGCATTCGCACTGAACGCCGGCCTCGCTGCGCGTACACGGTACACGGTACACGCTACTCTGTACCCGGTACTCGTTTTTGTCCCTGCTTGCTACCCGCTACTCACTACACCGAAATCTTGTGCTTGTAGTCCAGGCTCGACTTGTAAATCCGCTCGCCGGCACCGGTGTAGATCTGCCGGGGGCGAGCGATCTTCTGCTCCTTGTCCAGCAGCATTTCTTCCCACTGCGCCATCCACCCCGCCGTACGCGCAATGGCGAACAGCACGGTGAAGTAGTCTGTCGGGAATTTCATCGCGCGATAGATCAGCCCGGTATAGAAATCCACGTTCGGGTAAAGCTTCCGCTTGATGAAGTACTCGTCGGAGAGGGCGATGCGCTCGAGCTCGAGCGCGATGTCCATGTCCTGCGTGGCACCGGACACCTTGAGCACTTCGTCGCACAGCCCTTTCACGATCTTGGCGCGCGGATCGTAGCTCTTGTACACACGGTGGCCGAAGCCCATGAGCTTCGACTCGCCCTTGCCGCTCTTCACGGCCTCGATGAACGCGGGGATGTTCTTCACGTCGCCGATTTCCTGGAGCATGCGGAGCACGGCTTCATTGGCCCCGCCATGCAGCGGCCCGTAGAGCGCCGCGATGCCGGCAGCAACCGCGGAGTACGGATCGACGTGCGATGAACCCACCGCGCGTACGGCGCTCGTCGAACAGTTCTGCTCGTGGTCGGCGTGCAGGATGAACAGCACGTCAATTGCACGCGAATAGATCGGGTTCGCCTCGTATCGCGACTCCGACATGCGCGCGATCATCGAGAGGAAATTGTCCGGGTACGACAGCGCGTTGTCGGGATACACATACGGCATGCCCTTCACGTGCCGGTACGCGAACGCCGCGATCGTCGGCATCTTCGCCAGCAAACGGATGAACGCGATATCACGTTCACGCGGGTCATGGATATTCTTCGCCGTCGGATAGAACGACGACAGCGCGGCAACACCGGCCGTCATCATCGCCATCGGGTGTGCGTCGTAGCGAAAGCCTTCCATGAACTGCTTGATGTTCTCATGCACGTACGTGTGGTACGTAATGTCATGAGTGAACTCGTCGTACTGGCCCTGCGTGGGCAGCTCCCCGTGGCGGAGCAGCCAGGCGACTTCGAGGAAACTCGCCTTCTCGGCGAGTTGGTCGATGGGATACCCGCGATACCGCAGGATGCCCTTGTCGCCGTCGATGTAGGTGATGGCCGAGCGACACGACGCGGTGTTCATGAACGCCGGGTCGTATCCCATCATGCCGAAATCGTCATCCTTCACCTTGATCTGGCGAAGGTCGGCCGTGCGGATGGTGTCGTCGGTGATCGGGACCGTGTAGGACTTTCCGGTACGGGAGTCCTTGATCTCGAGGTGGTCGCCGGAGGTTGGTGTAGGTGTTGCGGTCGGACCAGGCATGGTTCGTTCCCAGCTCTCCTGAAGGTGGTTCCCGATGGGTTCACATGCGGCAGACACGTGTTCCCGTTTGTACCATTAAAGCTACCGTGTCGCCCTTAAAACTTCTCCTGGTAGCCGTCGCCGCGATGGGTGGTGGAATCATCAATTCCATCGCCGGTGGTGGCACGCTTCTTACGTTTCCCGCCCTGGTTGCGCTTGGCGTGCCTCCCATCGTGGCCAATGCGACCAGTACACTCGCCCTTTGGCCTGGTAGTCTGACCAGCTTCTGGGGTTACCGTCGAGCCATCGAGCCAATTCGGGCTTGGTGGCTCCACTGGGCTATACCCAGCCTGCTCGGCGGAATCACTGGCGCTATTCTGCTCATTTATACCCCTGAAGCGAAGTTCGCGGCCCTCGTTCCCTGGCTGATTTGGGGGGCAACGGCCCTGTTTCTGCTCCAACGCCCGATCATGAAATGGGTGGGTGGGCATAGTGGAACAAACGCCGAAGTGGAGCGTGCCAAGCCGCCGATTCGGTTCCTGGCGTATCAGTTCGGGGTAGCCGTCTATGGCGGTTACTTCGGCGCCGGCGCGGGCATTCTGATGCTTGCCGCCTTTGAAATGATGGGGCTGCGCAACATCCACACGATGAACGGCCTCAAGAACTGGTGTGGCCTGAACATCAATGCGATCGCCGTCGCGGTGTTCGTGGTGAGCGGCGTCATCATTTGGCCGGTCGCGCTAACAATGGCCGTAGGCGCGATGGCCGGCGGCGCGCTTGGCTCGCGCATGGCGCAGCGAGTTGGACAGGTTTGGGTCCGGCGAGCGGTGGTGTTCATTGGACTCGCGAGTGGCCTGGGCATGTTTCTGACGCGACATTAGCGCGCCACAAAACGCATGTTCCCCGCCGTTTCGCGCCGCATCGCAGAACAAGGAGTTCGGTAGTCTCACCGTAGGCAAGGTGGCCGACATCTCGTTCGTCAACGGCAAGCCCGCAACGAACGTGTCCGAACTGAGCAAGGTGGAGACGGGTATCCGCGGTGGACGCGTGTACTCAGTGGCGGATCTGAACGCGGCGGTCAGCGGGAAGCGGCCACGCCGTAGTTCTTACGGCGTGGCCGCGGAGAATCGTTCGGTCGACGCCTGTTACGGCTTCGCCGCAATACACTCGATCTCGAGCTTCGCACCGCCAGTCACGAGGGCTGCGACCACGACCGTCGAACGCACCGGCGGCGGATTTTCCGGCGACCAGAACTTCGAGTACGACGAGTTCATGCCTCCAAAATCCTTCACGTCGATCAGGAACACCGTGCACTTCACGGCGTTGTTCATGCTGGTGCCAGCGGCCTCGAACAGCGTCTTGATCTTGCCGAGCGCGCTCGTGGTCTGCCCCTCAATCGTCGAGTCGCCGGCCGCCGGAAGCTGACCGCTCGCGAACACGAGGCCGCCAGCCTTGATCACGTTTGAAAGCGTCGCGGTACCAGCGCTCGGCGCCCCGCCACGGCCTGGAGTCATCACGACTTCGCGGCCCTGCGCGCTGAGCGCCAACGGGGAGACGAGCGCGGCCGCGACACAGGCGAGCGCGAGAGAACGAACGGAATTCCGCATGCAATACTCGGGGCTGAGGTGACGGGGTCCAGGCCCATAGCCGGGCCCGGACGTACCGCGTGAATATGGCGCTCCGCCGCCGGAACGCGGTAGGTTCAAGCCAGACGCTTTCCACGCGGTTCTGCGTGGACCCCCCCCGGAGGCCATATGTCTGTTTCGCGCCGCGACTTTGCCCGGCTCCTCGCGCTCGGTGGATCGAGCGCTTTCGTCAGCCGCGAAGCATTCGCCAAGCAAGCCACGTCGCTCGAGGCCATGGGCTTCTCTGCCGCGCCGCTGCCGCGAACGCCGGCCGAGCCCGACGAAAAGTTCTGGGGCGAAGTTCGCTCGCGCTTCCTGGTACCACGCGACATCGGCTTCCTGAACGCCGCCAATCTGTGTCCAACCTCGCTGCCGGCCATTGAGGCGATGGAAAAGAACCTCCGGCACTACGAGATGAATCCGTCGCCGGAAGTGCGCACGGTGCTGATTCATGCGCGTGAAGATGCGCGGAATCTTCTCGCTGAGGCGCTGCGCGTAACGCCAGAAGAAATAGTCCTCTCGCGCAATACCACCGAGGGCAACAATTTCGTTTCCAGCGGCTTGACGCTCGGCCCCGGCGACGAAGTCGTCGTTTGGGCCGACAACCACCCCAGCAATCTCGGCGCCTGGACGACGAAGGCCAAACGGTTTGGTTTCACCGTCGTCACGGTCCCCGTGCCACCCACGCACCCCGGCACGCAGGGGTATGTGGACCTGTTTGCCAAGGCGTTCACGCCGCGCACGAAACTTGTGGCCATCTCGCACGTCAGCAGCAACTCCGGCGACCTCTTGCCCGCGACGGAGATCTGCCAGATGGCGCGCGAGCGAAATGTGCTGTCACTCGTGGACGGCGCCCAGGCATTCGGCATCCTCGACCTCGACCTCGGCACCATGAAGCCCGATTTCTACACGGGCTCGATGCACAAATGGCCGTGCGGCCCCAAGGAAACGGGGATGTTCTACGTGAACAAGGCCGTGCAGGAAAAACTCCAGCCGACGATCATCGGGGTCTACGGCGGTGCGGTTGGCATCTCCAAGACATTTGAAAATGAAGGCCAGCGCGACGACGCCTCGATCGCGGCCGTCGTCGAGGCGCTCAAGTTCCAGGGATCGGTCGGCCGCGCAGCAATCGAGAAACGGGCCCGCGGCTTGGCGGACCATTTCGTGACCGAGCTAAGCAAGGTGAGTGGCGTGACACTCCACACCCATGCCGATCCGGAACGCCGCGCCTCCATCGTGATTCTTCAGCCGGGTTCGCTCGACCCACGCAAGCTGGTGACTGCGCTGGCTGAGAAGGACAAGATTGTCGTTACCGGGCGCAACAACGCCCAGGATCGCCCGGGGATCCGTCTGGCTCCGCACTTCTACAACACGATGGAAGAAGTCGACCGCACGGTTGGGACCATCAAGCGGTACATCGCCAACGGCGTGTAAGAAGCGGTCTGGCTCGGCCGCGGCGGAGCCGATTTCGGCCAATTTCGCGGAATCGGCAACCTTTTTGACCCCGAACTCGTTGTCAATGATGTGGTAACGGCAAACGTCCAACGTATGCCGTTACCCGTCAGGCTCGCCCCATCCATCCCGACTCCACACACTTCCGTGAAACTGCGCCTGCTCCTTGCGACGCTCCTTTGCAGTGTTGCCTCTGCCTTTTCCTCGCCGCTTTCCGCCCAGACCGTTGACGTCATTCGCGGCCGGGTGACCGGCCCGGAAAACCAGCCGCTCGAGGGCGCCCAGGTCACGGTGACCACGTTGGCTGGCGCGGTAAGCCGGAACGCCCGAACCGATGCGAATGGCCGGTATACCGTCACCTTTCCCGGTGGCGATGGTGACTACTTCGTCACGTTCAATTCGATCGGATACGCCCAGCGCCGTTACGAGATCAAGCGCGTCGCCGATGAAGACATCCTGATTGCCGACTCGAAGATGTCGCGCACGGCGACGGCACTCGGCGAAGTGCGAGTTCAGGGCGACCGCACGCGCCCCAATCGCAATGAGACCAATCCCGATATCAGCGGCACCGAGCGGGCAACGAACACGTCCGCACTCTCTGCGGCGCAAATGGGCGACCTCGCCGCGATGGCCGCGTCCATTCCCGGCGTGCTGCTCGTACCCGGTGCCGATGGCGACCCATCCGGCTTCTCGGTGCTTGGCCTCGATCCGAGCCAGAACTCCACAACACTCAACGGACAGAACTTCGGCGGCTCGGACATTCCGCGCGACGCCGCCGTTGGTTCGTCGCTCACCACATCGCCGTACGACGTGTCCCGCGGCGGCTTCAGCGGCGCGAACTTCAACCTGCGCACACAGAGCGGAACGAACTTCATCCTCCGCACGAACAGTCTGAATATCGACTCGCCGTCCATGCAGTGGACGGACCAAGCTGCCAAGGCGCTCGGGCAGCAGTACAGCAATCTCTCGCTGGGCGGCCGGCTCTCCGGACCGATCAAATACAACCAGTCGTTCTTCAACCTCGCGTACCAGCTCGGGCGCCGGTCGAATGACCTGCAGACCTTGCTCAATACGTCGCCGCTCGGGTTGCAGACCAGCGGCATCGCGGCGGATTCGATCACGCGACTGCTCGGCATTGCGCAGCGTCTGAATGTGCCAACCACGGTCGGGCACCCCGCGAGCGAGCGCCTCAGTGACCAGGGTTCCATCATCGGCTCCTTCGATCTTGCTCCGCCATCGTCGCGCGCTGGATCGGCCTACAACCTCACGGTGAATGGTTCGTGGAACACGCAGTCGCCGGTGTCGAACCTGACGTCGGAGTTTCCGGCCCACAGCGGCGATCGTAGGAACTGGAACGCTGGCGGACAGTTCCGGCACTCGACGTACTGGGGCATCGGCATCCTCAGCGAAACAACGCTTGGACTTACCGGGTCCGACAACAATTCGGTTCCGTACCTCGAGATGCCGAGCGGAAGCGTGCGCATCAACTCGACGTTTGCGGATGGCACCAATGGCGTGAAGAGCATCGGCTTCGGCGGCAACTCGTCGCTCAACAGCTCCTCATCCAACGCATCGCTCGCCTTCACGAACCTGAGTTCCTGGTTCAGCGAGAACAACAAGCACCGCATCAAGCTCTCAACCGAGCTGCGCAACGATTCCTACGGAATCGACCAGCACATCAACCAGCTCGGCGCGTTCACGTTCAACTCGCTGGCCGACCTCGAGGCCGGACGGCCTGCCTCGTTCAGCCGCACATTGTCGCCGCGCACGCGGAGCGGCAGTCAGATCGTCGGCGCCATTTCACTCGGTGATTCGTACCGCAGGAGCAACACTTTCCAGCTGCAGTATGGCGTGCGACTCGACGGCAACGCCTTCAACACACACCCGAACGTGAACCCGCAGGTCGAGCAGCTCTTCGGCGTGAAAAACAGCGAAGTCCCGAATCGGTTGTATGTGAGCCCGCGCGTGGGGTTCTCGTGGAGCTATGGCACGGCCGCGCAGATTGCTGGGTTTGAAGGGGCATTCCGCGGGCCGCGCGCGACGGTGCGCGGCGGGCTGGGGCTGTTCCAGGGCACGCCTGGTGTGCAAACCCTCGGTGGTGCGATTGACAACACCGGCCTCGCGAGCGGTCTGCAGCAGGTGTTTTGCACCGGTATCGCCACACCGACGCCGAACTGGGCCTCGTACGCCGGCGGCGCTGGCTCGATTCCAACCCAGTGCGCCGACGGCACGAGCGGCTCGGTGTTCTCGAGCACCGTGCCGAACGTTTCGTTGTTTGACAAGAACTACACCTCGCCGCGCAGCGTGCGGTCAAACCTGCAATGGGGCGGCGCGATTCTCGACAACCGGTTCAACGGCCAGTTCGAGGTGACGTACTCGCTCAACTTGAACCAGCCCGGCAACGTGGACCTGAACTTCTCGCCGACGCAGCGCTTTGCGCTGGCGGGAGAGGGCAACCGACCCGTGTATGTGCAGCCGACCAGTATTGACCCGCGCACCGGTCTCATCGCGTCGCGCGACGCGCGCGTGTCGCAGCTCTACAACCGCGTCACCGAAAGCAAGTCCGACCTTCGCTCGGAGAGCAAGCAGCTGCGCGCGTCGATTTCGCCGCTGACGTTCAACAGCGCGTTTTCCTGGAACCTGTCGTACGTCTACCAGGACGTGCGCGAACGCGTGCGCGGGTTCGGCACGAACACCGTCGGCAACCCGTTCAACGAAGAATGGGCACGCTCGAACTTCGATTCGCGCCACCAGATTCAGTATTCGCTCTTTTACAATGCGTGGGACTTCGTGCGCTTCAGCTGGAGCGGCGGTTTCCGGTCGGGCAACCCGTTCACACCGCTCGTAAATGCGGACTTGAACGGCGATGGATATGCCAACGACCGCGCGTTCATCTTTGACGGTGCTGGCGGTGGCGATGCCGCACTCGGGACCGCGATGCAAACGCTGGTGAAGTCGGCTCCCGGCTATGTGCAGAGTTGCCTGCAGAAGCAGACCGGCGCACTGGCAGGACGCAACAGCTGCGAAGGTCCGTGGACCTCGTCGGCGAACCTCTCGATTTCATTCAATCCGGTGAAGCTGCAGCTCCCGCAGCGCGCCACGTTCACCTTTGCGGTTTCCAACCCGCTCGGCGCCGCCGACCTGATGCTCCACGGCAGCAACAACCTGCGCGGCTGGGGCCAGAGTCCCTTTCCTGACCAGAACCTGCTTTATGTGAAGGGCTTCGATCCGGCGACCAACAAGTACAAGTACGACGTCAACCAGCGCTTCGGCTCATCGAACCCCGCGTTCCAGCCTTTCCGCACGCCGGTCACGGTGACGGCGATGTTCCGCTTCGACATCGGACCGACCCGTGAAGAGCAATCGCTCCTGCAGCAGCTCAACGTCGGGCGCCGCACCGACGGCAACAAGTTCAACGAGGGCGTGATCAAGGCGATCTACGCCAACGGCGGATTGGTGAATCCCATCGGCACGGTACTTCGCCAGTCCGACACCCTCAAGCTCACGAGCGTGCAGGCCGACAGCTTGGCGACGCTCAATCGCTGGTACCTGATACGCCTCGATTCCATCTGGTCGCCAATCGCGAAGGCGCTCGCCGACCTGCCTGATCGCTACGACGAAGGCGATGCGTATGTCCGCTACAAGCATGGCCGCGAAGCCACGGTCGATCTCCTCAAGCGCATCGCGCCACAAGTGAAAGGCGTGCTCAACGAAGCGCAGAAGCGCCAGCTGCCGTCTATCGTCACCAGCTATCTCGACACGCGCTACCTCGCCTCCATTCGCTCCGGCACCGCCGGGGCCGGCGGGACCGGCTTCGGCGGCGGCGGTGGCGGCGCCGCAATTTTCGGCGGTGGCGGTGGCGATGGGCGGACGATCACCATTGTTCGGTAAGTTCGTCGGCACTCCCTCCTCTTCACGAATGCCCATGTCAACTCTTCGCTCAGCATTTGTCCGCGTGCTCGGCATTGCCACGATTTCGTGTGGCGCGGCGCTGTCCGCGATGGCGCAGGAACCCACCACGACCGCCGCTGGCGCGCTGCCACCCATTCGCGCACTCGGGAAAGCAACCGCGCGCTCGACGGACCTCCTCGGCGCCGTGTCTCAGGTGCGGGCGCTGCCAGGCGGCCGAGTGCTGGTGAACGACAATCTCGGCCGAAAGGTCGTGATGTTCGAGCCAGGCCTTGGCTCGTTCAAGGTCGTGGCCGATACGACCAGCGCAACCGCCAATGCCTACAGCTCGCGTGCCGGCGGACTGGTTGCCTACAAAGGCGATTCCACGCTCTTCGTCGATCCAACATCGCTGTCCATGCTCGTCATCGACAGCAAAGGCAGCATCACGCGCGTCATGTCTGTGCCGCGCCCGAACGATGCGGCGTCGCTGATTGGCGGGCCGAACGGCACTCCGGCGTTCGACGCGCAGGGCCGGCTGGTCTATCGCGCCCCGCCACATCTCCATGTGGAAGGTGCTGGGTTTGGCGGCGCCGGTGGCGCGGGCAGTGGCGCGGGCAGTGGCCGCGGACAATTCCAGATGCCGACCTTCCCCGACTCGGCAGCAATCGTGCGCATCGCGCTCGATACGCGCGCCGTTGATACCGTCGCCTGGCTCAAGATCGCCAAGCAGACCACGACCACCACGCACACGGCCGACGGCGGCCGCTCCGTAGTTTCGACCATCAACCCGATGCAGATTGTGGACGATTGGGCCGTGACCGCTGATGGGCGAGTGGCGATCGTGCGCGGCCAGGATTACAAGATCGAATGGATTGATGGCAAGGGCGCAGTGGCCGGCTCGAGCAAGATTCCATTCGCGTGGCGCCGTCTGAACGATTCGATGAAGGTGGCGTTCATCGACTCGACGAAAAAGGCGATGGAGGTGCTGCGCCAGCAGGCGGCCGCGCTGGCCCAGGCCGGTGGCACGGCGTCGGCGTTCGCTCCCGACCCGACCGCAGGCATCGGTGGTCCGCCGGCGAACGTTCGCTTCGAGTTCCACGGCGCCGGCGAGGAAGCACGGCGGCCGCAGGCTGCCAGCTCGAACGGTGCGCCGACAACCGGCGGACCGAACACCTCGCAAGTCGCCCAGCTCAACTTCGTGAATCCGACGGACCTGCCAGACTATGCACCGCCTTTCGCAGCCGGCGCGGCGCGCAGCGACCTGAATGGAAACGTTTGGATCCGCACATCAAACGTCTACAACAACGGATCAGTGTACGACATCGTGAATGCGAAAGGCGCGCTGACCGATCGTGTCCTGCTTCCCCCTGGCCGCGTGATTGCCGGATTCGGCCCGGGCGTGGTGTATATGGGCTACCGCGACGGCGCGGGCGTGCGCCTCGAAGTGGCGCCGATTGCGAGCGCAACACCCTAAGTATCCTCTGGACTTACATCGAACCAATCAGAACTATGTCCCTACATCGCAAACTGCTCGCGCTCGCTTTTACTGCCGTGTCGACTCGTGCGTCGGCGCAACAGCCAACCACCGCCGCTGCAGGCGCCCTGCCGGCCATTCGGCAGCTCGCCAAGCCACGCGCTGTTTCCACGGAACTGCTTGGCGCCGTCTCTCAGGTGCGCCAGCTTTCCAACGGAAGCGTACTGGTCAACGACAACCTCGGCCGCAAAGTTGTGCTCTTCGACGCCGGGCTGACCAAGTCGACCGTCGTCGCGGACACGACGAGTGCCACGGCCAATGCCTACAGCTCGCGCGCCGGCGGACTCATCGCGTACAAGGGCGACTCCACACTCTTCGTTGACCCCACATCCCTCTCGATGCTCGTCATCGACGGCAAGGGCAGCGTGGCGCGCGTGATGTCCGTCCCGCGTCCGAACGAGGCACAGTCACTGATCGGCGGCCCGAGTGGCACACCAGGATTCGACGCGCAGGGCCGCCTGGTCTATCGCGCGCCGCCAAACTTCCGGATCACGCCACCGCCCGGCGGCGATATGTCGAAGTTCGTCATGCCGCAGATTCCGGATTCTGCCGCGGTCGTTCGGATCGCGCTCGACACGCGCAAGGTGGACACGGTCGCGTTCCTGAAGACGCAAAAGACGAACGTGTCGATGTCGCAAGGCGCGGACGGTCGCATGAGCGTCACGAGCACGCTCAATCCGATGCAGGTCATCGACGACTGGGCGGTTACCGCCGACGGTCGCGTGGCCATTGTGCGCGGTCAGGAGTACCGCATTGACTGGATCGATGGCACTGGCGCGGTTGCTGCATCAAACAAGGTGCCTTTTGCCTGGCGCCACCTCGATGATTCAATAAAGGTTGCGTTCATCGACTCGACACGAGCTGCCATGGAGACCCTGCGTCAGCAGGCGCTCACGCGAATGCAAGCAGGTGGAGGCGGCGCAGGCGGCATCGCTGCGGCTGCGCCTGGTCTGGCCGCAGCGGCGGGCATTGAAATGGGCGCCATGGCCGGTATACGAATGGAATTCCGCGCGGGCCCCGGCGACGGTCCCCGGGGCGCTGCTCCGGGTGCATCCAATGGCGCTCCGCCAGCCGGCGGACCAGCGAATATCACGATTCCGCCGCTCAACTTCGTGAACCCGTCTGAACTACCGGACTACGCACCGCCCTTCACGGCTGGCGCCGTGCGCGGCGACCTCGATGGCAATGTCTGGATCCGCACGTCGAACGTGTTTGGCGGCGGGTCGGTGTATGACATCGTCAACGCGAAGGGAGAACTCACGGATCGTGTGCTCCTCCCCGCCGGCCGCGTGATCGCCGGGTTCGGCAAGGGCGTCGTGTACATGGGCGTGCGCGATGGCACTGCCGGGGTGCGCCTCGAAGTCGCTCCGATCCGCTCGGCGACGCCGTAACCTTCGTCCGTCGCAGTGCTCGAACGGGAGCCGCAATCGCGGCTCCCGTTTCGTTTGGGTTGTCGCATGGGGCGGTCGCACGAATCGGGTCGACCGCGCTCTGCCGCCCCGCTAATCTTCGCGCATGACCGCCCCAGACTCCGCGCCATCTGCCCAGTCACGGCTCACGCTCGACCCCGCCGACTGGAACGCCTTTCGCGAGCTCGCCCACCGTATGGTGGATGATTCGCTCGAACATCTCCGAACCCTCGGCGAGCGTGCGCCGTGGACGCCGCTGCCGGCCGCGACACGGGCGTCGCTAGCGAATGAGCCCCTCCCTCGCGCCGCTCAAGGCGCCGACGCCGCGTACGCACAGTTCGCCGAAGAAGTCCTGCCGTACACGAATGGCAATCGGCATCCGCGATTCTGGGGCTGGATCCAGGGCAACGGAACCCCACTCGGCATGATGGCCGACATGCTCGCAGCCGGCATGAATGCGCATCTCGCTGGGCTCGATCAATCGCCAAAGCTCGTGGAGCTCAAGGTGATCGAGTGGCTTGCTGAGCTCATGGGATTCCCGAAGAACTCGAGCGGCGTCTTGATGAGCGGCGGGACGATGGCGAATCTCGTTGGCCTCGCCGTTGCGCGTCACGCACGATGCGGCTTCGACTTGCGGAAGGAAGGACTCGCGGGCGGTCCACGCCTCGCCGTCTATGCATCAACCGAAGTGCACTCGTGGGCGCAGAAGTGCGTCGAACTTTTCGGCATGGGCAGTTCGTCGCTCCGCAAAGTTCCGGCGGGCGCAGACATGCGTATGAACGTCACTGCATTGAAGCGCATGATC
>Ga0214919_10009948_pt1 | contig 12152 bp, 11 predicted proteins | sample LL1503_MetaG_FD_177994 | JGI IMG/M metagenome (GOLD analysis project Ga0214919, IMG submission 177994) | Freshwater microbial communities from Lake Lanier, Atlanta, Georgia, United States - LL-1503 | ecosystem: Environmental > Aquatic > Freshwater > Lake | place: USA: Georgia | collected...
CGGCAAATCACGTTCAAGAACATTTTTGGCGTTTTTTTCTAGATCGTAAGTAATTTCCATTTAATTAATTATACGTACAAAAAAATTGAATAACCATCTTTTTGTAATAACAATAAAAATAATGTGGGCATTATTAAATCCTTTAAAAATGAAGTGGCCAAACAATGGATTGAACATTCATGGCTTTGTTTAATTGCGCCTAGGCAAACCTCGCCAAGGATTTTTGTTAATCAGTTACCGATATTGCCACACGCCGAGAAACTTCTCTCGACGCATAGCAATACTTCATTCAATTGTTAAAGAGCATCAACATTTAGCTTAAGCGTGCTAAACACAAGACCACAAAAAATACTAAGTGACTGATTCCACTTCAGATTTCTGCATTTCGTTTTCTAATTTTTGGTCTTTTGAATCGTTCACTTCAAAAGACCCATCTTCTTCAGACGTCGTTCCAGTAATTGCTAGAGGCGGCAAAGCCTCTAAATACCTCTGCCTAAACAGCACATGTTCCTGCGTACTTTTACGCATTTTATAATAGGTATCCAGCAAGCTTTGGCAATGACGCCGCTCCTTCATTAGCAAATCATCATTTTTCGTAATACTATGGGACTCTTGCGCACGTAAGAAATACCAACTCGCCATCCAGGTCCGAATTTGTGGCCGTAACTCTTCAAAATGCACCATAAACCAACAGTGGTCATTAAATACTTCTAACCGCTCTTCAATCACACGTGGATTTTTTTGCCAAGCCAAATTCAGTGCTTTAAAATCACTCATAAATAGATCTACCGTAGCGCCAGCCTTAAGCCAATAATGAAAAGTTGTAAATAACTGTGGATACTGTCGCCAGACAGCCTCATAATTTGCTACCCCTTTGACATTTTTGACTAAATGATCGAACTGCTGTAAACATTTTTTGGGAAGTACTAAATCCTTTTGGGGGAATTGATGATTTGGAGTAACTAAATAATCTGGCGCTCGTGCTTGGCGTTTACCCTCGATCCCCAGCAATTCTGCCAGGACCTGTGGGGTCAATTGAGTAAAAACTTCATCACGCTTCATCGTAGAGCACAACTCTAAACGCGCACCCCGCCACAGACTATCGGCAATTTGTTGAACAATGGCTTGCTCGACAGCGTTTTCTGGTGATAAGCTTTTTAATACTTGCTTATTGTGCTTTTTATACTGGACTTCATCTTCAAACGGCAAGATAGTAGACTTCGCAAACAAGCCAGTTTTTAATGCATTCATACTAGAATTTTTCTTTCCCGGTATGCTTTTAGGGCCAGTTTGGCCTTGATTCGATTTAATCATTTAATACTCCATGCGCAGCTAAGCGCCTAAATTTTTGAAAAAGGTTTTTTGTGTCACGCATCGTCCGCGGGGTATTACTCGTAGTCGCATTGTTTTAAAGGGACAAAGAAACCCTAGACCTTTTCAGATGAGGCTTCGTAACTCATCCGTATCGAACTGGTCTACTGATCGATAGTGCATTTCATGTCCGAAATGCTTCCTACTTGATCGTATGGTTCGGCGGGAACGTATCCACCCGTTTTTGAATGTTTAACTCGTCTTTCGTAACAAGCCAGGTTGCTATTCAAGTTCAACCTTTTTTCACATTTCTGTGATTTCGAATTCCAGTTCTTGAGTGAACCATGCTGAATGGGATTTCGTGCCCCAAGTGCAGGAGGTTCGTATTCCTACACAACATCTAGTAGACTAACTCGTCTGTTACTCCACCCATAGATATAAGTCTAAACTTTTTTTTAAAAGTTTGTCGATCTTTTTTTCAATTTTCGAAAAATATTTGCCAACATTAAATCCTTAGCTCTGGCGCAAAAAATCCTAACAGATATTCTGAAGTTTATTCGTCAAATTTCCAGCGTACCCCAGCGCCCTTCTCTGGGGTACCAATAAATTCGACACCAGCCGCTTCGAAGGCTTTTTTAATAGATTCAAGCGTTCTCACATGTGCGTTAGGAACTAATGGCTCAGACTCTAAACGCATCAGGGTAGAGAAGCCGACGCCTGACTTTTCAGACAACAACTTTCCTGACCACTTAAGGATAGCTCGAGCAGCACGAATTTGATCACTTGTAATCAAAGAAAATTTACTTTATAATGAGTAATAATTACTTATTTAAGAGTATTTATTAATTAAATTGGAGAAGAAAATGCTGAATAATCAAGATTTTACACGTGAACGGGCAAAATATCTAGGTGGCTCCGATCTCGGAGCAATTCTGGGTCTATCAAAATATCGCACGGCCGTTGATGTTTGGTTAGAAAAAACTGGGAAACAATTGAGTTATCAGGACTCTCTACCGCTGCGCTTTGGTAAGTTTGCAGAGGCCTTTGTAGCCCAAGAATATGCGATTTTGACGGGTCATCCTTTGGTACATCATGAGGATGCAGTTACACATCCGCAGCATAACTATTTACAGGGGCACATTGATCGCTTTATCCGCCCGAGTGATGAGCCACTCTTTGATGCGCAGGGTAAGTGTTTAGCGCAAGGACTTCTAGAATGTAAAACGGCTAATCCTTTTGCTAAGCAGGAGTGGGGAGACGCCGGCAGTGATCAAGTTCCGCTAACCTATTTAATCCAGTGCGCTTGGTATTTATTACTCACGCAAGTACCCCATTGCGATGTGGCAGTTCTATTTGGGAATGCGGAACTGCGGGTCTACCAGATTCCTCGTGACCCAGAATTAGAAATACTCTTACTAGGTCATGCCATACGATTTTGGGAAGACCATGTTCTCAAAGACATTCCACCAGCAGCAATGTGTGAAGCAGACTACCAGCACGTATTTGCCAAGGGCTCGCCAAGAACGATTGAAGCAAGTCCGGAGATAGCCCAATTGACCCAAGAACTACTTCGCATCCAGGAACAGATTGAGCAGCAGGAACATCAAGTCAGTCAGATGAAACAGCGGATTATGGGGGTGATGGAAGATGCGGAGATCCTCAATTTTGATGGCAAGGTATTAGCAACATGGAAAGCTCCAAAGCCGAGCCTTCGCTTGAACGCTAAAAGACTCACTGAGGAACATCCAGAGTGGGTTCTACCTTATCAAGTTGCGGTGCAATCGAATCGGCGCTTACTGATTAAAACCACTTTCTAGGAGGACATCACCATGAAAAACCAAGATCAACTGATACATTGCGATACCCCGCCTGAAGTAACGACCTCTTTGCATGTCGAACAGCGCGAAAAGCAGGCCGAGCCAGCGAAGTCAGAGCAACAACGAAAGAGAGCCAAGTCTCTTGAGAATGCCCCATTAACGCCAAGCCATCTACAAAAGCTGCCAGCGTGTTTACTCCAGACTTTTAGCAATATAGCAACCCTATTGCAGTTAGAGGAAGCAGAGCTAGCACTTTGGCTAGAAGATTACGCCTGTCTTTCCCCGAGAGTACTCCTGCATTTTTTACACCAGATCCGAAAATACCGACTTGATCCATTATCCGATGAAATCATGCTCTTTAAAAATTCCGAAGGACAATATCAAACCCTAATTACCATCGATGGCTGGATGAGGCTGATCAATCAAGATCCACAATTTGCCGGGATGACATTTAAAGAGTCTTCCGAGTTAGAGCTCGGTATTCCGCTGTGGATGGAATGCAGTATCTATCGGCATGACAGGATCTTACCTATCACCGTCAAAGAATACTCAGCCGAAATCAAGACCGAGCACCTACTCTGGAAAACAATGCCAAGGAGAATGCTGCGGCACCGTAGCATTCAACAATGCGCTCGACTTGCCTTTAGCATTCACATCGCTGACCAACCCAGTAATCTTGAAAAAGTTAAGGCTTTAGATAGTTCAGCCCCACCACCGAGAAAGGATCTAAATCCAAAACATTCAAACAGGACAAAGTGGCTTAAAGAGCAATTGAAAATACAAGCGGATTAAAACAAGTAGCCTAATATCTAAAGCTTCCTCCACAAGCTTGGAGGAGAATATTTCGAAATGCATTTGATCGATTTTAATTCAGCTGATTCGCTTTTTTATAGGCCTCAGGCGAGCCTATATCAATCAGAGGCGCATTTGTTTTGTAGGTATAGATTCTCCCTATCAACTTGGGTAGAATTTGAGTACTAAAACAGGATGCGTCACGAAACTCTGTTGCCAGGATTTGAAAAAAATCACTCGACAAAAGGTAAATAGCTCCATTTGCTAAATTTCCTGGGGGGTGATCCACTTTTTCATGAAACCCAATCACCACGCCTCTCTCGTCCTGCTCAATAATCCCACACAGAGAAGGTGTATCCGTTTCAAAAGTCATCATTGTCACGAGACATTCAGCGGGACGATGTCGGTGGGCTTGCTGAAAAGCCCTTAAGTCAGCCAAACAAAAATTATCGGCATGGATCAGCATACCATCTTGCCCACGAAAAAAATCTATGTTCTTATGCAGGGTGCCAGCAGTCCCCAGTAAACTAGGCTCATTAACCATAGTTATTACCTGTTGATATCGACTATTCGAAATAAATTCTTCGACCTGACCCGCTAAATAATGTGTATTTACTAAAAATTCTTGAACCCCAACCTCACATAATTTATCTAACCAAATCTCTAAAAGAGGCTTCCCTTGAATGGGCACTAGGCATTTTGGAATCTTGTCTGTAATGGGTCGCAACCTCGTTCCCAAACCGGCAGCTAAGAGCAATGCGCGCACTATCTTATCTCACGTAAAAGTTCTTCAATAGTCAAGGGGGTGTTGCCTACCCTACCGACCTGAACAGCCGCAGCCAAAGAGCCTAAGCAGGCCGCCTCCCAAATATTACCGTCACTCGCAAGACTCATGGCGCCCGTAATTAGTAAAGAGTCACCTGCTCCAGCTACGTCCCTCGGAATACTATTAAGCGCACTAATGCGGTCGTTCAATAAAGTACTCATGCCTTCACTACTTTCAGCATGAATAAATAAACCCTCTTCACCCAGTTTCAAAAAAATATTTTTCGCTGCGGCATCTTGCCGAAGCTTCTCAGCTAAAATGACAAGACCATCCTCGCGATTTCGGGTACTAATCCGAGCCTCGCGCTCTGTCGGTGTAATTAAATCCATCCCCTTAAAACGGCTAATATCACCGGTCTGAGATGATGACTGGCTATCAGCCGCCAGTATTACCTCAGAGCCAGTTACTAGATCAATAATCTGCTCGACCAATGCCTGCGGCAAACAACCATAGTTAAAATCAGAAAACACCAGTAAATCAGCACTCTTCAATGCTTGCTTGATCACTTTAAGGATCCGCTGCTGCAGCTTAATAGAAATCCCACTCTGATGGAGGTGGCTTACACGAAACAAACTTTTTTCATTACTACGATAGCGTTGCTTCAGTGTCGTAGGACGACTATCGTCTATAAATAAATGCGCATTCACTTGAGCAGTAGATAGCCCCTCAAGGGCAAACTCTCGCGAAGCGTCACTTCCAGTAACAGAAAAGAAATCTACTTTGGCTCCCAACCCAGCTGCGTGAGCAGCAACAATCCCAGCTCCACCAATAAATCGAGTTGAGCTTAATGGAGTCACCACAATAGTAGGGTCCTCTTGGGACATTCCCAATGGCTGACAAGTAATATACTCATCAATAATGAGGTCCCCTATGACACAGACCTTTAATTTGGAAAAACTTTCAACTAGTTTTGTTAATCTATCTCTAGAAATAAGACGGCGAGTCAAATATTCTTGGGGTAATGAGATAGAACGAATCTCTTGCTCTTGAAATTCTTTGCGGATCAAATCAAGTGAGGAAAAAACAGCTTCTCCCGAACTAAAGATTAAACGCCCACCATACTCCTCGATAGCAGCTAATTCTGGATTAAATTGCAGTTCATGCTCCTTACCCTTTACAACGATGTCAGGGCGTAAGCGAGAAATAAACCCCGTGATCGGTTCATCGATAATGACAACCTCATCTATTAGGCTAATACTCTGAAGACCCAAAAGTCGCAAATTTTCTGGTACATAAGAGGCAGTACCTGCAAGCTGGTCGCTCTCTAAACCAACAATCAGTCGATCACCACTTGCCTTCGCAAAACGTAATAAACGCAAATGGCCTGGATGCAAAATATTAAAATTGCCTGAAACAAAAACAGTACACTTTTTTGTCATGATTAAACCTTAACTATTTAATTGTTTTTCGGCTTTACAGAAATTATTTATTGCAACTTTAAGATCGTAACGCTAAACTAATATCAATTAGTAGTTTTTATTATTTTTTAATATATAAGATATCCTTACTCAAAAAATTATTATCATTAGATTATATATATTTATTGTTTTTAGACTCAAATTTTGTTTGCTTTTCATCCAAACTACTTTAATTTATGCGCAGTAAATTTAATCAAATAGCAAACAACAAGAAAAAAAGTAGCTTCGAGACTAACAATTCTATTTCTGGCGCTATTGAATCCAAGAAATTAACTCTTGCATTTTCTGCCTTTCAAAAGGGACAACGCCAAGAAGCTAGACATATACTTAAGGATTTACTTACTACAAATCCAAAAAATTTTGATGCATTACATTTATCAGCCATTATTTCAGGCCAATTAAATGATCTACAAAAAGCAATTGAATATTTTCAAAAAGCATTAAATATAAATCCTCATAATGCCGAATTGCACTGTAATTTAGCAAATGCTCTCTTAGATGATAGAAAATTCAATTTGGCTATTTCCCATTGCAATATATCAATCAAGTTAAATGCATTGAATCCTATTGCATATTCAAATCGTGCAATCTCTTTAGAGAAACTAGGAAAATTAGAAGAGGCTCTAGCTAGTTATAAAACCGCACTGAACCTAAGACCAACAAGTTACAATTATTGCGTAAGTATAGCCAACATACTTCGGGAACTTAAGAAACTAGAAGAAGCATTGAAATTTTATGATAAAGCAATAACTCTAAAACCTGGATCACCTGATGCGTACAATAATCGTGGAATAATATACCACGAACTTAATCGCTTCGAACAAGCTTTAGATAACTTTAATGAAGCTATAACTATAAAACCAGATTATGCTATTGTTTATTCTAGCCTAGGTAACACCCTCGGAGCTCTTTGGCGGTACGAGGAGGCCATCCATAACTATAAAAAAGCCATCTCAATCGACCCTGAATTTGTGGACGCTCATGCGAATTTATCTACAGGTCTACTATTACTGGGCAATTATGAAGAAGGTTGGCTAGAATATGAGTGGCGCTCCAAAAGTGAAGTCCTCAATAAGATCGTAGGTATCAGAAGCTTTGATCAACCACTTTGGCTAGGGAAAGAGCCTTTAAAAGATAAAACGATTTTGTTATATGCAGAGCAAGGTTTAGGGGATACGCTTCAATTTTGTCGTTACGTACCACTAGTTAGTGCTCTTGGGGCTAAAGTCATTTTAGAAGTACACCCTTCTTTAGTTCCATTATTATATGATTTGGATGGCGTTAGCCAGATAATTGCTAAAGATAGTAAATTGCCAGAGTTTGATTACCAATGCCCCTTACTATCATTGCCATTAGCCTTTAAGACAACTTTAGAGACTATTCCATCATCCCCTAGTTACATCACAAGTAACCAAAATAAAGTAGCTATCTGGCAAGCACAATTAGGAGAAAAAACTAAACCGCGTATAGGCCTTGTTTGGAGTGGCAGTACTACACATAAAAACGATCATAATCGCAGCTTAACGTTAGCTAGATTACTACCTTACTTATCACCTAGTTATGAATACATCAGCCTACAAAAAGAAGTAAGGGATATTGATCAAGAGCTACTGAATAAGTGCGAAATAATTAAACAGTTTGGAGATCAATTACAAGATTTTACTGACACAGCAGCATTATGTGGATTAATGGATTTAGTTATTAGTGTAGATAGTAGTGTTGCACATCTAGCTGCAGCAATGGGAATCTCAACTTGGGTACTTCTACCATACAACCCCGATTGGCGTTGGCTATTAAATAGAGATGATAGTCCATGGTATCACTCCGTGAAACTTTATAGGCAGCCTTTGGTCGATGATTGGAATAGTGTTTTGGAAAAAATTCAGGCTGATAAGAATTTTTTATTACCATCAAAATAAAATTGTCTTTAAACTCTTTTTTAGCTACTGTTTTACCTGATTATCTACAGCAACAGACATTTTAAATTTTACTATATAGCTGATGTCAAAAATGAGTTAGTAAAATATAAATTCTTAAACTTAGGTAGGGCTTTAAAACATACAAATCCCCAAACAGTATCGCAAACATTGAGGCCATGTCTCCCTAACAAACAATATAAAGAGAAGTGTGTATGAATTGAAATGTGTCCATTTCTAGGCGAGATGTACCAGTTTTCTATTGAGTTATATTCCTTTGGCAATAAGAGAGTGCCAAGCTCAATGAGCCCCTGTGGATGAAGCAATTGATTAAAGTCTTCGGCAACTTTATCTAAGTTTATTGAATGCTCAATTACCTCTTTACATATAATAAAGTCGAATAATGAAGTTTTATTTAAATTTGTATTGTTTCGGAATGGATCATGATCTGTATACTGATAGCCATTTCTTTCAAATGCTAATTTATAGGGGCTATTAGGATTACCGCTTCCATAATCAAGTATTGATAAGTTGTTTTGGTTATGTAGTTTCATTTGGATATTCAAAGCCTCAACATATCTAGAATCATCTTCAACTGACAAAAGCCCATTTGCAACTTTTTCATCATTTGATCCTGGGATTGGCCCATCTATAAGAATGTAATCATCATTATAAATATACTTTTTAAAATTATCATCTGACCATTCATCAAATGCATTTGTAAAAATAAACCCGCAATTTTGGCATTTGTAATAACTTATCATATATTCCGAGAAGGGGAATATTCTAGATCCGTACCTATCGGCACAACTTTTGTTAAAGTCCAATTTACCTAGAAAATAGGGTGATGTATCGCTTTTATGATGACAGCATTTACAAAGATTTGGTCTTTCCAAAACAATTTCCATTGCTGAAGCGCTCCATTTTTATATGATAAGGTTTAAAAGATTGATGATAGTTGAGAGCCACGATTAAGACAAGAGAAGTGGTTCGTTTTGTTTGAACAGTTTTTCTTAATTTATAAGTGATTTTTCTGAGGTGGTTAAGCTGCCTTTAATGCCGGCAGAGTTTTAAAAAACTTCTCATCAGGCGTCATTCTATCAAGACTTGAATGTGGTCTGTCTGAGTTGTACCATTTCAAAAAAGTTAAGATTTTCGATCGCGCGTCGGCTACCGATTCATAGGCATGCAAATACACATGGTCATACTTCAGGGTTTTCCATAATCGCTCAATGAACACATTATCCCGCCAAGAACCTCTACCATCCATACTGATTCTTGCACCCGCTTGAGTTACTCGGCTGACAAAAGCTTCAGCAGTAAATTGGCTACCTTGATCAACATTGACAATACTTGGACAACCATACTTCTGATAGGCCTCTTCTAGAACATCGACGGCATGGCATGCCTCAAGCGTAATCGCTACTTTTGCTGCCAATACCTTAAGACTCGTCCAATCAATCACAGCAGTCAGATACACAAAACCTTTTGACATTGGAATATACGTCGTATCCAACGCCCATACTTGGTTAGCTTGATTAATGGCCATGCCCCGCAAGAGGTAAGGATAGATCTGGTGGCCAGGATGCTTGATGCTCGTCTGACGTTGGCAGGATAAGGGCATCATCCCCATTTTTTTCATTAACGTACTCACATGACGACGACCAACGTGATACCCCATCCGATTTAATTGATCACGTAGCATCCTAGAGCCCATGGTCGGGTATTTTAAATGTGTATTAGCCCCTACTTTAATCGGACATAGTTTTTAGAGTAAAAGACTAGGCATAAGCCTAGTCGTATGACTATGTTGAAGGACAGAAAATGGAAGCTATCCAAGTTGTGATAGAAGTACAGAGAAGAAGGCGTTTTTCAGTTGAACAAAAGATCCGCTGTGTGCAAGAAAGCAACCTACCAGGAATGACAGTCTCGTATATTGCTCGAAAGTATGGTATTTCTCCTAGTCTATTGTTTCATTGGAGAAATCGTATGGTTGAAGGTGGCAAAAAAGCTGTTGCAGTAGATGATGAGGTCGTTGCCTCTGCTGAAGTCAAAGAACTGAAGCGTCGTATCCGTGAGTTAGAGCGGGTGTTAGGTAAAAAGACCTTGGAGAATGAGATCTTAAAGGACGCCGTGGATTTGGCGCGTCAAAAAAAACTGATCTCGCAGTTGCCCTCGTTACCCGAGGACGACACTCTATGAAAATGATTGCACAAACTCTTGGCGTATCGAGATCGAACCTCAGTCAGCGCATGAAAGAGAGCCCCAAGACCCGTAGTCATTATCAAAAGACAAGTGATGCCGAGGTCTTGCCGCAGATACGTACCTTGGTCGATGAAAGACCAACCTATGGCTATCGTCGGATTGGTGCATTGCTGAACCGTCTGCGAAAAGCCTCCGGTCTTGCCCCGTTCAACCATAAAAAAGTCTACCGGTTAATGCAGCAAAACAATTTACTATTGACGAGGCATACGGGTAAGCCAGTTCCAGAAAGAGCGCATACAGGAAAAGTCATTACCTTGCGCTCTAACTCGCGCTGGTGCTCGGATGGCTTTGAGATCCGTTGTTGGGATCAAGAGGTCGTTCGGGTAACCTTTGTGTTGGATACCTGTGACCGGGAGATTATTGCTTGGGAAGCTACGACGGGTGGCTTTACCGGTGAAACTGTTAGAAATCTGATGCTGATGAGCGTTGAGAAGCGCTTCGGGCAATATCACACCCCACAAGCTGTGCAGTGGTTAACGGACAATGGCTCAGCCTATACAGCAAAAGAAACGATTGATTTTGGCCAACAACTCGGGCTGACCCCCTGTTTTACACCAGTCCGTAGTCCACAATCTAACGGGATGGCTGAAGCGTTTGTTAAAACCTTTAAGCGGGATTATGTCTATATCCACGATCGTCCCGACACAAAACCAGTCATGGCGCAGCTCAACAGTTGGTTTAATGACTACAATAACAATCATCCCCACAAGGGATTAAGACTGAAATCACCCAGAGAGTTTATTCGGGAAGTAGCAAAGGCACTATGACCGGTCTTATAGGGGCAACTCCAAAATGCAACTCGTCAAGTTGGCGCATCAACGTCAAATCTTGAGCCGATGGTGGCCTGGGGGTGTAATAAGTCGTACTTCGGCTGATATTCAATAGCCTAGCCTGTGCACTGATTGATAACTCATGGTCTTTAGTAATCATTTTTTTGCGCTCAGCAATCCCGCTTTGCTGAGCGCGCTTTCTAAAAAATCATTTTCCAATGCCAGTTGCCCTATCTTGGCGTGCAGGATCTTCAAATCAACCGGTGGGGTACTTAGATCACCACCAAACACTTGTGCAGATCGATTCACAAGCTGTTGCTTCCAATCTACAATTTGATTAGCGTGAACATCATATTTCTGGGCTATTTAGAGTGGACCCAATAGGCTGGACAGTTTTTAACTGGGTTTAAGCTATGCTTTGACTGCATTGCAACTGTGCAGCGTTGCCCCGTAATCTACTTCTTGCTTCAATCTTACAGGATATTTCTGAAGAATCAAAGCACCCCCACCTTGACCTGATTCATAAACTTCTTGAGGAGTCCTATCGGATAATGCCTGGTGAGGTCGTTCTTCATTATAAAAATCAAAATACTTTTTTAATCCATGCTTTAACTCTTTTGCATCAGAGTAACTTTGTAAATAAATATCCTCATATTTCACACTTCGCCATAGTCGTTCTACAAAAATATTGTCAAATACTCGGCCTCGACCATCCATACTAATGCTAATTTCTTCCCGCTTGAGGACGGAAGTAAAAGCATCGCTGGTAAATTGAGCCCCTTGATCACTATTGAAGACTTCTGGTTTGCCATGCAGGATGAGAGCGTCCTCTAAGCAAGCGATACAAAAACTTGCCTCCATCGTATTGCTAATTCGCCAACTGAGGACCTGCCGTGAGTACCAATCAATGACCGCCACCAAATAGACAAATCCTTGAGTCAATCGAATATAGGTGATATCGGTACTCCAGACTTGATTCGGCTTCGCAACCAAGACACCGCGTAGTAAGTAGGGGTAGATTCGATGTCCGGGCCCGG
>Ga0214919_10009949_pt1 | contig 12151 bp, 8 predicted proteins | sample LL1503_MetaG_FD_177994 | JGI IMG/M metagenome (GOLD analysis project Ga0214919, IMG submission 177994) | Freshwater microbial communities from Lake Lanier, Atlanta, Georgia, United States - LL-1503 | ecosystem: Environmental > Aquatic > Freshwater > Lake | place: USA: Georgia | collected 2015-03-15
AGTACGTGTCAGTCTGCTGCAGGTCGGTTGGCGGTGACGAGTGCATCACGCCGGAGATGCCGCCAATGGTAAAGAGTGCGACGAGTGCGATGGCGAACTTCATCGCGACCGTGAAGCGAATCTGACCGCCCCACATCGTGGCAATCCAGTTGAAGATCTTCACGCCGGTCGGGATGCCGATGAGCATCGTCGCCATGGAGAAGATCGTGTCAGCCGTGGCGCCCATGCCAACCGCGAACATGTGGTGGGCCCACACGCCGAACCCGAGAAAGCCGATCATGATGCCCGAGTAGACCATCACGTTGTAGCCGAAGAGCGGCTTCTTCGAGAAGGTCGGGAGAATCTCTGACGCCAGGCCGAAGGCCGGCAGAATCAGGATGTACACCTCGGGATGGCCGAACACCCAGAACAGGTGCTGCCAGAGCAGCGGGTCAGCGCCCGCGGCGATCTCATAGAACTGCGTGCCGAAGAACCGGTCGAACTGGAGGAATACCAGCGCGATCGTGATGGCGGGGAAGGCGAGGATCAGCAGGAACTGCACGATGAACGACATCCAGGTGAAGATCGGCATGCGCATCAGGCTCATCCCTGGCGCGCGCATGTTGATGATCGTCGTGATGAAGTTGAACGCCGCGGCGAGCGAGCTGATGCCAAGGATCTGGAGTCCGATCACCCAGAAGTCGATGTTCAGTCCACCCGAGAACTGCATCGTGGTGAGCGGCGCGTACCCGAACCAGCCACCGTTGGGCGCGGCCCCGAAGAAAATCGGGATTGTCATGAACACGCCGCCGAACAGATAGACCCAGTAGCTGAATGCGTTGAGGCGCGGGAACGCGACGTCGCGCGCGCCAATCTGCAGTGGAATCAAATAGTTGAAGAAGGCGGCCGAGAGCGGCATGATGACGAGGAAGACCATCGTCGTGCCGTGCATCGTGAAGAGCTGGTTGTACACCTCCGCCGAGACGACCTGTCCGTTGGGCCGCATGAGCTGGAGGCGGATAATGAATGCCTCAATGCCGCCAACGATGAAGAACGAAAGCGCGGTCCAGAGATACAGGGTCCCGATCCGTTTGTGATCAACGGTCGCGAGCCAGCTCCAGATGCCCGTCTGCTCACCGGCGGCGTACGATCCGCCGGCGGTGGGCGTCTGCCCTGGGGCGGGGGCTGCAGTGGTAGCCATGTGTATGAGTCTCCGGCCGTTACTTGAGTGTCATGAGGTAGGCGACGATATCGGCGATTTCCTTGTCGGTCAGTCCAGCCGTCACCTTGGCCTTCATGAGCGAGCTGTATTCGCCGATGCCGAACGTCGTCATCGTCGCGCCGGGCTTCATTGCCGTCGCGTTCTTGATCCAGCGTGCGAGATTCGCCGGGTTGGACGGGAAGAGTCCGCCCGCGAAGGTGTGGCGCGAGGCCACGTGCGTCAGATTCGGGCCCTTCGCGTTGTCGTCGGTCAGGAATGCCTGCTCGCCACGAATGAGGTGGCAGGTGAGGCAGGGCGCCTTGCCCATGTTCACCGGGTTCGTCACCAGCGCGTGGCCCGCAGCCGCGTCGCCCTGCGCGAGCAGGCCGTCGTCGAACTTCATGCTCGCCGGAATCGGCGTGCGCGGAATATTGTGTGCCTTGAGGTTGGCCGCGGGGAAGACGTAACCCGTGTTCATGACCGGTGCGGAAGGTGCTCCTCCGGGCGTCGGTACGATCGCCGCCTTGGCTGGCGCCTTCTTCGCAATGCTGTCCGCCGTCTTCTGGGCGGCGATCAGGGCCGGTGAGCCCTCGGCGCCGGCCTTCTGATGCGCGGCCCAGCTTTCAAAGTTCTCCGGCTTCACGGTGTACACCCGAAGCCGCATGTTCGCGTGCGATGAGCCGCAATACTCGGTGCAGAACCCGTTGAACACCTGCTCCGCGAGATCGGCGTTGGGCGTATACCAGAGGTAGTTCGTCTTGTTCGTGATCAGGTCTCGCTTGCCGCCAAGTCCCGGCGCCCAGAACGAGTGGAGCACGTCCACCGTGCGGAGCGTGAAGTTGACTGTCTTGCCCGTGGGGATGTACAGCTCGTTGGCGGTGGTCACGCCGTACTGCGGATAGCGGAACTCCCACCACCATTGGTGCCCGTACACTTCCACCTGAAGCGAACCGGCTGGCGCCGGCGCCTGCGTCTTGAAGATCGTCTTGACCGTCGGGATCGCGAGCGGAATCAGGATGAACACGGGGATCATCGTCCACACGATTTCCAGCACGTGGTTTCCGTGGATCTGCTTCGGCATCGGCGCGCCGGGCTTGGCGCGGAACTTGAAGATCGTGAAGACGAGAATCGCTTCGACGACGATGAACACGCCGGTTGCCATGAACAGCACACGATCCCACAACGCATTCACATCAACGTTGAGGTCGCTGTTATGGGTGAATGTCGTGTTGGGGTAGTCCTGCGTGCTGCATGCAGCGAGCGCCAGTAGCGCGGCCACAACGAAAAAGCCAGCGCCATGCCGGCGGTGAGGCGTACGGGTCATTAAGCGGTCCTGTCCGTAGGGATGACGGGAAGGTGGGGCAGGCCAAGCGTGAAAACGCTGAATCCAACCCGCTAAAATTACGGCCCGGCGACCACTCTATGGAAGGGCTTTCGTCAAACTTGCTGCGACCGTCCGCGTCAGGCGTTTTCCCGACTTGACGTCAGTCCGCCGTCTCGATGGCGACGGCGTGCTGGTCCTTCACCTTGTTCTTCGCGAGCTCAATGGCGGTCTTGATCATCGCCAGGCCCTCGCGCATGCCGCGGATCTTCTGTTGGTCGCCTCCGCCGCCGCGCGTCGAGTTCAGGATGAACTGGGCCACCTGGTCGGCGATCATGCCGAACTGGCCCTTCAGCTGGCCTTGCATCGGGACGGCCAGTCGCTTGATCATATGTGGAATCGTGCCGATGGGCTTGTTGGCCTTCACTTCCATCGCGGCGCGCTCCACCATCGCGTGGATCGAGCCGATCGTGAAGAGCGCCGCTTCAAGCGTCTTCATCTTTTCGTCGCCAGCGCCATCGAGCTTTACGCCTGCCATCAGGTGGTCCCTCCCGTCATTGACGCGGGGTTTAATGCGCGCTCCAACTCGGCGCGCTGCATCCACCCGCGTTCCAGCACCAGCTCATAGACCCCGCGCCCCGACTGCAGCGCGGCCATCGCGACCTCGGCGCACTTCTCATAGCCAAGAATGGGCACCAGCGCCGTCACGATGCCGATCGAATGCTCCACCAGCTGGCGCATGCGCTCGGGGTTGGCCGTGATTCCGTCGATACACCGCTCGCGGAGGACCAGGCACGCGTTGCTCAGCGACTGGATGTTCCGGAGCAGCCGGAACGCGATGATCGGTTCGAATACATTCAGCTGCAGCTGGCCTGCCTCGGCGGCCATGGTGACCGTCATGTCACCACCGATCACGTCGAAGCATACCTGATTCACGACCTCCGGGATGACCGGATTCACCTTGCCGGGCATGATGCTCGACCCAGGCTGCATGGGCGGGAGGTTGATTTCGCCGAACCCGGTGCGTGGGCCGCTCGAAAGCAGGCGCAAATCATTACAAATCTTGGAGAGCTTCACCGCGCAGCGCTTGAGCACGCCGGAGAGTTGCACGAAGGAGCCGGTGTCGGCCGTCGCTTCCACCAGGTCGGGGGCGGTGATCAGCGCGAGGCCGGTTACTTCGCTCAGATTCGTGCGGACCAGCTCGGCGTACCCGTGTGGCGCCGTAATGCCCGTGCCGATGGCGGTCGCGCCCATGTTGATCTCGCGAATCAGTGCCTGCGCTTCCGTGAGGCGGTCCACGTCCTCCTGTATGGTATGCGCGAAGGCCATGAACTCCTGGCCGAGCGTCATGGGCACGGCGTCCTGCAGCTGCGTGCGGCCCATCTTGAGATGCGGCGCAAAGGCCTCGCCTTTGCGAGCGAAGGCGGCGACGAGCGCCACCATCGAGTCCTTCAGTGTGGCGATGCCGCGGTGCAGCGCGATTTTCACCGCCGTCGGATAGACGTCGTTGGTGCTCTGCGAGAGGTTTACGTGCACGTTGGGATGCACGTGATGGTAGTCGCCGCGGGCGAAGCCAAGCAGTTCGAGTGCACGATTGGCGACGACCTCGTTCGCGTTCATGTTCGTCGAGGTTCCCGCACCGCCCTGAATCATGTCCACGCGGAAGTGCTCGTGGTGGCGGCCGCGCTGGATTTCGCGCGATGCGTTGATGATCGCGTCGCCGACCGTCGTGTCGAGGAGACCCAGCGTCATGTTTGCGCGCGCGGCGGATTCCTTCACCTGCGCATGCGCGATGATCAGTTCGGGAAAGTCGGCCAGCGGTACGCCGGTGATGGGGAAATTCTCCATCGCGCGGAGAGTCTGGACGCCGTAGAGCGCCGCATCGGGCACGTCGCGTTCGCCGAGGAAGTCATGTTCCTTGCGCGTGGCGCCGCCGAAGCCGGGGCCGCGGCGCCCACCGGCGAGCATCGCATCGGCGCCGCGAAGTCGTTCGGCGATCGCGCGCGCGGCTCGTGAAACAAGGGCTGCGTGCAGGGCGGGCGCGTCGTTCAGCGCCTGCTCGAGTTTGTCGGTTCGGAAGAGGATGACATTGGTCGGTCGCGTTGCGCGCGCCGACGAACCATGAGGGCTCGAGTCGAGCAGCGAGCCCTCCGCGAGCACGCTGCCCGGCCCGAACGTCGCGAGCCGGAAGGAGATCCCTGCTTGGCCGCTGGAAGTATCGGTGCGCTCGATGGCGACGTTGCCGTCCACGATGACGGCGAAGAAGGCGCGCGGTTCGCCTTCGCGGAAGACGAGCGCGTCCGTCGCGAACTGTTGCTGTTCGCTGGCCTTGGCAAGATGCCAAAGCAGTTGGTCGGGCAGCCCGTCGAAAAAGGCGATGTCGCGCAGAGTTTCGATGGTGTTTGTCGAAGCCATCAGTGGAAGCTAGGGCCGGCGCCCGGGAGCGGGTAGCGCATGGCGTTCCGCTGGCTAGGTTCAGCCATCGTGGCGGAAGAGCAGACGGTCGCATCCATGAACGCCCAGTCAGACCTCGCGCCCGCACTCGCGCCCGCACTCGCGGACACGCTCTTTCTTTCCGACGCGCAGTTGCGGGCGTCACATCTGGATATGTCGGCGACGGCGTTCCCTCCGCGGCTCCGGCCGGCGGCAACGCTCGGCGTGCTCGACATCACCGAGTTCTATGGCGACACCACGGGCGGCGTGCGCACGTACCTCCGTGAAAAGGCCGCCTATGTCGAGGCGCATCCAAACTTTCGGCAGGTGCTCGCACTTCCTGGGTCACGAGACGCAATCTCGCAGAGCGAAGGAGTGCGGGTCTATCGCCTGAAAGGGCCAATTGTCCCCAAGCAGGCGCCCTACCGTTTCATGCTCGCCACGCGCACCAACCGGCGAATCGTCACGCATGAACAGCCCAATGTGATTGAGGTGGGGAGCCCCGGTCTGGTGCCGTGGATTGTGCGGCTTGCTGCGCGCGGGCTCAACATGCCAGTCGTCGCGTTCTACCACAGCAACTTTCCGCGTGTGTTTTCGCCCTGGCCAGAGCGCGCCCCCTGGTGGCAGCGCTCACTCCATGATCTGGCGTGGAAGTACGCCCGCCAGATCGACAAGCATTTCGCACACACGATTGTCTGCTCGCGTTTTGTCATGGACGATCTGCATCGCGCCGGTATCGACCGCGTTACGCTGATTCCGCTCGGCGTTGACCTCGTTCGCTATCATCCGCGGCGCCGCGCGAAGCGCGAAGAGGTGCGCGCGCGTCACGGGTTGCCGAGCGGGCCGGTGGCCGGCTTCGTCGGACGCTTCTCGCCCGAGAAAGAACTTGATGTGCTGATCGCGGCGTGGCCGGAGGTGTATCGAAGGACAGGCGCGACGCTCGCGCTCGTTGGCGACGGTCCGGTGCGAAAGCTGCTCGAGGAACGCTCGGCCGGCGCGCCCTGGATCAAGTTCATTCCCTACGAACGAGACCGAGAGCGACTCGCCGACCTGCTCGCATCGTGGGACCTGTTCGTGGCACCAAGTTCGAATGAGACCTTTGGCCTCGCGCCGCTCGAGGGACTCGCGAGTGGCACGCCCGTCCTCTCCGCGGATCGCGGCGGCATCAGCGAGCAGGTGGAGGCTTCCGGCGCCGGCGAGCGATTTGTGTCTGGCGATGCGAATGCGCTGACCGAAGCGGCGGTGCGATTGTTTGGCACCGATCTCGAGGCTCTCGGTGCGCGCGGCCGCGCCCATGCCGAGGCGAATCATGCCTGGGAGTCGGTGTTTGACCGAATTTTCGCGTTGTATGAAACGGTTGTGCGCCAGCACGGAACCTGAACATGCCGCCAGTTCTTGTCACGATTCATGATGTCGCGCCCCCGCTCATGCCGCGCATCGAGCGACTCTGGGCGCTGTGTGCCGCGCGCAATGTGAAGCCGGGACTTCTCGTTGTGCCCGATTGGCACGGGGGCGCGTCGATTGAAAACGATGCGGCATGCGTGGCGTGGATTCGCGCGCGGGCGGACGAGGGCGCCGAGATTTTTCTCCATGGCGAACGCCATGATGAAGTCGGTTCGCCGCGCGGTTGGCGCGATGAACTGCGTGCGTTGGGGCGCACGAACAAGGAAGGTGAGTTCCTCACCTTGGGGTACGACGCGGCGCGCGCGCGCATCGATCGCGGGCTGGCGCGTTTGCGTGCACTCGGGCTCTCGCCAATCGGCTTCGTGCCGCCGGCCTGGCTCGCCCTGCCAGACACTCATCGCGCGGTGCGCGACGCCGGACTCGCCGTGAGCGAGGACGACGCGACGATTTATGCGTTCAAGGCCGCCCGTACGATCGAATCCCCCGTGGTGCGCTGGAGTTCACGAGGTGCATTTCGGGCGTACGGGTCGCTCGCGCAGGCACAACTGCGGTGGACGCTGCAACGGGGCGCGTCGGTGATCAGGATTGCGCTCCATCCGGCTGATCTCGACCATCCGGCGACCGCGGCGTCCGTCGAGCGCACACTCGACCTCTGGCTGTCCGTGTATCCGGCTCAACGCTACGCGGATCTGGCATCCTTCGTCTGAACCCGAAGGGTCTCGGCGCTATCGCGTGGGGCGGACAAGCGCCGGACGAACAACCGGATTGTCCGCACTGGGAGCATGGAAAACGCAGCCACTGGGGGGACGGCCACCACTGCGCTCGTCTGAGTCGTCGCGGTAATTCCCCAAGTATTTGTCGCTGTCGCGCTCTCGGGACATCCGATGCATCCGGACCTGTTCTGCACCCGCGATAGCGCCGAGACCCGTCACGATTGGGCTGGAAACTGCTTCTAGCGCGGCGGTGTTGGCGCGGTAGATTCGACAGCGAACGTCCTCACTGCAAGCACCAAGGAGCGCCGATGTCCACGTCCCGTCGCGATTTTCTTGAACGCAGTGCGATGCTCGCTGCGGCCGGTTTCGCACCGCGCACGATCAGTTTCGACGAGTGGGAAGCCGAGCGCGCCCGTGTGCCGGCGCCGGTACGCTTTGCCGGCAAGAACTGCGTCGTCGGGTCCGCGAACGGATTGCACACCGATCGTCCGTCGGGCGTAAAGATCGCGTACGACAAGATCATGAAGGGCGAGGACACGCTCGATGCGATTATCGCCGGCGTGAACACGCAGGAGCTCGATCCCGAGGACAACTCGGTTGGGTATGGCGGCCTGCCGAATGCCGATGGCGTCGTGCAGCTCGACGCGAGCTGCATGCACGGCCCCACCAAGCGTGCCGGTGCGGTTGGATCACTCGAAGGCATTGATACGCCGTCAAAGGTGGCCAAGGCCATCATGGATTACACCGACCACATTTTCCTCGTCGGCCATGATGCGAAGCGCTTCGCGCTGGCCATGGGATTCACGGAGCGTGACTTGCTCACGCCGAAGTCGAAGGCGGCGTTCGAGAAGTGGAAGGCTGATCCCAAGGCCTACACTCCGTGGGTGAAGCAGCCGCCCAATCGTATGAGGCCGCGCGGCGGCTTCGACGAGCAGGACTACTACGAGGAGCGCGGTATTCCGTGGACGCACGGCACGATCAACATGAATGCCGTGAACGCGGCGGGTGACGTGAGTTCTGTCACGACCACGAGCGGAATTTCCTGGAAGGTGCCGGGCCGTGTGGGCGACTCGCCCGTGATTGGCGCCGGCGAATACACGGACAACACCGTAGGCGCCGCCGGCTCAACGGGCCGCGGGGAATCGAACATCATGGTGTGCGGCGCATTTCTCGCCGTGGAGTACATGCGGCAGGGCGTCGCACCGGAGCAGGCGCTGGTGAATGTCATGAAGCGAGTGATCGAACACAGCGAAAAGCGATTACTCGACGACAAGGGGCGCCCGTTCTTCGACCTGACGTTTTACGCGGTCACGAAGGATGGCCGCTACGCCGGCGCCTGTGCCTACGAAGGCGCGAAGTACGCGGTGTGCGATGAGAAGGGTCCGCGCCTTGAGACCTGCGCATACCTCTTCAAGCAGGCGGAGCGGCCTCGGCGCGGATGAGTCACTCATGCGTACCGTGAGAGAAACAGAACTGTAGTTGCATCAGCGCCGCGTGCGGAACGCGGCGCTTTTGCTGCTGGCGACGTTTGCCATCGGCACGACGGTGCTCGCGCGTCAGCGCAATCCGACGATCCGGATCGTCCCTCGTGCCACCACGGAGCGCGCGTCGTCGCGTTTGCGCCAGGCCGGCGCAGACAGTGTCGTGGCGCCCGCACCGATTGGCGGCATGCGGCGGGCAACTGGCGAATACGTCTCCAATCCACCGGCCGATACGTCGGTGTCCGCCGGGTGCCACCTGATCGTGATGGGTGATCCGCCTTCGGTCGCGCACCTCGGCGAAGAGGCCGCCTGACCGGGACCCGCAGCGCTTAGGTCCGAAACGACCCCGCCGCCTTCGTTACCCGGGCGGCCGCATCCGTCAGCTGCTTGGCCGAGGCGGCAATGTCGCGCGCCGCAGCGCTCTGCTCATTCCCTGACAGGGCGAGCCCCTGCATGGCGCGGGCAAACTCCTGCGTCATGGCCTCGAGCGCGACGACGCGCTCCCGGATTTCGCCGGCCAGACCGCTTCCGGCATTCGCCGACTCTGCCACCGACGATGCCAAACGCTCGGCCTCGGCGACCGCGTTCTGCACCTGGGCCAAAGACCCGCGCCCGTGCGTCGCGGCATCGTGCACCGTCCTCAGTGTCTCGAGTGTGCGCGCGCCGGATGCGCGTGCGCTCGTGATATTCGCCTGCACGCCGGCCATCAACACCGCCGTGCGCTCTGCCGCGTCGGCTGCCGATGCGGCGAGCCGGCGCACTTCGATTGCGACCACGGCAAAGCCCTCTCCATGCTCTCCCGCGCGAGCGGCTTCCATGCCGGCATTCAGTGCCAGCAGCTTGGATTGGCGCGCGATCTGCTGCACGAGGGTCACGAACTCCCGGACTTCTTCTGTGGCCCTGGCCAACGATTCCGTCGCCGCAACACTCTCGCGCAGGTCGGCGGAAAACTGGGCCAACGTGCGCACGCTCTCGTCGAGCCGGCCATGGCTCCCCGACGCCAATGTGCGAATACGCGCATTGCGCGCGATTTCTGTTTGTGCATACGAGGCCACTTGGCGCGCGATTTCGTCGAGGCGTGACGCATCGCCGTTCAACTGCTCGATGGACCCCGCCATGACGTTCGCCTGCGACGAGAGCGCCGTCACGGTGCCCGTCGTGCTTGCGCTCGTCCGCGCGGCCTGTTCTGTGCGACGGGTGATCTGCAGCGCGAGGCGCGATGCATCGCCGGTGGTTTGCTGCAGCAGCGGCGCCAGGCTGCGGAGCTCGCCTGTCATCCCAACCATGGCACGGGCGAGACGGCCAAGCTGTCCGCCTTCATAAATGGCTTCGGATTTCCGGGAGAGATCGCCCGTGGCCACCGCCTCGGCCAGATCGGCCAGATGGCTGATCTGGCGGCCGATCCGCGGTGAGACGATGAGGCGAACCGTCAGGCTGGCCACGAGCGCCGAAAGCGCGAGGGCGAGCATGCCCAGAATCCAGAATTCACCGCTTGTGAGCAGCTGGCCGAGCAGGTCCCGGGCAACCCAGACCAGGAGCACGACGAATCCACCCGCGCTCGCGGCCACCCACGCCGTCGCGCGATCAATCCCGTGCGAGCGTGGCGCCGCCGAGGAGTCGATCATCGCGCTTGTACGGAATGGCGTCTCGGCTAGATTGGTGCGGACCGGCTGGCTCATCTGCTGTCCCCGAAAATCCCGTTAGTCCAAGGGGCGTCCCAAGGGGGCAACTGCGTGCCCCAGGCGCCCCTTTCTCGCACAATGACCCCACCCAACCAGCTTCCTCACGAGCCGGCGCCTGAGCCGCCCATCGGTTACGATCCCGCGCGCGTCGAACTGAAGTGGCGCGAACGGTGGGCACAGCGCTCGGCGAACACCCCTGACATCGCGGGCGGCGTTCGCCCGTTCTACGCGCTCATGATGTTCCCTTATCCCTCTGCCGAGGGGCTGCACGTCGGGAACCTCTTTGCCTTCACTGGCAATGATATCTTCGCCCGCTTCCAGCGGCTACAAGGACACACTGTCTTTGAGCCCATGGGGTTCGACGCATTCGGGATCCACTCGGAGAATTATGCCCTGAAGGTGGGCGCGCATCCGATGGATCTGATCCCGAAAAACGTCGCGAACTTCACGCGGCAGTTGACCGCGGCCGGGCTCATGATCGACTGGACGCGCACGGTAGATACGACGCACCCGTCGTATTACGCGTGGACACAGTGGGTCTTTCTGCAGCTCTTCAAGCGCGGCCTGGCGTACCGAAAAAAGGCAGCGGTCAACTGGTGTCCCAACGACAAGACCGTGCTCGCCAACGAGCAGGTGGAAGGGGGCAAGTGCGAGCGATGCGGCGCGACCGTTGAGCAACGCGCGCTCGAGCAGTGGTTTTTCCGTATCACGGACTACGCGGAGCGGCTGCTCAAGAATCTTGACGGCCTCGACTGGTCCACGACGACGAAAACGGCGCAGCGCACCTGGATTGGCCGCTCTGATGGGGCGGAGCTGCGGTTCCGCGTGTTGAATCCCATGGAGGATGCCGGCAGCGCGGCGGTACACGTCACCTCCGAAGTCGCGACCGGCATGCGCGAGGTGGTGGTCTTCACCACGAGGCCCGACACGATCTTTGGTGCGACCTATCTCGTGCTGGCGCCCGAGCATCCGCTGCTCGACGACATCGCCGGCGTGGATCAGAAGCGGGAAGTGGACGAGTACCGGACACGATCGTCGCGCCAGGATCTCATTTCACGCAAGACAAACAAGGAAAAGACGGGAGTCTTTACCGGCGCCTACGGCGTGAATCCCGCGACGGGCGAGATGATCCCGATCTGGACCGCCGACTACGTGCTCATGGAGTACGGCACCGGCGCGATCATGGCCGTGCCTGGGCACGATGAGCGCGACTTCGAGTTCGCGACCAAGTTCGGCCTCCCGATTGAGCGCGTCGTTGCCGGTCCCGGCCAGACTGCGCGCACGCCGCTCAAGGAAGCGTTTGTTGACGATGCCGGCGCCGTGCTCTGCAACAGCGAGCAGTTTGACGGCTATGCCGTGGAGGAAGCAAAGCCCGCCGTCACCGCGTGGCTCGAAGAAAAGCACGCCGGCAAGGGCGTGGTGAACTTCCGGCTCCATGATTGGTGCATCTCGCGGCAGCGATACTGGGGCCCGCCGATTCCCATCATCCATTGCGATGCCTGCGGCGCGGTGCCGGTGCCGGAGAAGGATCTGCCGGTGATTCTCCCGAATATTCCGGACTTCAAGCCGGACGATTCAGGAATTTCGCCGCTCGCGCGCCACGAAGAGTGGTATCGCGTGCCGTGCCCAACGTGTGGCAGGCCGGCACGTCGTGAAACCGACGTCAGCGACACCTTCCTCGACAGTGGCTGGTATTTCCTCCGTTACCCCAGCGTTGGCAGTGCCAACGCCGGCACGATGCCCTTCGATCCGTCGATCACGAAAAAGTGGCTGCCCGTGAACTCGTACATCGGCGGCAATGAGCACGCCGTGCTGCACCTGCTCTACTCGCGGTTTCTCACGATGGTGCTGCACGACGCCGGCCATCTGGATTTCGACGAACCGTTCACGAAGTTCCGCGCGCATGGGATGATCATTCGTGACGGCGCGAATGATCA
>Ga0214919_10009950_pt1 | contig 12149 bp, 10 predicted proteins | sample LL1503_MetaG_FD_177994 | JGI IMG/M metagenome (GOLD analysis project Ga0214919, IMG submission 177994) | Freshwater microbial communities from Lake Lanier, Atlanta, Georgia, United States - LL-1503 | ecosystem: Environmental > Aquatic > Freshwater > Lake | place: USA: Georgia | collected...
CAATGCTTGGTTAGAAACAACAGCCCAGTTACCAGAACCACGACGTGTACGTTGAGCAATCAAATTGCTTACACGGTTGATTTGGATAGCTAGAGCAGCGTGCTCGTCACCGACGAATGTAGCTGTACCAGAAACTAATGACTGGTCATATGTTTCTTCAAGAGTTGCTAAAGAGCGTAGGCTAGCTAGGATCTCTTGGTCAATTTCAGCTGTAATTTCTTGAGCTAAAGCAGCCATGATTTCTGCTTCGATGTCAATGCCTTGTTGGGCTTGTGCATCTTGAGCAGCCTCGAATGTCCAACGTGCGCTTAGTTTACGTGACTTAGCTTCAACTGGAGTCTTCAAGATTTGAATGCTCATACGCTTGCCTGGTGTGCCTTCTAAAGTAGCTGTACGATCAGCACCTGCTGTAGCACTGTTGTTACCAGAATAAGCGGCTGCAATCTTGAATGGGCTTAGGGCCTCTTCACCTGCTGTAACTACATCACCGGAAGCAACGCCATCAGCGTAGCGAACACGTAGAGTGTGGATTTGACCAACTGGACCAGTCATTGGCTGAACGCCGATGATTTCGTTGGCAATAACTGTTGGCATAACACGACGAATAACTGGAAGAATTACACGGTTTAGCGTAGCAATATTTCCAGCTGATGTTGCACCAGCAGTTGCGCTTTCAGCCAAATGACGGCGTGTATTCTCTAGGCATACGCCCATAGATGCACGACGGTTACCTTGTAGGCCTTCAAGCAGAGCTTCTTTGGTCTCTGACCATCTTTCATTTAATAATTGTGACATTTATGTCTCCTTGAATATAATTATTTTAGACCCGCTAATTTGCGGATGTCTAAGATGTTATCTAAGCCTACCTGTGGCTTGCTTTCTCGATTTCCAGTTACTTCAGAACTTTCAGTTAATGTTGCTTTCGCTGTCTTAACTGTAGCACCTTCCATAACAGTGGGTAGGTATTTCTCAAATGCTACTGATAATTTCTTGGTCTCTACAGATTCAAGTAATTGATGCATTAGCGCTCTTTTTTCACCAGTGATTGGTGATAACAACTCGGCCATAACTTGCTTACGTTCCATTAAATCTTTAGTAACGCGGATTTCACGGTCCTTAGATTCAACGATTGTAGCTTTTTGTGTTAAAGCTTCTTTTGTTTCAGCAAGTTCTTGATCTTTCTTAGCGATGATCTTCAACAATTTACTTGTCTCAGACTTCTCATTTAAGAATGATGCAGAATACTCTTGTGCAAACGCTTCGTACAACTTACGACCAAATGCATTGTTACGGGCACTATCGATATCTTCTTTCAATTGCTTGATTTCAGATTTCATTTGTTTAGTGACTGTAGCTTCTACTACTTGTGCGCTACGTTGAATGAAACGTTGTTTAATTTCTTCAAACTTGTTTTTTGCTTCGCGAACTAACTTAACTTTCGTTTCGGCTAGATCACGTTTATCTACTGCAAACTCTCTGATTTCTTTCGAAAGAGCATGTACAATAAACTGTTCTAATTTGCTGAAATTCTCGGCAACTTTTTTACGGTCGCTTTGGAATTCAACAACTTCTTTGCCCAATTGTTTAATAACAAAACCTTCTAGCTTCTTAGCATCTTCAGCAATACGTTGTTGGTATGCTACTTTTGCTTCGACTAGTGCCTTTTTGTCATTGTACAATTCGGCCATTTCTACGGCCAATCTGTCGCTTAACATCTTGTCAATTGCTTCAACCATAACAGTCTTATCATGACTGTATTTTTGTGCAAACTCTTCACGAAGTTCTGCGGTGACTTGGTCGCGATTCTCTTGAATTTTCTCTGCAAAGGCAGATTCAATGACAGACTTTACGTCTTCTGTCATCACTCCTGACTCTACTAATTGTTTGAATGCGTCCAACATTTTTTTCTCCTCGGGCTTATTTTAGACCTTTAATAATTTGAAGGAGTGATTCCTTCAAATACTTCTGGGCCTTTGGATCTTCTTTAACTTCCATAGCAACATTAAAGGCACGGTTTCCACCTCGGCTGTTCATGAGATGCTCATAAACAGGAGTAGGATATGCACCAGGTGCGCTAGGCTGTGCAACTACATCTACTGTGATAATTTCAAAATCGGATACTTTGCCAGACATTTCATCAACGTTGCCGCTGCCTCTACTACTGACACCTAGTTTCACTCCGCTTTCAAGCATAGTACGAATTAAGTTGCCCATCGGTGTTGGCAAAATTTTCATCTTGCCATAACCATTAGGACCTTCCATCCACATTTGAGTTATCATGTGGCTTACTCGGTCCAAATTCACTTTTAAATCATCTGGATGATCTACTTCACCTAATACAGAATAACCACTTTGTAATTGATCATTTAGTGTTTTCACAGCACGTTCAATTTCATCTACAGGATAGACTCGTTGATTTGCATTGCGAATACCACCTTGAATGGCAATACCTTTTAGGTAAAGGCTTTTGCCATCCTTGTCATCCGACTCCATTACGATGCCGGATTGATCAAAACTTAGGTGTTCTCTTAGATAAGTTACTTTCATCTAGGTGCTCTATTATGCGTTACGATTAGGTGCGCCGTTGATTGGGCTCTTTGCTTGGCCAACACTAGTTTGACCAGCTTTATCACCTGTACCGGAACCTACTGGACCTGGAGTCTTGTTATTACCAGGATATCCAGAACCTTGTTTAGTAACTGTTTTGATACCAGATTTCTTACCATCAACATTGTGAATTCCGCTAGCAAACTTCTCACCCTTTTCTGGAGTGATCCCTTTGTTAACTTTGTTTGGGCTTGTTCCTGTATTAGAACCACCTTCGTTGCCGCCGCCACCACCTAGGATGTTTTTAGCAGTTGCACCGGTTGTTGGCTTACCTTTACCAGAAGCAATTGGGCTACGGCCTTCAACTGGAGAACCTTCTTTGTCACCAGAACCAGAACCTACGTACTGACCTTGACCTTTTTGGCTACCAGATTTATCCCAGTCGTTACCAACTTTTTCTGTATATTCACGTGTGATACGACGACCTTCAAATGCTGGCTTTCCCATCATCATACCTTCGTCTTCGTCATCCATTCCCATTTCTGGCTCTTCTTCACTACCAAAGCCACCGTGTGATGCTTCACCACCTTGGGCTTGTTCTAGTTCAGCAAATGCTGCTTCAAGTTCTTGAATAGCAGTTTTGATGTCCATAATTGCGGAATCTTCTTGGCTTTCTGGATCTTCTTCACCACCCATGTCGTCACCACCGATTTCACTACCAAACTCGTCAGTAGCGTCGCCAGATCCGCTCATTGGGTCTTCGTCACCAGCTTCCATGCTGTATGAATCTTCTAGATCCATGGACTCATCCATTTCTTCTTCAGATTCTTCGGCACCTTCATCAACTGATTCGTCATCTTCTTCAGCGGCTTCGTCCATTTCTTCATCATCAGCGGACTCGTCCATTTCTTCTTCTTCGGCTTCTTCAGCGATTAGGTTTTCATAAATTTCTCTAGATTTCTCAACGACGATAGCGTGGAAAAGTTCTTGGGCTTTTTCACTTTCTTCATTAACGATGAGATCTAATAGTTGTTCAAACTTTGTAGACATTGCGTGTATTCTCCTTAATTAGATTGCGCGGCAAGGCTGTATTGTGTGTATATTTAAACACATTTACATAAAGGCATATGAAACAGGCCTAAAACGAGTCATTATTGATCGTTTGAGGCAATTTTTTAACAGAAATCATTAAATTTTATAAAATTATGCTGCTGGTGCTGCCTCGGGAGGCGGTGCTGCATACATCTTTCTTACTAAACCTAATTCTTCTTTTTTCTCTTGTTCTCTTGCATCTCCAGCTTTACGTAGATCGTTTAACATACGTAGAGTTAGTCTGGTTTTGCGAAGATCTTTTGACTTTAATACGCTGGTATCATTGTCAGAATTATATCTTAGATCATCAACATGACCTGATTGCTGACCATCAAAATATATAAATTCATTTAACAACATATTGATATTTATGCCGCAGGTGGTGCTGCTGGCGGAGGTGCTGCACCTGCACCTTCTGCACCGGGTTCAGGAGGCGGTGCTTCTGTGGCAGAATTTAATCCTGATATGTCAGCACCCATGCCATTTGCTGTAATACCTACACTTCTAAGTTCAGCACTTGCTGGCAATGTAGCATCATCATCAATGTTTTCTTCACGCCATAATGTTTCATTTTCTGCAACTTCTTCTGCACTTAAACCTAAGAAACGCTTGAGTGCAAAACGCTTACTAATCTGTGGAATAGCTATCATAGCACCAAATGTATTAACACGGGCTGTATCCATTTCTGCTTGACGATAACTAGCAAAATTTTGCGGAGGATTGAATTTAACTTCAAAAATATTACTATCTACATTGATGCCTTTATTATGTAGATACAGTTTAAACTCTGTATCAAACTGTTCATTCATTAGGGATTGTAGTCGTTCGCAGTATTTGTTGAACCGTAACTCTTGTATATAGGCTGTCCCGACTCGTCCGTCATTGAACGAACTGCCGCCGTCATCTGCACCAGTAGGTAGATAACTGCTGGGAATACGCAACGCTCTAAACAACTTATTAGTAAAGTAACGAAGGTCATCGATTTCTCCTAAGTTAGTTCCGCCCGGTAATACTTCAACTTTACTACCTCTCCCTTCTGCGGTTTGTGGAAAAAAGTAATCTTCATTGATGCTAAGTGGATTATATCCAGCATCTACAACGCTTTGTCCGCCACCCGTAGCACTTGGAATACGGCGTTGATTTACTTCATTTTTAACACGCTCGACGAATCCCATAGCCAAATGACTAGGCATATTTCCAACGTCAATATAAAATACACGACGTTCTGGAGCACGTTGAATACGATAGATTAGAATAGCATCTTCTAATAATTCTTTTTGTTTATATACTTTAAACACACTTTCTAACAAACTTGTACCAAATGGAAAGTTATTATCAAGTCCTTCACTCATGCTAATATGTATAACATGACTTGCATCTATTGCATATTGATTTTCATTTCTTGTAAATCTGCTGCCTGAAACATTACTAGGATATGAACCAGTCATACCTCTACTACCGCCTGCTCCGCCTTGACCTGTACTATATCCGCCACCAGCATATTGACTGCCGCCACCGGTGATATTACTTGGGTTAATAGCAGTAGTTGCTAGTGTTTCTAAGTTTGGATTGAAGTCACGAATCATGTATTGTTCAGGTTTTTTACCTTCTGATTCATTGACAATAATACGATCTACTTTGTTAGGATCGATGTACATCCATGACTGTGTTTCTGGATCTCTGACAAAGAAAGTATCGCCATATTTAAAACTGTTACGTACAATTTTAAAGATTCTAGTTTGAAATTTGTTTAGTTTAGTCCATTGCTGCATGTACTTTCTAATGATTTTAATCTCAGTACTGGTAGCTTGTTCTTTAAAAAATACACTAAATGGTGTTCCATTTTCTTCATTAGTCTGGCTGCAAAATTCAGCTAATATATCCAATGCAGCGTTAATTTCGCTGTCACTATCCATTGTATCGTATTGTCCATAACGCTCTAAACGATTTGGATGTCCGGAATAAATGTCTGGAAGATAACTAGAATAGTTACGGTGAGTAGGATTAGCACGATCTCCTCCTGAGTTACCGCTGATAGGACTTAACGTCCCTGATGCGTTAACTGGAGTAAAATACTTTTTCCATGCCATTATAAATTTCCTTAAAAACTAAACAAGTTACCACTTAAAGATTTAGTAGCACTAACACCTTGTTTAGTATGATCTGCTGTCTCTCTGAGGTACTTTAAAACATCCTCTGTTTGTTTATTTAACCGTTGTAGCTCGGCTATTACATTATTTGATTCGTTTGTTTTGGGATTTATTGTAGCAGGTTTAGTAGGTTGAGCTGGCTTTTCATCGCTGCCGCCCATCAACTTTGTTAGTCCGCCAATTGCTGAAGTCATTCCCATTCGAATAATTTCTCCAGCACTAGGAGTTGCATCTTTAATTTTTTGCATTGCTCCGGCAATTTTTTCTAATTTTGCAGGATCAACACTATTAAGTTTTACAAGACCGTCACCTAATTTATCAACTGCAAACGCAGCAGGTAATCCAAATAATGCAAACGGACCAAACGCTAATAAACTTAAACCAACTTTACCTATACCAAATGCTGCATTTCCTAATTTAGCGCCATCAATTTCTCCCAGTTTTCCTAATCCCTCTGCCAGTGTAGGTAATGCTTTACCTAGTAGCCAAGTTGCTGCTGCAATGCCTGCACCGATTGCTGCAATTGCAATACCAAAATTTGCCGCACCTGCAATTACTAGTGGATTAGAAAATGCCCTTAATCCTCCTGCAATACCTTGCATGAATGATTTGATCATTTTGCCTGCACTTTGACCTATCGCACCCATAGAAGAACCAACTTTAGTTAATCCGCCTGCTACTCCACCCATATTTCCTGCTGCACCTGCCCCGCCTGCTATACCACCAGCAGCTCCACCACCGCCACCTAATAGACTCTTTGCCATTCCCGCAGCACCACCTCCTGCTTCGCGAGCAAGTTTTAATTTTTCAAGTGCCATACTTGCGCCAACTGCAACTTTATATGCCACCATAGCCGCAGTTAGTCCAATAAACACAGGACCTAGATATTTCAACGCTGGTGTTAATACAGCAACAATTGGGCTAATTAACTCTAATATTACCGCACCTAACTCCTGAAGTCTTTTATTACCTTCATCCACTGATGCTGCTTGTGATTCACTTCTTGCAGATTCTTTTGCTTGCGCTTCTAATTTTGCAGCTATTTCTTGCTCGCTCATCATTTTACCATCCTTCATAAATCCATTTTGAAGTTTAGTTGCATCTGAAAAACTTTGAGATAACTTTCCACCTGCTAATGCATCTGCTTGAAGTACTTTTTGTAATTTTTCTCTATCACCGGCACCATCAGCTATTTGTTTAGCCAAAGTTTTTCTGTTTAATTCTGCATTTTGTTTAGTAGAAATCCCTGCGTCATTAGCTCGATCATTGTATTGTTTAAGTGCAGTTACTCCTGATTGCTGAGTAGCTGTGTAAAGTCTGCCGGCTTCAGTCATTGGGGGCAATCCCAATGCCATAGCTTTAAATGCATCAACTGCACCTTGACCACCTTGCGCCATTGCCATATTCATTCCTTGACGCATCTTATCAGCTTTTTCTGGACTCATAGAATTTAATGTTGCTTGCCATTGGGCTTCTGCATTTTCTTGCTCCATCTTTTCTTTAATTGCGTCTCTACTTTTTCCTGTAATTGCGGCCAACGAATTTAATTCTTGTGCATATTCTGCCACTGATGCTGAGACTTTTTGATTATTTTGCAATCCTTCTTTATTCATCCCGCCTTGCATTTTCATGTAACTTGCAGTAAGATCAGCAGCTTCTTTTGCACCATATCCTAGAGTTGCTAAATTTTGTTGTGTTTCACTTCCTGGTTCTAATAATGTATTTTGTATTTTTACAAAACGATCAACACCCGCTTGAACACTACCGCCCATTGTTGAAAATACAGCTGAGTTTTTCTTTACAACATCTCCGAATTCTCCCAAAGTAAGGTAACTTTTTGCTGATGCTAGTCTTAAATCAGTTAGACTGCCACCAAAATTAGCACCAGCACTTGCCATTCCTTGTAATGCTTTTAAGTTTTCTTCTTGGAAACTTGCAAGTTTTGCAAATCCACCGGCTACTAATCCTAAAGGACCGGGCAAATTTGCCATTCCGGTCATTACATTTGCAACAGAAGCATTACCCGATGTAAGAGTTGATAAGGTACTTTGTAATACGTCTAATTCCCTTTTTGCGTTGCCAAATGCAAAACCAAGTGTATATGATGCTTTCCCTAATGTGGTCATTGAGGGAACATTTTTTGCTATAGCTGTATTAGATGCTTCAATTAACGCAGGATCTAACCCTGCCTTAGTTGCAATTTTAGCAATGGCGTCTTTTTGTTCTTTTGTGGTTGCTAATGATGATTGAAGTAATAATCGTAAGGTTGCTTCTGTCGCTGCATTATTCAGTGTTACGCTTTCATTACCAATTGTGCCGGTTACGTCTGCCATTGTTTTTTACTAGTTTTGTGCGTATATAAATATGTTATAAACGCAAAGTTTAATCTATCAAGTTATTTATCGGAGAAAGAACATATGGAAATCAGCAATCAATTTCAGCAAAACCCACTAGCGATGTTTATGCGACAACCAAAAATATTTATTCGGTTGCCCAGCAACGGTGAATACTGGCCCAACGGAAGTTTAGAAATTAGCAGCACCGGAGATTATCCAGTATATTCAATGACCGCGCAAGATGAACTAATGCTTAAGATTCCAGATGCATTAATGAATGGGCAAGCAATAGTTGAAGTTATTCAACATTGTATTCCGAATATTAAAAATGCATGGGATGTTCCTAGCACCGACATTGACGTTATATTAATTGCTATTAGACTTGCAACATACGGTGAAAAAATGACTACACCTATAACGTTTGGTGAAATAGAAATGGATTATGTTATTGATCTCAGAACAGTAATGGATACCTTACTTAATCAAATTACTTGGGATCCTATTGTTTCCATTAATGACGATCTTACTGTATTTGTAAGACCTATTAATTACAAACAGATGTCATATACAGCACTTCAGTCTTTTGAAACTCAAAAAATAATTCAAATGGCTAACAATGAGCAGATTACCGATACTGATAAAATTGCAATGTTCAAAGAAAGTTTTACAAAATTAACTAATGTTACTATTGGGATGGTAGCAGAAAGTATATTTAAAATTGACTCAAGTAAAGGATCGACTGATAATATTAAATTTATTCAAGAATTTATTAACAATTCAGATAAATCAGTTTTTGACAAAATACAAAATCACCTCGAGAAATTAAAAGAACAAAATTCAATTAAACCTATAATTGTAAGTGTTACTGATGAAATGAGACAAAATGGAATTACAGGCGACACTGTAGAAATTCCAATGACGTTTGATGCTTCAACTTTTTTCGTCTAAGGCTTTTGTATCTTGACATGCCTGGAATTGAAAAGCTGGTCAAGGATTACGAAAAAGATACAAAAGCCATTAAAGATGAATTATTAAAACTTTGTTGGTTTATGCGTGGAAGTCTTAGTTATACAGAATCACATATGCTCACACTTGAAGAACGAGAAGCAATTGCAAAATTAATTACTGAAAATTTAGAAACAACTAAAAATACGCAATTGCCGTTCTTTTAAAGATCCATACCTAAGAAGTTACTGCGGAATTTTAATTTCTTACCTTCGCCCATATTGCGAACTTGTAGTCCATTTACTTTAGGACCTTTAAATTGCGGTGCTGCTGGTGCAGCAGGGGCCGGTGCTGCTGCTGGTTTAGGAGCAGCCATTCCAGAATAATTCATCTTGATATTTGATGCTCCTGGAGCAGATGTTGCTTGTGGTAATGGTTTTGGTTGTGGCATTCCTGCGTAATTTACCTTGCTGGGCGCTGGACTTTGAGTTTGTCCCCCACCATAGTTAGGTGTTGCTGGTGGTTTAGGTGTCTCTGCTGCCGGTGCTGCCGGTGCTGCTTCAGGCGGTGTCTCTGCTGCCGGTGCTGCCGGTGTGTCGGCAGCAGGTGGAGGAGTATTAATACTTTTATCTAATTCGCCTGCTAATTGTTTCTTACTTGCAGGATCTAGCCCGTCAATGGCTTTCATAATATCTCCAACACCTCCTCCACCTGTTTTCGGTGGTGTGCCTGCTGCTGGCGGTGTCGGTGTTGCACCGCCTGGAGATGGTGCTTCAGGTGCTGCTGCACCTCCGCCTGCTGGCGCAACATATGGACGATCTGCTCCTGCTACTGGTGCTGCTCCTGCTACTGGTGCTGCGGGCGTTGATTCCGGTGCGGCTGGTGTTGCTCCTGCTGCTGGATCTTTTGGATCCCAAGATGCTTTAGCATCTGCATAACCTTGTTTGGCATCATTCCATGCATTTGATAATCCGCGGCCAGCAGCACCTGCTGCTCCTACAACATGTCCTCCTAACTTACCTAAGAATGATCCAACACCTTCATTTAACATTCTATTGTGATATGAATTAACTAACTTGGCCGCAAAGTTTTCATTTAATCTTTTTGCTTTTGCTAGTCCAAGATCCTCAACTGCAATTCTATATCCACGATTTAAAAGTTGTTGCTGAGTTTTAATACCTCTTGGCAATCTGCTGGCAACACTTTCATAATATGGTGTTTTTGTGTTAGTTGCTACGAGTTGGGTAATTTTCATATCTGTTCCTATTATTTCTTTAAGTATGCTAATACTTGTTGTTGGTCTGCAGGTTCTAGTGCCATTATTTGTGCAAGCATGTCTTTGATATTTACTACTGGAAGACCGGCGTTCTTTTTAATGTCATCTAATTCATCTGGTTTAGTTGGATCTGCTGCTGGATCTAATGTTGGTTCAATTTTAGCAGCAGGTGCAGCAATACCCATGTCTGTGTAGGCTTTTGAAACTACTGCTGGATCAACACCGGCACCTTGTATAACTTGTGATACCTGTTCGCTGTCTGTTGGGCTACCGGCCTTCTTCCATGCTGAGTTCAATTTGTCCGCTGTAACTTTTGTAGTTAAATTTTTACCAACGGTTGCGGCTTTATTCTTAATGTTATCCCACATACCTTCATTAAACTGACGATGCTTAATTTGGATTAGTGTGAATAGTGTAGCAATTTGGCTTTCTGAAAGAGCAATTGATTCTTTAACTGCTCCTGCACTAATTGCTTTATTCAATAAATCTTGATAGGCACTATATTGCATACCAAGTGCGCTTGCAGTACCGTCAGGATTTGACATTGCGTTAACGCCCATTGACCCTAATTTGTCTAACTGACTTTGTAGTGCGTTAATAGAACTTTGAGTAATAGGTTTTCCAGCATCTATTGCGTTTGCTAATTGTTGGGCCGCTGGGCTTAATGATTGATTAGCAACCTGACCAACTGCTTGTCCCGCGGCATTTGTTGCTCCTGCCATATTGCCGCCACCAGCCGATATGCCCAAATTAGGATCGCCTTGTCCGAGTGTGCTAGTAAATTCATCTGAAGATACTGTGTGCGAGGCAGGCGTCCCTGGCTGCGGAGCACCTTTGAATGCTTGTCCAATTTGACCAGCAGCAAAAGCGGTAGCACCTGTGGCTAGCCCTTTACCCACTGCGGTACTAAACTTCTCACCTTGTAATAGTTTGTCTGTCATCTTTAACAAACCTAATACAGCAGCACCACCTAATCCCACTCCACTGATACCAGCAGCAGCAATAAGGATAGCATAAATTAAACTCTGTGCTATTGGATGTGCTTTGGCAAATGCTCTATACTTTTGAATTACTTGATTAACGGCATTGTCAGGACCACCTAAGCCTGCTTCAATTTTGGCCACTGCTTGATCATACATAGCATCAGCACCCTTAACAGGACCTGAATTCTGTACTTTACTTACAAGATCATTGTAGGCTTTTTTAATTGCTTCGGCAGCATCTTTACCCTGCCCGATCATTGTTCTATTACCACCAGCAGTAGTTGCACCCTGCTCTACACTGGTGAATAATTGTTGTATTTGATCAGGTGTTAATGCTGCTTCTTTAATTAATCTGCCAGCATGTTCCCATAATTTAACTGATTTTGCTTCAGTCAGAGTTAGACCTTCATATAGTCTATTGCGTTCTATCTCATCTAGCCTAGCAGTTAGTTGTCTTATGTCCATACGGATATCCTGAATGTATTTGTTATTTATAAATGAACTGCGTTCATTTGCTCTTTCGCTAATCGCTCAGAGCAATTGTTATCTTCGCAGAAGATATTTAATATTATTCAGATTGTTCAGTCACACTTTGCCCGAGCAGGGCAAAGAAACATTATTCGAGTTGAACATATGTCACTTAGTGTTACTGCATTACAGTGGCGGTTGGCCTGTACCACGAGCAGCGTCTTTATCCAGCGGCGGCTTATGTATATACACTAACATATACATAAACGTAGGGTGTCTCTATCCCTTCATTTTGCTTATTCTTTATCTTCAAACATCTAAACCGCAAGCAATTATGCGATCTTCATCCTTT
>Ga0214919_10009951_pt1 | contig 12149 bp, 10 predicted proteins | sample LL1503_MetaG_FD_177994 | JGI IMG/M metagenome (GOLD analysis project Ga0214919, IMG submission 177994) | Freshwater microbial communities from Lake Lanier, Atlanta, Georgia, United States - LL-1503 | ecosystem: Environmental > Aquatic > Freshwater > Lake | place: USA: Georgia | collected...
TCAAGCGTGATCCGACGATCACGCCCCGGGTTCTAGTTTTTTGAACCCACCACTTTCAGACATTCGAGTCGTCGATATTTCGACAGTGTTGGCTGGCCCCAACTGCGCACGTTACTTGGCCGACTTCGGAGCGGATGTAATCAAAGTTGAGCGCCCAGACACCGGTGATTCGTTGCGCGGCATGGCGTGGCGCGACCCTCGCGATGGAGAAGGCTTGTGGTGGAAGCTCGTCAATCGAAACAAACGCAATATCGCACTGGATCTCAAAGATGAAGATGACCGCACCATCTTTTTAAAACTCGTCGATGAAGCACATGTGCTGGTCGAAAATTTTCGACCGGGCACACTGGAGCGACTCAATCTTTCGCCTGACATATTGCTTGAGCGCAATCCAAAACTTGTGATCGTTCGAGTCTCTGGCTTTGGTCAAGACGGTCCATATGCATCACGCCCAGGTTTTGCATCGATCGCTGAGTCAATGGCCGGACTTGCCGCAGTTAGCGGTGATCCAGATGGCCCACCAATGTTGCCCGCCATTGCGCTCACCGACGAAGCAACTGGTATCACAGCAGCTTTTGCAACCATGGTTGCGTTGCACTCGGGTATTGGTCAGGTAGTCGATGTCAATTTGCTTACCACTGTGTTTCAACTGATGGGCCCTGTCATTTCGTTATACAAACTGAGCGGCGAGTTACAGCCACGACTTGGGTCTGGCTTGCCGTATTCAGTGCCGCGTGGCGTCTACCAGTGCAGCGATGAAAAGTGGGTTGGGGTTTCGGCATCAAGTGATTCGGTTGCGGCACGCGTGATGGAAGTTTTAGGTGTTGGTGGCGATGATCGGTTTTCAACATTTACCGGACGCATGGCCAATCGTGAACTACTCGAACAATTGATGATTGATTGGTGCGCTGCACGCACTCGAGATGAAGTTGTTGCAACACTCGCTGCAGCGGAAGCAGCTGTTGGTCCTGTCTTTGACATGGCCGATATCGCGACTGACGAGCACTATGCTGCAAGACAAATGATTCCCTTAGTTGGTTTAACCCCAATGCAAGGTCTCATTGCTCAGCTTTCAAAAACACCTGGTGTCCTTGGCTGGGAAGGTCGGCTGCTCGACGCAGACCGAGAAGACATCCTTAAGCGAGGATGGAAGCAATAGGGCACGAAACGCCCGTGCCACCAATGCCGCAATAGCCGTTTGGATTTTTCTCCAAATACCTCTGGTGATATTCCTCGGCCATAAAAAACTCAGTTGCTGCAATGATCTCTGTCGTAATTACCGGAAATCTCGCGGCGCTCAACTGCTCGTTGTATACATCTTTACTTGCAAGTGCCTGAACACGTTGAGTCTCGCTTGTGTACATGATCATGCTGCGATACTGAGAACCCACGTCATTTCCCTGACGCATACCCTGGGTTGGGTTGTGTGACTCCCAAAATGTTTTCAGCAACTTCTGATATGTGATTTGGGATGGATCAAATACCACCTGAACCACTTCAGCATGACCAGTATCGAGATAACAAATGTCTTTGTATGTAGGGTTTGCGGTCCGGCCGCCGGCATATCCAACCGCGGTCGACGTCACGCCCTCGAGTTGCCACAGCAAACGCTCTGCTCCCCAGAAACAGCCCATTCCAAGGATCGCCGTTTCTAGATCAATTGGAGTAGCTCTTTCCATGCTGACAGGATAGAGCACAATCATGAGCACCTTTCAGCCAGTCGTCCGAAATGTTGAAATTCCGGATCTACCGCGGGTTCTCGAGATCAATAATGCAAATACGCCTGGCGTTAGTGAACTCACCATGGCCGAACTTCAAACAGATTTAAGAAATTCGCTACATGCACTTGCGATAGACGACGAACATGGTGAAGTTTGCGCCTTCTGCATCACGTTTGATCCAGGTGCTCCTGATGCCGGCGCCAATCATCAATGGTTTGCCGAACGCTATAAAAGTTTCGTCTATCTCGATCGCATAGCAATCGATTCCAATCATCAGAACCGTGGTCTTGGTGCATTGCTCTATCAATCGGTTGAGCAACAAATGCTCAAATCTGTGGAGCATTCACTCTTGTGTTGTGAGGTAAACCTTGAGCCACCAAACCCTGGCTCGCTGCGTTTTCACCTACGCATTGGCTTTACCGAGGTTGGTCAATCAATACCGAAATATGCAAACTACAGGGTGAGTTATCTGTCAAAATCACTAAGTGAACATAAAGACTTCTTTGCTTAAGTGGAACACAGTTCTACCGATAATTAAATTTCGAAAGGGTGAAATCTGCTCTATTGCAATCGGGATTGCCACATTTGGAGCTCTGACCAACTGGAAGATTCTCAATCCGCTATTTGTTCGTTGGCTTTACTGGGGAGATCCAACCTCAAGTTACCTTGGTTGGCAGTTTTTTCGTAAGACTCCGCCAATTCAATTTCCACTAGGAGCGTCCCCTAGATACGGAGTCGGTTTTGCATCTTCTATTCTTTATTCGGAGTCAATTCCGCTAATTGCCATCCCGTTAAAGTATATATCTTTTTTATTTCCTCATAACTTTCAGTATTTTGGAATATGGATCTTTTCAGCGATCATCCTCCAATCTTGGTTTGCTTGGAAATTAATTTCAAAGTTCATACCTCAACTCCCTATCGCATTATTTGGAGTTGTTCTTTTTACAAATGCCCCAATATTGATTTATAGATTGGTGCATAATGGATCTGGGCATCTGGGCTTTGTGGGGCAATTTGTGATTCTTTGCGCCATCAATCTCTCATTGGAAACCGGAAATAATCGACGCAAATGGCTCATTTTGCTTGCCGTTACGACTCTCATATCTTTGTTTTTCGTTCCAATGGTCTTCTTTATCTACCTGCTTTGGATACTAAAAAATATGTTGTTTAAGAGTGCTGGGCACTTAAAGCAATATGTGTTTGGAGCAATAAACCTGCTCACAGGCTTGATTGTTGTAATCGGAACTTTATGGACCTGCGGGGGGTTAATGAGTTCAGATTTGTCCGACTCTGGATTTGGAAGGTATCGAACCACGCTTAGCTCGGTATTCGACCCGCAAGTCAACGGTGTGTTTTCATTTTCGAGAATAATTCCAAACTCAGGCAACATCCCTGGCACGGAGGAGGGATTTGCATTCCTCGGTGTCTCAGTGTTTATCCTCTTAGCCACAAGTTTTGTGATGCTCTTTCGGAGTCGCAATCCACTGCTAACCCGTAATTGTCTCCCATTGGTCCTTGGGACCGTTGCGATGGCCGTTTATTCACTTTCAAACCGAGTCGCGATCTTTCAGAGGGAGATCTTTTCGTACCCTATCCCTCGCCAGTTGAAGAACATAACGGAAACCTTTCGATCATCTGGTCGTTTTGTTTGGCCGCTTGTCTACATTCTCATACTTTTCGGATTGATATCACTCTCACTTCTTTGGAATCATTCAAGAAACTTTGGACTGACGCTGTTACTCATCGCATTCTCGGTTCAAATGCTTGACAGTCTTGACATATATTCGCATGTCCAACATCGATTCTCGGACATTCAATTTGACCCTCAGCTCACTTCACCCAAGTGGGATCAAACAGCAAAAAATTACGAACATCTAATTGTCATTCCTCCCCTCAACAACGACCCAGGATGGTTTGAGCTATCTTTGCTTGCTGACAAATGGGGTTTATCTACAAACGCAACTTATTTGGGCCGAATAAACCGAAAATCTTTCGAGGATGAAAAGGCAAAAGTGCAAAGAGATCTTGAAGCACTTAAATTTGACCAAAAAACGCTGTATGTCATAACCAACTACCCACCGAACCCAATGAATCAAATAGTTCTTGAAAAGTATGGATCGACGAACCTCGGACACACAAAAGCGTTCTCATTGGACGGTTTTACCGTCATTGCGCCATAAGCGGAAGTTCATTATCTAATAAGATTCGCCACATGCTCGTTCGTTGGTATCGCAGGCGAACAGACTTTGCCATAAGCGCTCTGCTCGGTGGCTTTGCATTCGTCATGGTGACCGGTGGAAAAATCTTGGCACCGTGGAACGTAACTTGGCTTTTTGGCATGGATGCCGATGCAAATTTCATCGGTTGGGAGTTTTTCAGAAGAACTCCAATTGTCCAATTTCCTATTGGCAGTTCCCCCTTTCTCGGAACGGGTTTTTCGACATCAATAGTCTTCACTGATTCGATTCCGCTCCTGGCGATACCATTCAAATTTGTCAACTTTCTACTGCCTGGCACATTTCAGTATTTTGGATTTTGGCTATTGGTTTGTTTTGTTATGCAAAGTTGGGTCTCGTATCGATTTCTCAAAAACTTCACTACAAATGGATTCATTTTGCGCTCTGGCTCAGCATTATTTCTTATAGCGCCAACATTTTTGTTTCGGTTAACGGCTGGCGCATATGGACATATCGCATTATGCAGTCAGTTCTTAATCATTTGGTCAATGGATCTTTTCCTTCGAAATGAAAATCGAACAAAAGTTTGGCTTGGATTATGCACAGTCGCATTCTTGGTTCATGTGTACATTTTTTCAATGGTCTTGGCGTTCTTTGCTGCAAATATTTTTCTGCGAATCGTGCAATCTAAGAGTCCAAGAAAAAGTGTTATTGCTTCTTCATTAAGACAGTTGCTTTTCGTGTTTTCCATTCTTTTATTCGTTTTTTGGACTATTGGTGGCTTCATGTCATCTGGATCAGATGGCGGAGATGGCTTTCTTGGAGTATCGCTTACAGCGTTTTTTGACCCAGTCGTATCACCAAAGATATTTGGTTGGTCATCACTACTTCCTGATCTTGCTTCCGATAAGGGGCACAGTGAAAACCTCTCTTTTCTTGGTGTTGCAACAATTTTCATGATTGGTTTTTCCATCATTGCCTTAATGAAGAGGCAGCTTTTCACCAATATCAGAATTGCTGCTTTAACGGCTTGCGCGATAATCCTTTTTGCATTTTCGCTTTCGCCGATGGTTATGTTTCGGTCTCAACTTCTGTTCTCCTATCCACTTCCGCCCGGGCTTAAGCAATTCGCCGAAACCTTCCGCACGATGGGAAGATTCGACTGGCCGCTGATTTACCTACTCATGGCACTCGGTGTTGTTGGGTTAGAAGTGACCTTCAAGCGAAACCGTTTTCTTATATGTCTCCTACCTGTGTTGATCGGTGTACAAGTCTTCGATACAAGGACCGCCTTTACGGAAACCCGTACGCGATTTCTGGAAGCGACCTATAGCTCACCACTTACATCACCTAAGTGGAAAGAAATTGGCCCAAACTACAGGCACCTTCAAACCATACCTGCACTAAATTTTGATCCAAATTGGTTTGACTTTGCTCTCTATGCCGACAAGTGGAACATGACAAGCAGCGCAGCTGGTATCGCGCGCGTGGACGACCATGCCCTTTCGGAATTTAATGACAATCTTCAATTAGCACTCACTCAAGAAAAATTCAATAAAGACACTCTTTACATTCTTACGAATTATCCACCGAACCCCATGTCGCAAACTCTTCTTGACAAATATGGGCCAGGAAGCAACAAACAAATCAAAGCGTTTATGCTTGATGGTTTCACGGTGATTGCTCCATAATCTTTACCTTAATGCCCTCCACACACGCAAAATATCTCGGCCGGTTTTCATTGTTGATCCAATTCCGATAGTCGAGTCAAATTTGTAATCAAGCTCAATTGGGATTTCAACAACTTTCAAACCAAGACTGTTCATCCTCACTAAAATTTCTAGATCAAAAACAAATCCATCAGCGACGGCTTGTTCACAGACGTTGGTTAAGTCCGCAGTCCGAAAAACCTTGGCTCCTGTTTGGGTGTCTCCGATATTCAAACCAAACATGATGCGACTTACAAATTGAAAAATTCTGCTTAAGATCTTTCTCTTTATTGGGTAATCCACAATTGACAACGAATGGAGTTTTGACCCGACTGCTGCACCGATGGTTTTATCGTTTTTCAACAAGAAATACCCCTCGACCAGAGTTTTTGGATGCAGGTCCAAATCTCCGTCAAAGACACCAACTATTGAGTCGCTTACAGAAGAGATATTTTCACGAATGAGTTTGCCTTTACCAAGATTTGTTATTCCGGGACGAATTGTTAACCGCTGATCCTGAATCTTGCTTGCTTCTGCAACTGTTCGGTCACTTGAAGCATCGTCAAGCAGAACGATTTGGAATGGAATAATTGATTCATCCAAAACACTGATTAGTTGGCATAAGCAACCGTGGATGGATGCTTCTTTCTGAAAACTAGTCACAAGAACTGTCATTGGTTCTGTCGGAGCAGACCCAGATTGATTCAATTACATTTCCTTTTTAGCTACACAATAAATGAGATTCAGAGGAATGAATCGTCCCAGATTGAGCTCGATTCGCTCAACACGTCGGGCGACTTTGACAGAAATACCCGCCAAGAATGGTGCTATCCCGTTGAATGTTGCGATTTGATCAACTTTCCAACCGCTAGTTCGGAGCATCTCCGCAAGATTGCTTTTATTGAAATGTGACAGGTGCTGCTCATTTTTAAGCTTTGGCACTAGGTGGAATGTGTCAAGAATCCACTCAATGAAAGGCCAAAGGCTTCTGGAATTGGGCACCGTGATGCACAGTTTTGCGCCATTATTTGCCGAAGAGAAAAATTCACTGAGGACACCTTGTACTTGGGCAGGTTCAAGATGCTCCAAAACTTCAAAACAAACAACCAAATCGAAACTTCCAACAGAACTTGCAGATTGCAAATTAGCCTTACAAAAAGAGAGCTTAGAAGATCCAAATTTGGAGGTAGCGAATTCTACTGCTTCCTGACTTACATCGATACCAACAACCTTGTCGCATTTTCCTGCAAGATAATGGCTCACGACTCCTGAACCACATCCTGCATCCAACGCAGTTTGACTTGGCTGAGCAACTTGAAGATGGTCAAGCAATCGGATTTTTGCGCTATGCCAAAACCGCTGAGCGGGCCTGCCGTAGTTAATGGCATTAAACTGATAATCTCCCGGTATTGATTCCACTGCTTGAATTTAGCGTGTACGGACTATCAGACGTGTCACCAACGACCGATCACATGGTCGAAACCGCATGATTGCTTCGTTTCTGCGGAGAAACGGCGACTTACTTGTTGCATCTGCATTAGGAACAGTCGTATTCATTTTCGTAACTGGTGGCCTCATATTCAATCCTTCTAATTACAAATGGTTGATGGTTGGAGATTCGGCTCAGCACTACTTTGGTGGTGCTTTTTTTCGGCACACACCGATATTCCAATGGCCAATTGGCAAGAATCGTCCACTTGGAATGGAACTTTCGAGCTCCATTGTCTTCACTGACTCGATACCAGTCGCAGCATTAATCGTAAAACTCTTTGGACCGATTCTTCCGCATTCGTTTCAATACTTAGGAATCTGGATTTGGGGTTGCTTCGTTCTTCAAGCACAACTTGGGCAACTGTTACTTCGAAAATTTCTGAGTGCCTCCCTGCATATCTGGCTTGGAACATGCTTTCTTCTCATATCGCCTCCATTTACTTACAGACTCATACACCAAGGCTCTGGACATATTGCCCTCGCTAGCCAATGGCTAATTTTGGCAGCATTCATTCTGTACTTTCGCAGCGGCAGTAACACTACGAGATGGGCATTCTTAATCTCACTATGTTGGCTTATTCAGGCATATTTTGTTCCAATGATTGCGGCGGTTTGGCTTGCATCCCTGTTGCAACGAATCATGAGAGAAAAGAAGATCGTTGGTGTTGGAGTGAGCGTGCTCATTGTTGCAATGGTGTCAACAATCGTGATGTGGTCCAGTGGGTATTTCATGATTGGGAGTAATTTCAATCCCGATGGTTGGAATTATGTTTTTAGATGGCAGCCACTTTCCCTTGTTGACTCTGGGACTGATTGGTCAATGGGGTGGTCGCATTTCTTACCGAATCTGCCACAGTTGGTAGGAGATACTGAAGGTTTTAGCTTTCTCGGTATTGGTGTACTTGCTTTGGCTTACATCTGTGTTTACAAGTCATCTCATACGAGAAAGGTTCTCGTGGCGATCATGTTTACTATGTTTGCGTTTGCAGTTTTTCGCCCACTAAATCAATTAATCGCAAAAACAACACTCTTGGTTCTTGCTGTATTTATCTTCAACTATATGTTTCACATATACAAGGAGCGGCGTGCCAACACTATCTTTCCTCTGCTAATTGCTGTCTTGGGTCTTGCTCTCTACTCGATGACTAATCACATCGGTTTCGGTGAGCGCACCATATTCGAATATCCACTCTTCACTCCTCTAAAACAATTCACTGAGACTTTTCGAACTCACGGCAGGTCAATTTGGCCCGCCTACTATTTGCTTGTAGTTGGTCTGATCGTCATTACCTGTAGATCATTTAGCCGACGAACAACATCAATACTCCTTGCCTTGCTACTTGCGATCCAATTAGTAGATTCTTTACCGGCTGTTAATTCTGCAAGAAGCCGATTCACAATCAGCACTCATTGGAGCTCTCCTTTTACCGATCCGATGTGGAAGACATTGTCCTTGAATCGATCAAACGTCATTGTCGTGCCGCCGCTCAATCATGATGACGCTGGTCTATGGATGGCTGTCGACGACTTTGCAATCAACCATAGGATGAACACAAACTCAGGATACTTTTCGCGATATAGCCAGACGCTTTATGCCGACATGACTTCAAAATATTTTCAAGACGTTCAAAGCAATAATCTTGATTCGAAGACTATTTACATCATTAACGATGAGGCATTATGGAATTTGCTAATCAGAACGGGCTCCAGGAATCGATTCCGCGGAACATTAAATGAATTTCACGTCATAGCACCTTGAACTTTGTGCTTTGATTTAATTTGATTTTGCCTTTGCCTTTGCCTAGTTGGTGTATTGTTCAATTCATGATTCAGTTACTACGAAAAATTAGAACTTTTCTGATTCATATCAAAACAAAAGTCATGGCTGATCCCCTTGCCGAATTAACAGCGCTAAACCTCATCCAGCATCTACAAGTTGGAGAAACCTGGTTCCCCTCTTCAAAACGTCGGCTAAATCCACTGACCTGTGATCCAATTAGATATTGGTCGCAGTCTGATGAAGACACGATTACATTAAGGATTTTGGGTCGACTCGGGATTACATCACCAGGTGCGTTCATTGAGTTTGGGGTAGGTGACGGTCGAGAAAACAACACACTCGTATTACTTGCCCATGGATGGCGTGGGATTTGGATTGGATGCCAGGACATCATCTTTGAGCCAGCCAAAGACGGACGCCTTGATTTTCGAAAGACTTGGATAACTTTGGAAAATATCAAACTAACTACGGACGAACTCGTTCAGAAACACAATCTAAATCCTGTTGATCTAGTTTCTCTTGATCTGGATGGAAACGATTTGCACTTTACAAAACTGCTGCTCGAGGGTGGTCTTAGACCAAAAGTTTGGATTGCTGAATACAACGCACGGTTTCCAGTTGGGGTCGAATGGACTGTTCCTTACGACGCATCTCACACATGGAGCGGGGATGACTATTGGGGGGCATCGTTTACTTCGTTTTGTATTCTCTTTAAACAGTACGGATACTTCCCAGTAGCTTGCAGCATCCTAGGTGCAAATATTTTCTTTGTTCAGAAAGCTTACGAATCAGAATTTACGGACACTCCTAAGGATGTGCACCAAATTTATCAACCACCCCTCCATTATTTAGTTCCAAAATGGGGCCATAGGGCATCAGCAAAAACCTTGCGGCTACTGACAGAAAACTAATTCTGTTTAGACTTATGGTGCGCTCGGCCGGAGTCGAACCGACAACCTTCTGATCCGTAGACAAGTAAAGAGTGCATGCTGGTGTCTGTTGGGTCTGTGTAAGTAGTTGCTGTATGGGTTTGTGTCGGTAGTAGTACTACCTGGTGTCACTCAGTCTGTGTGTTCTGTGACCCCGTTGTGACCTCTATGTGGCACAATGAAAATTTCAGGAATACAACGATCAGAAGCTCGAAAGGAATTGAAATGCCTATTACGCGCCTAGTTTCTATGACATTAACAACAGTATTGCATTCAATTAGGAGGTTCTGGTTGCGATACTTTTCTGAGACGGGATTAGTCCTTCGGAGAATTAACTATTTATTAAACGTATCTATTCACCGCAAGTTAATCCAGTCATCGCAGAGGGAATCGCGAAACTATGTTGTACAAAGTATTGTTCCTGATACTGTCAAAATCAAAGTAGATGAGCTTAGGAAATTTGGTTACACCAGAATTACGACAAAAGAACTGAAATCCTTCAAAAGTCATGTTCAAGAATTGAAAGAGATGCTGGAGCCTATTATTGAGTTGGAGAATAGAACCAGCGAAGAAGTTTGCCGAGATAGCCATGGTAAATCAAAGACTTATTGGGTCGATCTTTTCAAACAAAGATTTGCTGACAACAACTTCGATGCAGTTAAAAGGTTCTTGTCATGCCCCGAAATTATCTACATCGTAGCTGCGTATCTTGATCAAATTCCGATTCTTCAAGAATTGGGCTTTTATTACACCCCAAGCGCTTCGATTGGAGGAGGACAGGAACCGAAATACTTTGTCGGTTCGCAGAACTGGCACCTTGATACAGACAGTCCTCAGCGAGTCAAGATTTTCTATAGTCCTCTTGCAATTGGCAATGAAAATGGGCCAACAACGATTCTGTCTGCGATAGAAACGGGCAAAGTAAGGTATCCAAAATTCCCGGATTATTTCACAGATCGCGATGCACTGAAAGCAAGAATTGATTTTAGTCGTACATTGTCGTTGACTTCGGACGCAGAAGAGTTCTGGATGGTTGATACTTCACGTTGCTTCCATTACGGATCAAGAACAACCTCCGGAAATCGATTCTTGTTGATTGCTGGTTTTGTCTCACTTAAATCATATTTGTATCCTAAAAAACTGCGGACTTTAGTAGGGGTCGACTTTGGATTTACACATTTCAACTCCCATCTCAATACATTGTTTAGGAAAACTCCTCAAAATCACTAACCCAAGCTTGATTCCTTAAAGTCTGGAATTGTGATTTTTAAAATAGAAAATATGTAACACATTGATCTGTAATGAGATCCATTTAGTTGCAAAGCGATTAATTTTGAAAACCTTTAGGGTGCGCGATTGGGGTTTCGCTATAACTGCATGCAGACAAATAGCGTTATGAGAACACAAAATTCGTATGCCCGAAACCGTTGATAGATACATCTGATAATAGACATATTGGGGTTTGGCGTAAATTAGCCGAATCCTTGTGGACTGTTTTACGAATTCTGTCAAGCAAATCCAAATAGCTCTGTGTCGCCCATATGAGAATTTTCGAATAGATTAATTTCGTGCAAATACTTCTGAGCATTGGTGCGCTCGGGGGGCTGTGTTTGGATTGAGCAAAAAACGATTAGTACGCAGTACCTACATATGAGGGCAGTCTGAGCAGTAATACCTGTACTCGCCCACTATCGGCAGGTATTGCCAAAACAGCTCAGGCGAACTGCAACACGGGCACTCAGTTGGGTGCAGTTTTGTGAGAGAGACAAACGTATAGGGCTCGGGGTCAAAGTGTTTTGCCATACCAGAACTGTGCCCTACTTGGCATGGGTCTGCGTACTTGAGCACACACAAACATAAACGCACACAAAATCACACATAAGTGCATGTAAAAGTTCGCTCATATACATACTTAGCGGCACGGGTGGCTGGGCACACACCCAGTTTGACTTGGCGCAGGCTTCGTGATTGCTGCTTGGGAATGTTTTGTGACCTTTGGTTGTGACCCCAAAGTGTTTTGAGGGTTGCAGGTTTGCTGAAACCCCAGTGATTATTGGTGCGCTCGGCCGGAGTCGAACCGACAACCTTCTGATCCGTAGTCAGATGCTCTATCCATTGAGCTACGAGCGCTTAACCGTGTCTCAGTCTACTTGCCAACAAGATAACGGCTACAGCAATTGTTTACTTCCAAGGACCCCAGCCGTTATTCCTCTGGTACATGCGGTACGCAGCGGCCGCATTGAGTCTCGGATTGAGCAATTGATTGGCCGAGGTAATACCAACTTCGGGAAGCCATGATTTGTGCCAGCGATAATAAATCTGAAATAAGCCATAACAACATT
>Ga0214919_10009953_pt1 | contig 12148 bp, 16 predicted proteins | sample LL1503_MetaG_FD_177994 | JGI IMG/M metagenome (GOLD analysis project Ga0214919, IMG submission 177994) | Freshwater microbial communities from Lake Lanier, Atlanta, Georgia, United States - LL-1503 | ecosystem: Environmental > Aquatic > Freshwater > Lake | place: USA: Georgia | collected...
TCAGCCAAAAGTGGAGTATGCCCATCAGAGATTGGAAGGGTGCATTAAATCAGTTTAGTATTAAGTATGAGGAGAGAATCCCTCTGTAGTAAACGAACCCCGTTTACACAAAATATGGGACACCCTCCTGGAAAATCGTCCAGCGCGACTTCAATTGGTTTTTGTTGAGCCTCCGCAAATGCATACTTCCACGCTTTGCTAATCAGTTTGTATTTGAAGATGAAATAAAAAGCCAGGATTCCCGATATGAAGCTCGTCGTCAATATCCAATTTTCCGCAATCCAAGCTAGTATCGCCAAAACGACCATATAGGCAATATATATACCCAGTAATGCCAATAGATAAGGCCAGATTGCGGCTAGTATCAAGACAGAAATAATTGTCCCAATGATCCCTCCGGAGTCATTGTCATCTGACATGGGACTTCCTTGGTGCCTGCGTACTCCAGTCATAGGCAAGATCGATGAAAAGTGAAGCTTCCTGCGAAAGAAATTGTGGGGATGGAAAAATCCCAACCCTTCCTAAATCTAAGCGGTCTGCATCCCAGCAGGTTTGTATCGTTTTATTAGTCGAAACCTCCCCGCCAGAATGATATTTCATTGCGTAGCAAAGCGAATCAAGCTGCTTAGGGTTTAGTTGATAGAAGTCTCCATGAATACCATGAGCAAATTCTGCTGCCCGCTCCCCATGCTTAGGATCCCTGCCATCATTAAAGCGGCAGCTGTCATGCAAGAAGCCAAAGAGCTCTACTACTAATAAATCAGCCTTACGGATTTGACCGATATTTTTCCCATGGTTGAGTACCCGCGCCCAGTGATTGGCCCCATGTATGCCCTGCCAATCAAGCTTGAATTCATCCTTAATCAAGGCTATTAAGCCAGTGCGGTTATATTCGAGACTCATACGATTACTAGCCGCTTACCTTAGCGTCATCTGAAGACCAGGTAGTTAAACCATATAAATTATTAGAGACCCTATTTGTATATTTTGCCCAGTGCATTTGTATTTCCGGGCGCCTCCAACTTGATCCTGTTCCTTCAAGCGAGTATCTACTCCAAGCAAATAGATATTTTGGAATTCCAGCCTTATTGGCCATCACCACCCGCTCAAAAATTCCATCTTTTTGTTCAAAAAAGGCCCAGTTGTGACCAAAACCAATATCGGCAGCACAAAGAACAATTGCTAACGGGACTAATTTATTGGAGTTATAAATTGCAGCATATGTAGCAACCCCCTCGCCAGCAATAAACAATAATGAAAATCTCTCGGGCCCATGACTCGGATTTACAGACGCCCTTCGCTGGAATATTGACCAAATAGCATATGGCTTAAAGTCTTGAACAAAATCTATCAATCTTTCATATGACCGCTTAGCCTCCCGTTGCATGTCTATGTATGTTCTTGGAGGGTTTTCAAAATCTGATGGCCTAAGAGTTTCGGGTTGTTCAGGTTGTGGGCATAACTCCATTTCAGTAATTTCTTTTGAGAAAACAACATCATAGCCAGCAATCTTTTGTAAATTCTCAACTAAATTATCTTTGGATACCCCAGGGTCAACATATACAAAACTATGAGATACCCCTGAATAATCCCTCAAAATATTGCCATCCATATATGAACCTGGATAGTAAATTGAATTAGTGAGCACCCTTTCTCTATCGAAAGTCATATCCTTATTAGCTAAGCGTAGCCAATCTGGAGTTGCCTCCTTCGGTAACTTTGATTTCGCCATATTTATCCAATCGTTATTAAGTTAAATGAGTTACTCAAAGAACATCCTAAAATAGAGGCCTAAATCTGAGAACTTTATCCAAGCAGACTACTCCGTTCCCGCTCAATCCTAATATGTAACTTTAGTGCAGTAGAAAAGTAATACAACTTTGGATTAGCCTTTATGTAGCGATACTCCTGCTCAGTAATTCTTAAGCTAACCCCCCTAGCCCAGTAGTAGTGGGATCCCTGATCTTCTATGGCAATCCCAACATATTCATACTCGGATGATTTCTGAGGTCTTAGCACTCTTGGAAAACCATTTTTTTGCAACTGCTCTATTTGTATTAACTGAATATTCATTTACTTCTCCTCTTTAGCCAATTTGACAAATGTCTGGGCTTGGCAATTCGGTTTAAATCCGCCCTTAAACACATGCTACTAGGTTCGCTTAGTGGATAACTGCCTCCACTACTTCAGGCTTTCCCTCAGGATTCTTTTTTTGGTTCGTCACCAAAAACTCCTTTGTTTCTAGTGCAACGATTAAATATGCATCTGTTGCAGCTCTAAAAGCCTCATGACCATCTTCTTTGCTAAAGATATAGGTAAGGCTATAGATCAAGTTGTCACCATCCTCACCATCAACGGTGATCGTATTGACTTCATCGTTATCCACAACGCGCAGCCCTCTTGTAAATTCTGGTTTTTCTCCATCGACCCAACTCATATCGAGACGGTCAATATCAAACCTCAGGCTACGAAAGAGATTGTTTATGGTAAATCGGGCACCGCCTAAGTATGTGTAGTCACGCATGATTTCTCCTTTGTGGATGGTATGAAATAAGTTTAAAAACCTGCAAGCTCATAGATTGAGCTAATGGATCATTTTTTGGGCTAGCCAAGACCATAATCACCCTCCAAAACCTCCAATTTGATTCCCTGGCCCAATTCATTTAAGCGGGCCTGCAGCAAGGAAATGGATAAGAGGTCTGGCACATCTACCCATAAGGTTTCATTCCCTGGATGAAAGCCATCGATAAACCGAATTCCGCCAGCAGTTATGTCGCGACGACCAAACTCAGGACCCAGATCCAAACCTTCTAGGTGTTTGTGGGCCAAGGCATTAGGCGATTGATGACGAAGCCACCAGCCAAAGACTTCCGACTCATCCGCTCTTGCATTTAACTGTTCCTCCGCTTCACATTTGCAAATCCCTAAGTTCTCTCTTAGATATTCAATGGTCTCAGCCTCGGAATGCCCCCAAGCAATATTTCCAAACTCTTCCCAGGTAAATTGAGGATCAATATATTCATTTGGTTTTGAACCCAGAAAAAGCGCAAATGATCCCTCGCTTTCAGCAGCGTAAAGCGTTTGAATCCCAGTTTGTTTTGGCAAAATAAGTAAAGGCTTTTCCTCATTAGCAATTAGCCACTGAGCCTCTTTTAAAAACTGAGTAGTAACTAAAGCCCCTAGGGTGCCAGCCGAGCGAATCAAAAATGATCTCCGATTCATGATGGCACCCCCGCCCTATTGCTTAGCTCAACCTCTGCTAGGCTAGGTATTTTGATCCACCATCCTGCTTGATAGTTACGCCCTTTAGTTCTGCACTTAAAGCTAAACCATCTGCTACCAGTAGTTTTAATTGAGCTCTGATACAGCCATTCATCAGTAATGCAGATATGTCCTGACGGGAAAAACCCATGGTCTACGTAATGAAAGAGAATTAGGTTTAGCAAATACTCGCGCTGTAAAAAGGAATAAGCGTGAGTACCATTTGGGCCATAACGTTGTGGGCTGCATCGATCCACAATTTTCTTTGCTTGCTCAATTACTGCTTCATCTTGAATATCGGCATCAATGTAGGCGAGAAAGTTTTTATTGCCTCCAATCTGCCCCCAAGTAGTCTGAATCCGCTTTGGATCTTTTGTGAAAAAAGTCATGTCATTCTCCTATTTAGCTAGTTTGACGAGATGTCGGGCCTAGCAATTCGGTATAAAGCGCCCTAAAACAAAAAACCCACCAATTGGTGGGTTAGTCGCTTTTGATTACCCGCTTGGGGTCTCATCTTTTTAGCACCTTACTGCGTTAGCAGGTTGCTGTGGCGACAAAGCCATCTCTTGATGTAGGTTTGATTGTAGTGACTTTATTGGAGCAATGTCAATAAATAGCTACCTCTTAATTTCCAGCATATCTGCAAGTTTGTTTTTCTTGTGAATCTGAGAGAGCTTATGAGCTACAAGCGATCCTTGATAACTAATCTTACAAATTGTGCACCTTCTAACCTTCAGCGCATCAATCTCATTGAGCTTTTGACGTGCCTGTTTTGATAATTTTTGCGGCTTTTTCTTATGACTTAAGATTGAAGAGGCAGACTTATTCACAGCTCTAGCGCCATAAGTCTGTAGTTTTACTATTGGTGAGGAAGCCATAAATTCTCCTAAAAAATACCTGCCCTATGGGTTAGGCATTCCAAGCATGCACAATCTTAACCATCGCGACAGTATCTTGCTCGCAATACTTGAGCATAGCCTCCCGCACCTTCTCTTTTCGCTCTGGAGTAGTTTGGCTATGAATAGCTTCTTTATAAGCTTCTTGCGCCATGGCCCCGTCACTAACCTCTAGATTCGAATAGTCCAATTCAGGCGCGATTGTTGGCAAAACATCTTTTATTGACCAAGAGCCCTTCATATCGGGATGGTAGTAATGATTACGCGCTATTGGTAGTAAATCAAAGAAGCGCTCAGGAATAGCCAATAGCTCTGAAGCGAGATGCGGAAAGGTTGCGGCCAACTCTTTAATACGCGCACCCTCAAATCCAGCGTTGTAAACAATTACGGGTCCATCTTTAGAGATAGCCTCTATCATTGTTTTTGCAAACATTTCCCGGGGGTCATCTCCTGAAAGATCTAAAAATTCTTTATGAGTCATTGATCCATCGGACTGCTCAATATGGCATGACCACTGAAACGGGAGCTGCATATAGGGGCGTGTGCCTGCCCAAATCGGTACTGCAAAACCAATGGTCTCAAAATCAAGGTAATAGCGTGGGTATGGCAAGGCCTGTATTTGTGAAATTGCCTCCTGCTCCAAGATAGCATTTCCACTCAGAGTTGCCGCATGAACTTTAAGATGTTTTGGATTACTTAAACGATCCGCAGGTACTTCGCGCAAATCTTTGTAGCCATCACCCCTTAATTCGGAAGCAATCGCTTTGCCGTAGGGCAAGATTTCCACTGGATACTCCACGCCCTCTTCAGGCGGAGAACAATAGCCAATAAAGTCACAGGTAAATGGATCTGTACATTGCTCACCAGGCGCAATCGCAGGCTCAACTGGGGAAGCTAAGGTTTTTTCGGCGGCATCAACCCAAGATTGCACCTGAGACATATTCGGCTTTACCTGGTTTGATAAATCAGCCTCAGCAAATAAACCTTCGTAATTTCCATCGCCTTGATAGATAAATTTATTGTTGATATAAGCTAGGGCCATGCTCGTTGGAGAACAACCTGACTTCTCCATGACCCAACTTTGAATTGTTACATCATCAACATGGTAGCTTTTCACGCCAGTAGAAGATTTAACCTCCACTAGACGATATCCATCTTTTTCAGGGAAGAGTAAATCTGCGCGAATCATGACATTCTCTTTAAAGAAGGCGCCTTCGAAGATTGTTTGGCGTTTCGTTACAGCCTCTTTAGTTTGGGCGATAGCCTCTACTCGATTAAGAGTCTCTATAAAAACTCCGCCTGGATAATTCTGGCGAGCAATATCTCCGACTTTGTTGCCCTCATCAAATCTAACCTGGGTTGCTGCGCTAATTTGGATGAGATCAGGCCGATTTATTTGCAGCCATAGGCGTTTAGGGCACTGGCGGTGGGCAATGATCTTTGACTTACTCAGACTTGCCATGAGAGTTACTTACCTATCTCAGTTTGATACTCAGCCCTGCCTTTTTCAAGTAAAGCATCAAATACTTTCTCTAACTTGGAGTTCGACCCTCTAATTCCAGCAACCACAGCAACTGCCCATTCAAAGTATTCCTGCTTCCTTTTGGTATCCCAACCACTAGGGGGAGAGGACAAGATATCTCGCAAATTACAGATTTTGTCAGCCAACTTAACTAACTTTGCCTCATGAGAGGAATGAGCGGCATGGGCAATTTGCTGCAGCTTGCGCTCTGCTTTAGGTAGCGACTTATCATCAGTAACCTCCAAAACGATTGAGGCTACATTCTTTCCGAATGCATTAGTTAACTCTTCAGCCGTAGTTTCAGTATCTTCAATAGTGTCATGCAATAAGGCAGCACATAGGACATCCCAATTTAGAACCCCACCCTCGTTTACGAGAACATCGACTAGTGAAATTGGATGATTGATATAAGGCGATGCCTCAACATCCTTGCGACGTTGATCTCGATGCTTAGTTGCTGAAAAAGCTAAAGCATGAACAAAGTTATTAATCATGATGTCATCCATTATAGGGATGAACTAGCTTACTCAACACTCACCTGCCCAATGACTGCGCCAGGCTTTTGCAAAGCCTCTGCTCTACGTGCAAGATACTCTGGATTCTTTGCACCGATAAGCCCTACTTGTTTATCGGTACCATTTGCACCTTGGACTACCACGGAGTCATTTCCAACAGCCTTCACTGACTCCAATACCGAACCATCCAACTTTGTTGCTGGCGCAACATAAGGCTTGGTTGATGCAGGAGATAAAGGCGTTGCTGCACGATCCACCGTAGCTGAATCCTCAAGCTTACTCGGTGTATTGGGGCTTACAGTTGCTGGTGCTGGCGCCTGACTTAACTGCTCGACCTTAGCCGGAGCTACTGGCTGAACTACTGGTGGGGCTGATGTCACAGGGGCAGATGTCACGGGTGCAGAATTATGCTCTTTAGTAATGCCATCCAATTCCTTGAAGGCCTCTCCTGATCGGTTCTGAATATCTTTAGCTGATTTAGCAACATTTTTTGATCCTAGTGGTAACGCCACTAAAACATAAGTACGAATACGATTGCCTTCAGCCACATGCTTCATCTCAACAGTCTCCACTCCAGAGATATCTACATCAGGGCAAAGACTACGTACTGTTAGCTCTGACTGCTCCACGGAAGTTGCATCGTTATCGGCGCGGTACATCTTCATTTGGCTGCGAACCTTACCACCGGCGCCGGTACAAATCTTCACGTAAGCCATTGTTTTTGCCTTGAGGTCTGCCATCGAAAAATCGCTGCTAATGGCTGTACCATTCTCATAAATTACGCCTGACTCTTTTGGTAACTTGTACATCCAATCAGGCGCTTCACTAATAGCTTGTTTGGCCACTCGTGATTGCTGACGGTATTCATCTTGCTGTTGATTTTGGGCTTGCTGTACTGGGTTAGTTCCACATGCAGTTAGAAAGATGCCTAATGCACCGCTTACTGTAATTCCTCGCAGATTGATTTGCTTTTTCATGATGATGATTCCTCTTTTAAATAGATTTCAAAATTTATCGACTACAGTCCATTGATTAACGCCTGACCTCACGGTCACTAAAGTAAAACGTACTGCTTGGTTTAAATGCATCTCCGTTTTTGAGACAAGCTGATACACATTTCCTTTCCATTTACGCAAAGCCGAATTAGACACTCCGCTTACAAGCTGCTTGGGACTGAAACTCATCTGATCACCGATGCGTATAAAGGGCTTTTCATCTGCATAAGGAAAGTTGGTACAAATTTCTTTACGAGTTGACTTGTGATCGCTGGCTATGAAGTTGGTCTGCACAATGCCTGTCTTTGCTTCTACCGTTTCTTCAAAATAGCAACGTGGCGTAGATGTCGGTGGAAGATTGGGGCGAGCCTGCAGGTCAGCCTTAATAAGCTCTGGACTCACTTCCGATCCTTGACAAGCAAATCGAATGGACCAAATTCGATACTTGGCTAATGAGTAATAGCTCTTGCTAATTTTTCCGGGATAAGCATTCCCCTCTACCCCATCAACCGTATAAAAGCGACTACGTCTTAACTGGTCATCAAGCAATGCAATCTGCTCAGTTCTTTGTTCGCAATTAGGTTCAAATCGAACTAAATCTTCATAACTTAGGCGTTCAAACGTAGGTGCGCTAACTGGGGCGGTGGCGCCCACTGCGTTAGCCAGTTTCTGTGTAGATTTTTGTTGGTTGTAATTATTAGTACCTGAACTGTTATTAGCATAAGCACTATTTACAGGCGCTTTATATGTTTGCGTTGTATAGGTAGGTTTTGTTGGGGCAACATATGGACTGCTGTAGCTATAGTTGTTATAGCGGGGCGTGCTTGAGCAGGCTACAAGTAGCACTGCTAAGCATCCAGCTATTAGCAATCTCATATAGATGACTCTGCTGATAAGCCGTTAATGCCACCAAAATCAAATGCCTTTGCCCCTTCTTTTGCTGCATGACCCTGCTCTGTCTTTTTACTATCATCGGCACTCTTCGCCGTGAATGGTTTACTCACAGTCGACATAGTTGGCGTAACTACGCGATTCATAAACTGATTACCAGCTTGTGAAAATGTTTGTGTAAATTGGTGCTGAGCCTTTAAATAAGCGCTACTCTGACGCTTGAGCGCCTCTAACTCCTGGCGTAATCGTTCATTTTCAGTATCTTGAGTGATCTTTTGCTTAACAAGATTGGAGTCGTACTCTTGCCGTTTAGCAAACTGCTCTTTATCCATCAGAGAGTGCACATGCTTTGCTAAAGTAATCTTCGCCTCTGCATCCAGACGTTGTGCAGTGCTTAAATTAACTTGCCCCATGGATCTCGTTTTATTTTCATAAGCAAATAAGGCCATCCGATGACCAAGGGGAGATTGTCCTGCCTGCAGCTTGAGAAGAATTGGCATAAGCTCTAAACACAATTGCAAGAGTGTAATAAGAGCGTACTTCAGCAGTGCGCCAGGATTATTGCTGATAAGGGAAGAGAGCACATCTGCAGAGGCTATATTGATATAGGCTTCATTGATCTTCGTTGCTTTATCTAGATCCTGAGCAATATCTTTTTTTGCTGTATCGATATCGCTTTGTGCCTGGGTAATAGCCGCCCCCATTTGCGCAAGCTCAGCCTCTTTAGGACCTACATAATTTCGATGGTTTTCTCGATAGATGCCATCGATTCGCTCACATTCACGCTTGTCTTTGGCATACAAACTAATGATGTCATGCTCATCCAAATCTGGCGCATAAGTTGTTTTAGTTTTTTTGTTGTAATCGGCAAAGCATTGGCCAACTAGACCGCGTTGCCGAACCAACTCTGGAGTTAATGAAGAAATCTCTTTTCTTAACCTAGCAGTCTTACTCTCAAGATCACTTAATCCCGCAGTCTTATTAGCTAACTCATACTTCTCTTGGTAGCGCTCTTTTGCTTCTGAAAAGCGTCCATCTTTCATATCCTGAGAATGGATAGCGAGTTCAGACTTTAGAAATAAAGGCATCGTAAATTGACTACTGAGTGAGCCAATTACAGTTATTAAGAAAATTCGAATGCCAAGATAGACGTATGTAAGCTTTTTATCTGCGTCGTATCGCGTATCTGCAAGGTATATAAAGTTTCGATCAAGCACCAAGACGATGGATGCGCCAATGGTAGCGAATACAAGCGCCATCACCATTTGCCAAATAATGTGTAAGTCCATCGCCAAAAACCAGCCCGCAATGCCAAACTGCAAAGCAGCTAAGAAGGTTGCAAAAGCAATGGCTGCGCCAATCTTGCTTAAGCTGCCGATCTCTTCAGTTGAGGCATTCGCAGTAATGCGATGACCTGTTAGAAATACTAGTTTTTGACGGATTGTTGACATGCATTCATCCAATAGTTGTAAGGATGAATGCAGTATTGAGTCTTAAAGGCTCATAGAATGAGCCTCATAAATTTATGGCAAATATTGGCCCATTAAATCAATTAGTACTGTATGTATGTACAGTATCATAAACCAGATACTTTCTCAAGCCGCTATTCTAAGAATTTCTCTCGCACCCTTAATTCGAACCCCTCAACCGCCTGAATCAAGAAGTGCTTCATATAAACATAACAAATTCAAACCCATTAGCCTGAAACTCACAGTACGATCTACTTCAAATTAAACCTTTGAATCCACCGACCTGTGCGCTTAATAGACATATTTCGTGGGTCAGTTGAATTAACTTGATGAATAGCCCACGTACGCCATTTTTTGTAGCCAGGAATCTCTTTGCTCGCAGTTTCAACCTTCTTATCCAGGGCATCAATTAATTCCTGAATTTTTTCAGCCCTTCTAATGTCCTTTAAGGCTTGACTCATTAATCTCAAACGATTTTCAATTATTCGATCAGTCTCCTGCTTGCGGCGAAGTGTAGCTTTAGCCTTTCTTTCTGCAATATTTGCAATCGCTTCATTTTTCTTATCAACTTGACGTTGATATAACCATTCGATATTACTTCTCTTGCGCTCCTCAATATCCATCAATAGCTCAATAGCGAGGTCTCTTAGAATTTCTGGGGTGATATCTACATATTCTCGATAGTCTTTGTTCTCCGACATTCGATCTTGGTCGCTTGTCCAACTAAAGCCATAAGCCTTTCCGGGGGAACTCTTCCTGCGATAAAAGTGATTGCCATCATCAAAGCAAACGAATCTAAAGTAGTGGTAGCTACCATCCATGTCGACGCTCATAGATTGCGTTCTAGGACCGTGAACTTTTACTCTGAACCCCAACTTCTCGAAGTAAGTAAAGAAACTATTAAGTGCTGACAATAGTCTTAGCCCCGCAGGATGTTGATACCTAGGCTTATAAAAGCAGTATTTTTCTTTTGCGATATCGGCGTCGTAGCCCAGCAATCTCTCAGTAATTGGATGGGGCTTGCTAATGCTTTTGGGAATAGGAATTAAGGGAACGAGAGCCACAATCTTCAACCTCACCTCATCAATCGTCTCATCGAATTTTGGAGGAGGTGGCAACTCCATTTGAGCCAATTCCTCATCCGTTTTCTCTGGTTCGTCGAAATAACCATACCGACTGCGAGAACCCCCGCCAATATGGACAAATTGAGATTGGAATGGGTACAAAGTTGGCAACTCGGTCTTAGCAACCTTCTTTCCATTCGCCAGTTTTGCCCAATATCCAAGGCCAGGCGTAGGCACTTTCGCGGCCTTGCAGATTTTTCGAAGACCTACATCAGACAATTCAAATTCTGCCGCAAGTTGCGTCATTGGCTTTGACCATACTAAGTCATACATTTCCTGCCTGGTTAGCGTTCTGGGTGTCATATTCGCCTTTCAATCTGAAATCAAAATAAAGAATTGATATTCAAATTGTAGGAATATGGTGTCGTTACAACAACCCTAAAGCTAGATCAATCTTCGTTAAAGCGCTCACGCGTCCAAAGTGCCCTGCCCTCGACCTTACCGGTGCAGATCTTTGTTTTTTGATGCGACTGCTCTGATTGGACTGCGTCCGCAAAGGCTTTCTCTTCGGCCTCTTCCTCAGCCTTCAGTTTTGCCAGCTCTGAAGCGGGCACAATCTTTTTGCTCTCAATCATTTGCTTGAGGGTCTTCATACCCTTAATTTTCCCTACAAATTCAAGATCGTCCATAGTGATATCTTATCTAGAGACTAGGTTGTATTGATAGAAATTTAAAAGCAAGCAATGTTTTACTGGTGGGTAGGCTGGTGGGTAGAGAGCCATTAAATTAATAGAGCCATATAGATAATAGCTTCTAGGTCAATACTGGCGGAGAGGGTGGGATTCGAACCCACGGTACCTTTGACAGTACGCCTGATTTCGAGTCAGGTACATTCGACCACTCTGCCACCTCTCCTAGTTAATCAAATTATACCTGCGGTTTTCTCGCTTTCTGTACTACAATAGATATACGTTAATGTATATCCATAAAATAGATATAGTATTTTTACTTGAAAGTCTCGATACGCCATGAACTTACAAATTTCTAAATGGGGCAATAGTCTAGCCGTACGAATTCCGGCTGAATTTATCCGTCAAATACCCCTCAAAGATGGTGACCAAGTTGAAGTAACACTCAGCCTAGATGGCTCATTACATCTTCGCCCCATCACTTTCGATCGAACAGCCTTATCTGCCGAGCTTAAACGCGTACGTGCATCTATGCCAATGGGTTCATCAGTTATTGAAGAGCTTCGTTCCAAGGCGCGTTATTAATGATTTATGTTGATACCAGCGTTTTAGTGGCACTATGCACACGGGAACCCAAAAGTAATGATGTAGCCGATTGGTACCAAAGCTGCAAAACGAAATTAATTTCCTCTGCATGGGCATTTACAGAATTTGCCAGCGCGCTCAGTATTAAAGAAAGAACAGGGCAAGTAAATAAAAAACAAAGTCATGAATCTTGGGGCGTATTCCAACAACTTTGCAACACCAGTATTGAATTACTTTCTATTGATAACAAAAATTTTTACA
>Ga0214919_10009954_pt1 | contig 12148 bp, 14 predicted proteins | sample LL1503_MetaG_FD_177994 | JGI IMG/M metagenome (GOLD analysis project Ga0214919, IMG submission 177994) | Freshwater microbial communities from Lake Lanier, Atlanta, Georgia, United States - LL-1503 | ecosystem: Environmental > Aquatic > Freshwater > Lake | place: USA: Georgia | collected...
AGCCGCGACCACCTCGGTCTTCACGAGGTCGGCGTAGCCCTCCTCGATCAGCCACGTCATGGCCTGTGCCCTGACCACCGGGTCCTTGGGCAGCGACCCCGTCGCGACGGTCGAGAGCAGCGCCCTCGCGCCACCCGTGATGTCGACCGCCGAGACGCCCTCGGCGGCGAACAGGGCAGGCAGGACCTGCTCCTGTAGTTCCCGCCGCGTCACCTTGGCGGCGGAGAGAACCTCCTCCGCCTCGGTGACCGCAGCGTCTGCGGCGACGAGCGCCGCCACGCCCTTCGCAAGGGCCTCGCTCATGCGTCCTCCATTTCAGGGTCCGCCGGGACCGTGAAGCCGATGCGGCTGTCGTTGCTCCGCCCGGTGATGATCTCCGCCGAGAAGCTCCGGTCGACCGCAAACACGCGGACCTCGGCGATCTCGGCGGCGTTGACCGGCGTCTCGGCGATGCCGACGAGGTTCACGCCGCCCATGCGGATCAGGACCGTGCCGCCGGGGAGGCAGGTCACGACGTCCCGATTGAAGGTCCCCACGCTACGCGGCAACGCGGTGGGGTATTCTGCGTCCCCAGCGTTAAACTCGACGTGGCAGGCCCACTGGACCATCGCCGCCGGGACGGCCCTACAGAGCCTGTAGGAGGCCGCCGCTTGGGCGTACAGGAGGCCGAAGCGTTGGGCCACGGTGTGGGGGTCGACGCCCGCGACGGCACCGCCGTCGAGGCTGCGCCGGAACTCGGCGCGTATGTAGTCGGTCAGCGCGATCCGCATGCCAAGGGCGATCTCGTCCTGTGGCTTGCTGATCTGGACCGGGAAGGTGGTCCGTGTATAGGCCATCTGTGCTCCTCTGTTGTGGCCCCGATTTTGACAGACGCCGGGGCCGTGGCGAAGGACGGTTATCGCATGTGGGTCAATGGCCTGTCCACATAAATCGTAAAGATAGATGTAGTGGCCCCCCGGCCCCCGACCTCTATATGGGGGAAAAGATTCTCTGGGAAATCGTCAAAATAGATTAGACAGTCGTTTCCGACTCCTGTAGAAGATGGGGGCCGGAGCGGTTCCGGTGACCCAATGAGGACCAGAAAATGACCACCCTTCGCAAATTCGGCATCGAAATCGAGTGCGGCCACACCGGCAACGACGGCTACGCGACCGCCGCCGCCCTCTCCGCGATCCCCGGTGTCTCCGCGACCCGCGCGTCGTACAGCAGCCAGAACTACACGGTCTGGCAGGTCAAGCCCGACGGCTCGCTCTCGATCCCCGGCGCGCAGGAGATCGTCTCCCCGACGCTCCCCGGCACCGAGCACAGCATCGCGCTGGTCCGCGCCGTCGCCACGGCTCTGGAGGGCACCGGCTACCGCGTCAACCGCTCCTGCGGCCTGCACGTCCACCTCGACGCCTCGGACCTGAGCCGCCGCGAGTGCGCGGTGGTCGCGTGGCGCTACAGCCTCCTGCAAGACTCGTTCAAGACCTTCCTGCCGCGCAGCCGCTGGGACGGCACGAACATCTACGCACAGTTTGCATCGTCGTCGGCCCTCACCAAGATTTCCGCCGCCGCGCAGGACCCGAACACCGCCGCCTACTGGACGCACGGCGAGCGGTACGTCGCCGTCAATCTGGAGCACATCCACAAGTCGCGCAGCGAGCGCCGCATCGAGTTCCGTCAGGCCGCTGGCACGGTCAACCCCGACAAGATCATCGGCTGGTACAAGTTCCTGTGCGAATTTATCGCCGAGACCGTGCGCCTGATCCGCGCTCCGGCCCCGCAGGCGGCGACGGGTGTCGCCACGGTGACCTCGGTGACGACGCAGGAGACCCGCCCCGCCGCCGTGCCGCCGCTGCGCGCTGGCACGGACAACTACCGCTTCATCACGACGCTGGAGCAGGACGGCATCATCACGCAGGCCGACGCCCGCTCGTTTGGTTGGGTCGACACGCGCCTCCGCGTCACGGCCCACGCGCTGCGCCGCCTCGGTGCCAACATCGTGGTCGTGAACTACAACGGCGAGGGTGCCTACGTCGTGGTCGGTCGCAACCACTTGCCGACCAACCGCGCCGACATCTTCACGCTGCCTGCCACGGTGCGCCGCGTGCGCCGCGCTCCGGGTGCCGCCCCGGCGGGCACCAACATCGACGTGCAGGCGATCCTGCGCGCCGCCCCGCTGGAGCAGGGCCTCTCTGACTCGACCAAGGCGTGGATCGCCCAGCGCCGCGCGGTGCTGGCACGGAGGGTGGCGACGCCGTAAGGCGCGTCACTATCTTCTCGCTTTTCCCCAACGCATGCTGTAGGATCACCCCATGACCGACACCCTCCCCGTCCGCTGGCTCAACGTCAGCCACCACTCCGCCGCCCACATTGCCGCGCGCTACCCCTACGCGGGCTTCGGCTCGAACCTCTGGCTCCCGCAGATGGCCGAGCGTTGCCCGCAGTCGGAGATCGTCCACCGTGGTCGCCTGCGTGGCGCGCGTCTGGCCTTCGCCCGCGTGGCGACGATCATCGCCGACGAGAACGTCGACACGCTGGTGGGCGTGTACCGCCTGACCGCCAGCGACATCGAGACCCTCGACAAGAAGGAAGGCCTCGGTTGCGTCTACGACCGATACCTCGTGACGCCGGAGGTCGACGGCAACGCGGTGCGTTGCTTCACCTACATCAAGCGTGACGACACTCCGCAGGCTCCGACCGCCGAGTACTTCGCCAAGCTCGCCGCAGGGTATCGCGACTGGGGCTTCCCCGACCGCCGCCTGCGTCGTGCGCGGGAGCGTGCAATCAAGGACGAGGCCGCCCTGCCCAAGCCGCAGCCCGCGAAGGGCAACCGCTGGGAGCCGTGGGGCCGCGACTACGAAGACGCCTTGCGTCCTCGCCGCCACGCCGCGCCGAAGAGCGGCAACCGCACGAGTCTTGTGACGGGCCGCAGCCTCGACCGCGAGCCGCGCCTGTACTCGCATGACGAGTCGATTGGCGACTATCTGGCGCGCAACGAGAGCAAGCCCAGCATCGCCGACCAGATCACCCGCGACGGTGGCCAGACGTCGTTTCACAATCCCTCGACCGGCGAGCACTGGGCCAAGACCGACGGCGTCTGGCGGAGGGTGCAGCAATGAGCGCGCAACAGCAGACGCTGGCGGATTTGCTGGAAGAGAGCCTCCGGCACCTGCCCAACGCTGCCCGAACCGGAAGACTCCGAAAGGAGGCCGTGAAGGATGTTCTCCCCACGAAGATCGCCCTGCATAACGCGAAGAAGTTCGTCATCAGCGACGAACTTGCAAGCACCATCACTCTTGTGTCGAAGAAGTCGACAGTGGACGACGTGCTGGCCCGGTTTCCGTCCGCCACGTTGCCCTACCCCGTCATGTGGATGGAGATGAGCTTCAACGTAGTCGGCAGCATCGAGTATGGTGACGAGGAGCCGGGGGAGAATGAGGCGTACCTCGGACCGATGGGGCTGTTGTTTGTTCGCAGCCCACGGAATCCGGCTGCGTGGTCGATGGACTTCGCGATGAATGTCACGGGACACTACACGAGCATCAAAAAGATCACCTCGTCCACAATGCTGGCGTCCTATGGATTTTCTCCCTCCGGGGTCGCGGACCTTCCACCACGGCACGACGCGCCCTTCCACAGTTACACGACACTGACCGATAAAGGCCGGGAACTTTTTGGCCCTCTGATTGGAACTGCGTGGGGCGTTACGGATAACCCCGAGAGGACGCTGCGACCCGAACTGGTAGACGCAACATTCATCGCTGTCTCTTCCCCCCACATATCCCACGCGGCCACGTCCAGTTTGGAGCAGCTTGCAGGTGTCGCAAAGTACCAGAATCTTATGTCGTGGGGCATCCTGCGGTGGGCAGTAACCGCCCTCTCCATGCTTTCGGAGGTGCCAGACCTCATTCACGCAGAGGAGAGCGGCGGTTCTGTTGCGCGACAGTCAGGCGGCAAATCAGGCTACTCGTTTCACCGTCTGACTCTACACATACCGAACAACAAGGACCCGGTGCGTTACATAAAACGCAAGCTCGACCACGCCGTCGCCGCGCGCATGCGGGCGCATGAGGTGAGGGGGCACTGGCGCAATTACCATCTGGTCGAGGGCTGCGAGCACACATGGCAGCAGGCCGACGAGGACCCGACGTACAGGCGCTGCACGTCGTGCGGGGCATTCTCTCGCTTCATCTCCGAGCATGTGCGCGGTGACGAGACGCTGGGGTGGGTGCGGAAAGAATACATTTTGGCAGGAGCGAAGGCATGAACGATCAGTTGGCCCTCGCGCTGGGCATCCCACCACCGAAGGTCCACGCGCTCCCCGCGGACTGGACGCCGTTCGACCTCGCGCAGCTTCCGACTCTGTCGGGCATCGTCGCGTTGGACTTCGAGACCAAGGACCCCGGAATCGGACAGGGTGTCGGCTCGTCGTGGGCACACGAGGGTGCGGGCTTCATCTGTGGCGTCAGCATCGCGTGGATGGGCGGCGCGTTCTACCTGCCTGTCTGCCATAGCAGTGGCAACGTCCTACAGTGGGACGTCATGGCGTGGCTCGCCGCGCAGGCCGTCAAGCCCGACGTCACCTTCGTGATGGCGAACTCATCCTACGACGTGGGCTGGCTTGGGCGCTGGGGCATCGTGCCGATCAATCCACCATACGACGTGCAGGGCATGGCGACGCTGCTCGACGAGCATCGCTCGTCGTACTCGCTGGACAACCTCGCGCGCCACTACCTGAAACAACACAAGGGCAGCGACGCGCTGGTCGCCGCATCACGCGACATCGGCATCCCGTCTCCCATGTCCAACATGGATCGACTCCCGGCGTGGATTGTCCAACCCTACGCCATCGACGACGCGGTTCTGACTCTGGCCTTGTATCATCACCTGATGCCGATGATCAGGGCCGAGGGTCTCGTGAACATCCTCGACATCGAGCGCCGCGCCAGCATGGCGGCGGTGGACATGCGCCGTCGCGGCGTGCGTGTGGACACAGACAAGGCCGAGCGCATCAAGCAGGGCTTCATCGTCCAGCGCGACGCCGCGATTGCCGACATCGCACGCCTCACCGGAGTCAACGTATCGCCGTGGGACAACGTGGCGATCCTGCAAGCGTTGCGCGTCGAGAACCCCGCGCTGGTCGTCGAGCACACACCGACGGGCAAGGAGGCGTTACGTAAGGAGTTTGTTGACGCGCTGGGCACGCCAGTGTCGACCGCCGTCGCGCAGGCGCGGCACCTCGACAAATCCATCAACACGTTCTTCGACGGGTTCATACACAAGTACGCCTACCGTGGTCGCATCCATGCGGAGTTCCATACGCTCAGGCGGACGGACGACGAGGGCTACGGCTTCGGCACGATCACCGGGCGTCTGTCGTGCAGCAATCCGAACCTCCAGCAAATCCCCGCACGCGATCCCGAGATTGGTCCAGCGATCAGGTCCTGCTTCCTGCCCGAGGAGGGCGAGCAGTGGCTCAGTGCCGACTATTCGAGTCAGGAGCCGCGCTGGACGGTACACTACGCCGCGTTGATGAAGCTGCGCGGTGCCGAGGCGATGGTGCAGCGGTTCAACGACGATCCTAGGACTGACCTGCACGGCGAGACCGCAGCCCTGATGGGCGTCAAGCGTGGGCCTGCGAAAACGATCAACCTCGCCATCGCCTATGGGGCGGGCGGCGCGAAGATATGCCACCAGCTAGGCCTGCCGACGCGCATGAAGGAGATGCACGGTCGCATGGTGGAGATCGCCGGGGCCGAGGGTCAGGCGCTGATGGACAGGCACGCCGCCGCGGTGCCCTACATCAGGGGCCTCCAGAACGCCGCGAAGAAGCGCGCCGAGGAACTGGGCTACGTCACGAGCTACGGTGGTCGTCGCATGCGGTTCAAGTGCGGCTTCGACAAGAAGGTCGAGATGTCCCACAAGGCCTTGAACAAGCTGATCCAGTCCTCCGCCGCGACGCAGAACAAGGTCGCGCTGGCACGCCTGCGCGAGGCTGGCATCCCGGTGATGATCTCGATCCACGACTCCGCCGAGGCGTCGATCCCGTTGGGTGCCGAGGGCGAGCGGGCCAAGAGTCAGATCGTGGAGATCATGGAATCGGCGGTCGAGTTGCTGGTGCCGTCGGTGGTCGACGTGAAATGCGGGCCTGACTGGGGGAGCCTGAAATAAGCGACAAAATAGTTGACAGGCCCCGCCAGACATGCGAAAAACCTCCAGCGGGAATGGTCCCGCCGCTTGGGGAGGCTAACATGCTTTGTGAAAAGTTCTTTGTCGTCGCCCTTGCCTACCAAGGCGAAGTTATTGAGGTGAACCGCTCTGACGGGAACCCGTTCCCGTACTCCACCAAGGCCGCTGCGCGCAGCGTGGCAAACCGGGAGCAGGCGCTCGCCCGCAAGATCAAGGGCACGATCCAGATACCGCTGATCTCCGACGACGGAACGGTCGAGATCGTGGACGCCAACCCGCGGGGCTTCCGCTACTTCGTGCGCGACTGGCTTTCTCTTCGCGAAGTTATTTAATTAACTACAAAATAGTGTTGACGACCCTCCCCGGCCTCCTGTAGAAGACTGGGGAGGGCGCAGTGCCCCTAACCCAATGAGGATCAGAACATGTACGCCAACCGCAGCTTCCACAATCAGCGCCTCGCCCGTGTCGCCCCCGCCCGCAACTCTCAGGACCGCGCCGAGAGCAACTACAGCCGCTTTCAGGCCGCCGAGCCGGAAGTGTGCGAGTGGCTCCGCGCCAAGTCGTTCTCCTTCGGCTTCGCCGCCAGCCTGCTGGAAGGCGTCTTCCGCTTCGGCTCGCTGACCGAGCGCCAGCTTGAGGCCGCCCGCCGCTGCATGGCGCGGGACAACGACCGCCTCGCCGTCAACAGCGCCTCGGTCGCCGCCAACCCCCCGACCGCCCCGGCGTCGCCCGCCGTCACCTTCGTGCCGCCCGCCCCGGCCCCCCGCATCGAGATCGACGGTAGCCGCATAAATCAGGCCTTCACGGCGGCTGTCGCCAACGGCCTGACACGCCCCCGCCTGCGCTACGGCGACCTCCTCCTGAGCCTCGCAGGCTCGTCCAGCCGCTTCCCCGGCAACGTGTTCGTGAAGTTCGAGAACACCACCTACATCGGTCGCCTCGACGGCACCCGCTTCGTGCCGGGTCGTGGCTGGGCGTCGCTCTCGTCGGAGCAGCAGAAGGCGACGCTGGAGAACCTCCGCAGCATCGCCCACGACCCGATTGCCGCCGCCGCCAACCACGGCCACTCGACCGGAAACTGCGCCTGCTGTGGCCGCTTCCTGTCGGACCCGCCGTCGGTCGCCCGCGGTATCGGCTCGATCTGCGTAACCCGCTTCGGGTGGGCGGGCTTCTAGCCCCACCCACGGAGTCAGATTCTGTATTTCGAGATGACGTGTTTTCAAAATACAAACCCGAGGAGTCAGAAATGGTCGAGTACTCTCACAAGCGCGCCCTGATCGTCATGGCGGTATCCGCCGCCACGACGCTGGGCTTCTGCTGGCTGGCGAACGAGGCCCTGTCCCAGCAGCAATGCCTCCAGTGGTTCTGCACCACTGTCAACGCCAGCAGCATCAACCCGATCCAGTACTGCACCTGTACGGTCGCAGCGCCGAGCTACCCCGCGGGCGGCCCTCCGGGTTCCTACGCCTCCGACGCGCCCGCCGCTGATCCTCTGGCCCGGTGGCGGTAGGTGACCGACGCCACCATCCGCGTCGGCACCGCCGTCACGCGCATCTATGGGCTGCCGGGGCTTCGCGCATCGGACATCTACGCGAACGCCCCGGAGCCTGCGCCTGCCGACTGGAATGGCATTCGCTCGACGTCCGCCAACCTGACGTACCTCGACGAGACGCTGCCGGGGTCGCGCTGGGAGGACCCGCAGAACAGGCTGATGGAAGCCCGTGCCATGCGGATCGTCGAGGAGCTTCGGCGCAACGTCCAGCCGGGGGACTACGAGCGCGACTTCCCGTTCAAGATGACGCCGATGCCGTTCCAGCTAACGACGTTCGCCGCCGCGCGCCACATGACCAACATCGCGTTGGCACCCGTGGCGATGGGCACAGGCAAGACCAAGATGACGCTCGACATCGCGGCGGACAAGTTCCGGCGAGACGAGATCGACTGCGTGCTGGTCATTGCCCCCAACGGCGTCCAGCGGCAGTGGGTCGAGAGCGCGATCCCCGCTCACCTCCCCGACGGCTGCAAGCGTGCAGCGGCAGTGTGGAAGCCGACACGCAAGACACCGCCCGCCGTGAAGGCTGCGTCGGGTCCTCGCACGCTTCGCATCCTGACGTTCAACGTCGAGTCGTTCAGCAGCGAGTCGGGCAAGGCATACAAGGCCGCGCTGGAGTTCCTCGCGTCGGGCCGCTGCATGCTGGTGGTCGACGAGTCGTCGCGCATCAAGACGCCGCGCGCCGCGCGCACCAAGGCGATCCTGAAGCTGCGGGACAAGGCCGCCGTGCGCGCCATCCTCTCCGGCACGCCCCTGACACGCGGGCTGGAGGACCTCTACTCGCAGTACAACTTCCTCGACCCCAGCATCATCGGCATGAGCAACTACATGGCCTTTCGCGCACGCTACTGCGTGACGATGCCCGCCTATCGCGGTGCCGCCTTCGGGGCGGTGAAGATCGTGGGCTACAAGAACGTCGAGGAGTTGATCCGCAAGATCGCCCCGGTGTCGTTCGTGATCCCGAAGGACGTGCTGGGCCTGCCGGAGAAGCGGTACGAGGTGGTGCCTGTGCCGCTGACGCCGGAGCAGGAGAGCGTCTACTACATGCTCGAAGAGCAGTTGATCTCCGACTTGCAGGCGCGTCGCATCACCAACCCGGCGAACGCCGCCGTGCGTCTCATCCGGCTCCAGCAGGTTCTGTCGGGCCGCGTCTACACAGAGTCAGACAACGAGGACGAGCCGCCCGTCGCCCGCACGATCAGGTCCAACCGCATCGAGACGCTGGTCGAGGTGCTCGAACAATACGATGGGCAGGCGGTGATCTGGGCGCGCTTCGCTCAGGACATCAAGGACATCAAGGAGGCGCTGGGCGACAACGCGGTGACCTACGACGGCAGCACCACGCAGGCCGACCGGGAGATCGCTCTCACGCGGTTCAAGTCAGGCGACGCGGCGTACTTCGTTGGCAATCCTGCCGCCGCCGGTACGGGCATCGACGGTCTTCAATGCGCCTCGATGGCGGTGTATTATTCCAACAGCTTCAACTCGGAGCAGCGGTGGCAGTCAGAGGACAGAATCCACCGCATCGGCCAGACGGAGTCGACCCTGTATGTGGACCTCGGCGCACCCGACACCGTTGACGCGCTGATCAGGAAAAACTTGCGAGCGAAGGGGGACCTCGCACGTTCGATCACGGAGAACCCCAACATGCTGATGCAGAGGGAGGAATAGATGACCCAGTTTGAAGGTGAGACGGAGACCGAGTACTTCGGTCGTCGTCTGCGGGCGATGATCGACGGTGGTGTCGGCGTCACCCTGTCCGACGTGCTCGATGGTTTCCAAGCGTTCGACGCGCCGGTCGCCGACGTCGAGTCGTGCCTCGACCGGATCGAGCGGCTGGCGCGAGCGCGGCGCGCGGCGTGGCATCGCGGTCACTGGTCTAATCAGGTGGCAAGGGACTGACATGACGGCGAACCTCTTCGAGATGCAGACCAGCACGGAGTCAGACACCATCGAGGTGCGGATCAGGCTGCCGAAGAGTGCCGTCGAGAACCTGCGCCTCGACGTCTTCGATCAGGCCGAGGTGCGGGACTGCCTGAAGGGGGGACAACCGGCCCACGTCGTTCTGGTGGCGCTGGAGATCATCTTCCGCCGCATGCACGAGGAGACGGTCGAGGCTGGCAGCACGCCGGATACTGTTCGCTACCCGCCAATGAGTGGTCCTGTACTGCCACCGAACGGTGCGTGGGTCGACGCGGCGTCGCTTCTTTTTACCACTGAAGGGACCGCGGGTATCTCGCCTCCGATGTGGAGATCAGCAGTCTCTCCGGTCCCTGTGGCTTCAGCGCCAGCGACCGCCACCTACTATCCGATGATCAGCTACGAGCAATACTGGGCCGATAGAAGGGCGGCACCACCGCCGTGTCGAAGTCCAGACCCTCGAAGAACAGGACGTCGCCCCGATAGCCAAAGCACGTCCACGCAGGCTGGTCGTGACGCACCAGTTCGATCAGGAAGCTGTGCTGACTCGGACGGAGAGCCTTGATCGACGGCTTGCCTACCTTGAGTTCGAGCCAAATCTGACTCTGTCCAAAGAAGCCGTGGGCGTCGAACATCCCGTCGGGGCAGATGGTCTCGACGCGGCTCCACATCCGCCCCCGCAGTCTGGGCTTGATGTACTCCCAGACCGCCTTCTCGTCTTTTAATGCCGCCATTACGGAGTCAGAGACACCGACCGCGGGACGGTGCCCATCCGCTGGCCGACGACGCAGGCGCGGGTAAGGACAGCCTTCGCAGCGCGGAACAGGGCGTCGGGACGCTTCATCGCCTTCACGTTGCGGCGGCCTCGGCGAGCGGAAGGCGCGTTTCCGGCCCTGAATTTGCCCATCAGGCCAAAACAGACGTCCAGCATGCTGCCGCCTAGGCCGTCGGCCAGAACGTCACTGGCGGGCAGATTCTGGCCTTTTTCGTAGGCGTGCGGGACCACGTCCGCCACGAACGACCGGATGGTGGCCGGGGAAGGCCGCCAATCCATCAGGCGGCCACACAGGACGGCGTGGTTGCCGCTGGCAGTAAACTCCGCGAGGCGGCGTGTCGGCGTGGCAACTCCCCGCCACCGCTGGACAGGCAGGGAGGCGGCAATCAGGAAGTCGTGCCCGTTCCATACACCCACGCCGAGCAGACTGCGGCGGTCCTTGGTGTGGGAGTTAAGCAGAAAATGCGCGGGGGTGACGGCAATGTCGATGTCGCGAGACACCACGACCAGATGCCGCCCGTCTTCGGGGCGGGCCTCCGTGGCGTCGCCGTGCGGCGTGCCTTGGACGGCAAACACCGGCAGCATCCCCAAAGGCCGCAGACCCCGAACCCACTCGGAGGTGTCGAGGAGCTTGCCTGATTCGGCGTCGGTACGGGGGGCCGTCGCGGGGGCGGCGGCGAGGAGTTGGGCCTTGGTGAGATGTGTCATGTGCCTTTGTTACGTTAAAATAAGAGAAATCGCAACGATATAAGGTCGTTGCGTAAACGCTAGGATAGTGTATTCTCCGGGGATGGAAAACATGAGAACCGAACGGCCCTACCTTGTTTTTGTCTACGGCTCGCTGAAGCGCGGCGAATACAACAACCCCGTGCTGACAACGCACGCCGCGATGTACTGCGGTGACGCAACCACGTCGAGCAAGTACCTGCTCTTCGGCGGCGTCTTCCCCAAGCTCTACCGCAAGGAGGACATGTCGCCGGAGCACTTGATGCGCTTCAAGCGGTACCTAGGCCGCGTGCGCGGCGAGCTTTGGCGTGTCGATGCCGTTGGCCTCACGGCCCTCGATGCGCTGGAGGGATACCCGACGCACTACACCCGCAACGCGGTGCTGGTCGAGAAGGACGACAAGAACGTCCGCCAGCCGTGGGCCTACTGCATCGTCAGGCCGCCCTACACGTCCTCGCCGCTCATCGAGCCTGCGAAGGACGGGACGCTGGCGTGGCACTCGGCCTCTGCGGAGAAGGACAACCCCTTCCGCGAGCGAAAGGCCGCAGCCGTCAAACTGGGTCGGCGTTAAGCTGCCGAGTCAGATCGGCAAGGCGGACGCGCTGCGCCGCCAGCAAGTCGGCAAACGCTGCCAATTCATCGGCGGTAGCGGGCGTGGGCGTGTTGATCAGGGCGTGGGCGCGGCTGACGATCTCCGCCACATCCATGCCCGCCTTGATGGCCCCCGGCAGGAACTGGAGGGCCTCCACGAGCAGGACTGCGATGCTTCCCATGATCTACCTACTTCGCTGACTCAAGAATGGATTGCAGGACGGGGATGCCTTGCGTCGCGACTGCGATGGCCGCCACCACTTTGCTCTCGGTGACACCGGGGGTCGAGGCGACGTTCATCGCGGCGAACAGCGCCTTGGTGATCTGGTCGTTCGCCGCGCGCAGCTTGGCGACGATGGTTGGATCGGAGCAGGTGATGACCGTACGCGGCTCCGTGCAGCGCGGTCGCT
>Ga0214919_10009955_pt1 | contig 12148 bp, 11 predicted proteins | sample LL1503_MetaG_FD_177994 | JGI IMG/M metagenome (GOLD analysis project Ga0214919, IMG submission 177994) | Freshwater microbial communities from Lake Lanier, Atlanta, Georgia, United States - LL-1503 | ecosystem: Environmental > Aquatic > Freshwater > Lake | place: USA: Georgia | collected...
TTTTATTTTTCTTTTTTACACCTTTTATCATAACAAAATAAAAATACATTTTTTATTTTCTTACTACATACTCACACCTTTACTTTTACCTCTTTTTTCTTTTTATTTTCTCTCATTGGAAGTACACCAACGAATATTTATTTCCAACTAAATCGTCTGTGTTCCAGTGTTCCATAGTTTTGCCATCAAATTCTATTGGCGTATGCTTTGCATCATAAATTTCATCATTTATTACAATTTTACAACCGATATAATCTCCAAACGATATTAATACACTTCTTGACGTATTTTTACTATCAAAATGTTTAGGACAAACCACGTTGTGATTAAGATGTATTGATTTAAATTCAAAAGGGCATATTAATTTTCCAATTCTAATTATCTCTTCATAAATTTCAGGAAACTTTTTGGAATAATAAGACAATTGTGTTATTCCATTGTACCTCCCCTTTATAATTCCTAGCGTCATTGCCCTGTGTCGTTCTGGAAAGTTTCTGCGACCGCTTGTCAATGATTTTTTTGGAACTGAAATTTTACATAAGAGAGATAATAAATAATTAAATTCTTTTTCTTCAACATGTTTATAAACTTTTATTTTTTCCATTTATTATATTTAAATATTTATTTTTTTTGATTTCTTTTAACATCCTTGGCTTGTTATCGGCGGATTTCTTGGTGTTTCGGGTGGTGTTTCTAGTTCACTTTTTGTTCTGCTTAATCTTGGTTTACGACAATCTGAATCAACACATAAACATTTTAATCTCTGAATGTGGGTCTGGTCTACAAAATGCCCTGTTGCACCTAAAACTGCTACAATTAATGCTGTTATTGAAATTATATCTACCATTTATATATTTACTTCTTATTTTTATTTTTATTTTTATTTTCTCTCTTGGGGGTCATAACAAACAAATCAACATCTCTAATCTTCTTGTCCTTCTTCGGCTTCGTATAGAGGTGCGCATCTGGTGCTGGAGCTTTAATAACTTTGGGCTTCTTTAATGTATTATCCATTTATATATAGTATATATTTATTTTTGTCCCATGGGATACTTATATTTATTTGGTGATTTATTAAATAATTTAGGGTCTTCTTTTCTATCTAAACAATAACTGTTCTCTATCTTTTTTATAATTTCTGATGGTTGTCTTTTTTTAGGTTGAGAGAAAATCCTTAATAAATTATAAACAAAAGCAAGTTTATAATTCATTTATATTTTTAACAAAGATTATATTAATTTAATTTTTATTAAAGCAGCCCGTTATAAAATGCTACAATAGAAGTCGAGCCATTAGGAGCCGTGTTGTCGTTTGCAGCATACCCCGCTGTTGCCCTTACACATATACCCGTGGAGAATTGAAGGTTGTGGGTGTTTATCGTATTTAAAGCACTATCATGACGAATAGGAAAAGTTACTATGGGTGTGTCGGCACTTGTCGCTGTTAAACTATTGTAAATTTTAACATAACTAATCGCATTTCCGTCATTAAACGCTGTGAAATTCATTAGCGAACCAGGTGTCGCTTTGATTTGCTGGGAGATAGTGTTTATACTCGTCAAATTTGAAGCACTAGCGGGGTCTTCTCGTGTAATCACTTCACCAATGCGGTTTGCTCCTGCAGGTAAAGCCGTTGATATAGTCACCGCTGACCCTGTCGCATCTACTTTATCAGTAGCAAAAGTAAGTGCTGGTTGAGTCGCAACAGCAATATTATCAGTTAGATATGATAAAGGAGGTTGTGAACTGACGGCAACTGTTCCTGTAATAGCAGGCATAGTAGCAACTGCTACATTATCAGTCAGATATGATAAATAAGGTTGAGAACTGACAGCAACTGTTCCTGTAATAGCAGGCATAGTAGCAACTGCTACATTATCAGTTAGATATGACAGGGCAGGTTGAGAACTGACGGCAACTGTTCCTGATATGACTTGGACGGCAGGAAAATTATTCACTCCGATATTTCCACTAATGTCTACTGTATCTCTCGCTGCTTCTAAATTACGGATATTAACATTCTGGGTTAAACTGGTACTTAAGGTGGAGATCAAGTGGCAAAAGGTCTGGGTTATGCCATCGTTGTGTAATATTACTCGGAAATATTCTAACCCAACCGCTTGTTGAACGGTTTTGTGCGCATTAGCCGTTATCGGATACTGCTCATTTATAAACCAAGTTACTTTATCATAGGACTGTTGAATAGTTAAGGTACATGCCGTTGGCACCAATACACTGACACTGATTGCTACACCTGTAGCGGTTGATTCTGCTAATCCAGTAAACGTTCCATTGGCTTCTAGAGGAAAAGTGCGATTATTAACTTCTGAACGGGGCATATTATATATATTTAAAATATAAAAAAAAATATACTTTATTATATATATAATGCCTCGTCAATTGAAAATTAATGTTGATGCCAACTATACTCCTACTGCTCCTTTTACCGTGAATTTTGCTGCTCCTGTTATCATTGAACCAGGCAATAAAATCACCATGGACAAATTTAGTGCGATTATCAAAGATGTTACGGTTCAATTTGATTTGCCTGAATCTGTTTTTACTTTATGGTATTCGCTAAATTCGCCGAACAATGAATCAAGTAGTGTAACTCTTCCTTCTCAACATTATGATACTTTAGCAGATTTGCTTAATCTAATGACAACTAATTCTAACAGTGTTTTTTCGGGTCATGTGGCTGGTATGTTACCCTTGCTTACAAACGGTTTTAGTGTATATCGTGACCGAGGATTGAAAGTATTAGCTTCTGCTACGACGGGCAATAAATTCCTGTTTGAATATGTTACTTCTCCTTTCGGAGTTTTGGCAGTCACTCCAGATAATATGTCTTCTGATGCTTCGGGCAATTTTTTTCCTACTGCCGCAGGTGATTGGGAAATTGCTCAAACAGATGAAACTGTTATTTTAACACGAGGTGGAGGTTGTATGGTTCAATTTTCTATTGATTTTCCTTCTGCGGTTCAAGCTGCTGCTGATGGAGCTGATACTTTTTGCGGATTGATTGATGAAAAAGTCAACCGTTTCGGATTACTACAAGAGCCTGATGGTCTTTTGTATTTAGTTACTATAGATGATGTTAAAACACAAATTCCATTAGCTGATATTCCTCATGGAAGCACTTGTCAAATATTTCAAGATATTGGTTATTTTCAATTACGTTGTTTTACCATTGTTGGTGGTCTGGAAGTTGAACATTTTAATAGCATTACGTCATTTTCAACTGCTTTGGGTTCTGTTGATTTTTTTGGTAAATATAATTTTCGTTCTTTTGGAGCAAAGACTAATGTCAGTGTTGATTATCCTAAAATTAAGCAACTCATAAACATGACTAAAGATGTTCCTTATGGTGCTACTCAAAGTCAAGTCTTTCGCACAGTTGCTCTTGATTTTACAGCAGCAAATGCTCTACGTGCTGGGTTGAATGTTCCTAACGGGTTATTGTTATGCACACCTCAAAATATAGATTTTGGTTCTTATACAGGATTTGGTTCTATGAATCTTTCGGCGATTAATTCGTCTTTTGATTTAGCATTAGAAATTCTTGATTTACCGCTTCAAACTTACCAAGCCTCAACTGACCGTAAACCTGGTTCACGTCAAAATATTGTTTGTTATTTTCGCCCAGTGCTTTCTAATGTTGGCACAAATGCTTATACCTATGAATCAACCTCTTATCAATGGTTGGATATTAATGTTTCTTACCCCGTCAATCTTTCCTCTCTTTCTTTTCGTGTTTTCAATCCTGCGAATGGAGTGGGATTGACTGCTCAATCCATGTCGTTTAATTTAATGATAAATGAAAAAGAATATTAATTGTCAATAATAGAGAAATCAAACACTAAATATATATTCTTTATATATATATAGTAATGGCATATAACCTTCTGTCTTCAGCACGTGATCAGTATTCTTCTTTTGGGAATTCTTTAGCATCTATTCAGCAAAATAAAATTGATGATGAAAATAGTAATAATGACGCTAGTGCACAGGCATTACAAATTTATAAGCAAACTTTACAAGAAACAAAATTACAAGGTCCAGTTTCTCTCGCTTTTGGAGGCATTGAACTCGCAAAAGAACTTCCTCAAGCCTTCACCCGTTTAAAAAATGCCGCTATGAAAGCAAAAGAATTACCGTCCGCTTTATTGGATGTTGGTAAAAGCACTGCTGAAAAATTAAAAGCCCGTGGTTTACAAGCCAGCGATTTATTAGATACTGCTAAATCAAAACTATCAGGGACTTTAGCCGATGTTCAATCACACGCTTCAGATGTTATCACCCAAGCAAAAAATACTTTTGATAATGCCACCTTAACCCTCAAAGATTCAGCTAATATTGATGAATTAAAATCTAATTTTGAAAATTTAAAAAGTGATTTAACGGGACGTTTAGCAAATGCAAATGATATTATTGATAGCAATGTAAAACAATATTCTAATTTAGCCGACCAAGCAAAATCACAAATAGGTGAAATTAATTCTAAAATGGATGCTTTAAAATCGTCTGTTTCAGGTGGCGAGTTGACCGGTTTAGCAAAAGAACAATTTGATTCCTTGGCTTCTAAATTACCCGATTTACAGGGTCAAGTTTCTAAAGCCCAAGGGTTTATTGATACCGCTACTAAAGCCCGTGCTGATTATGGTACTCAAGTTGCTGACCAACTTTCGCAACAAGCAGAAAAAGCAAAATCGCAATTTATGGATTTTACGAGTAAAATGACTCCTTCTGAACTTCAAGCACCAGAAATGTTGCCTTCTGTTTCCGAATCAGGACAATCCTTTTTTAATAGAATTGGTGACATGTTTAGTTCAAAAAATACTTTACAACCTGCTACTAATCCACAAGAATTAATACAAAATTTAGATCCTGAAGTTTTAGGTCCTGGTTCACGTGGAATTTTCAGCAGTGGTAAAACTGAAATAACTTCTATGTTGCCCGATTCCTCGTCTTTATTAAGCGATATTGGCGGAGCCGCCAGCACTGGTTTTGGTTTTTTAGGCGATTCTGTTGGAATTTTAGGCGGTTTAAGTTCTGTAAAAGATATTACAAAAGGACAATTTAATGGTAATGACGCAGCCAATGCTTTTTTTGGAATTCAAGGAGCAAAAAGTTTAGGTGATAGTGCCGTGGGTGGTTTGAAAACTGCCGTTTCAAGCATTGGTGAACAATTGTCAGGCGGTGCTGCCGCTGTTGGTAATGTTTTATCTTCCGCAAAAGAAGCAGGCGGAAATGTTATTACTTCTTTATCTCAAGCGACTGAAAGCGGATTAGACGTTGCACGAGGTGCTGTTTCTACTGCTTCTGATATCGCAAGTAAAGCGGTTAGCGCTGGGTCAGAATTAGCGGGTGCTGCTGGTGATGTTCTTAAAGGGGCCGCTTCTGATATTGGTGAAGGGGTTGCTGAAGCTAGTGCTATTTCTATTCCTGTTATTGGCGAAGTTGCTGCCGCTGGTTTAGGTATATATCAAGTCTATGAAGGATTTAAAGATTTGTTTTCCAAACCTAAAATGTCAGCACCTACGCCTATTGCCGTCCCTACTATAGCCAACATAAGTCAGTCGTTTCAATCTGGCGTTTAGTTTAATTTAGCACATTAATTAAATATAATAAATTGTTTTTGTTTCAATTTTTTATATTAAAGTATTATATAAATGGCAATGAATATCTCTCGTCAGATTAAACTCCGAAGCGTAGAACAAGCAATTTTTAAACCTTCCTACAACAGATTGAATTTCATAGTTACACCCGATGGACTCTCAACCGATTTGTCCCAGTCCTATCTTTCCATGCGAGTTTATTTAACCAAGGCATTGACTGGTGTTCGTGTAACAACACAAGAAATGGCTACTTTGCTTGCCGAAAACTTGTGTGTGTCTTTTGGAAACAATGACCAGTCGTATTCTCCTGCGTGTATGATTCGCATTGCCCGACTTTTTGCTGGTAAGAATAATGAACTTTTAGAAGAAGTGAACTTCGTCAATGTCTTGACTCAAACGATTATGCACCAACTCTGCTCGGATTTTGAAACCGTGGAAGCTTCTAACTTGTTGACGGGTTCTGGTTCTCAAATAGGGCATGGCAGTTCTTTACCCGCTACGATGACTGCTTTTCTTCAAAACCCTACAACTGTTCACGTGTTCTTGCGCGACTTGTTCGGTGTTTGCCGTCATTCTAATTTTGAGTTGGCGGTCACTGATGGTCTGCAGATTACGCTTGAATTAGAGGACCGCCAGAATTTGTTTAAAATAACAACATTAGGCGATTTTCAACAGATTAACGTGCCTGATAGCAGCGGTAATACGGTTAATTCAGTTCTTCCTGAACGATTTACGACTCCAATTGAACAGGGATTTTTACAATCCACCAATACCATGTCTACCTCGTCACAGGCTCGTGGGCAGTTTGTTGCTTCTTCCAGTGGATTGTTTTTAGACGCTTCTAACAATTATATGATACAATACCCGAAAGAAGGGTTTGAATACCCCGCCGCCGTTTATTTTGCGCAGCCAGCGGCAGGTGTTGTTATAGATACAATCAATTTTAAAGCAGGGTTGACTTACACCGCTGACCAGATGATTGCTCTCGGATTTGTTGCTGATGCTTATGTTAAACTTCGCTATTCTATCACCAGTTCTTTTGCGGGTGCGACAAGTGTTCAACCCAAAGATTTTTACTATATGTCGCAGATTGTTAACCCCGTCACTACTGGTTTTGGTTTAGTCAATACCTTGTTTTACGACCAGATTGTTGGGCGCACTGTTGATGATGTGGTGACCTTTATGGGTTTAGAACTCCTGCGTGCTGATGAAGTCATCGGATTGAACTACGCTGGTGCTGGTTCTGCTCTTCAAGCGCTACTAAAAACTAATACATTGGAATTAGACACTGCTGAATTAACTCAAATGACCGCACTCGGGTTGTTAGATGCTGATTTTAGACCAACTGGTGTGACCTTTGATTTAGGAGTCCAAACGGTATCCGCTGAACCTGCTACCTCTACCACGGGTTCGCATATCGTGCCTGATCGTATTACAAACCAGCTTTCTTCGGCGGTTCGCAAGGTTTATTCTAACCAGCTTACCAAACTTCCCGCACAGGGTGATAAATGCCGAATTATAGGGGTTGGTGACCTTGATCCTTCAGGCAATCGTATTCTTACGTTTACTTCTTTGGGTTGTGAAACTGGCACCAGTATTCAAGCCGCCACCATCCGCCCGACGGGTAATGAAGATATTGTCATTTCAGCCGCCACGTCTTTGAATTTTTATTTTTGGAACATCCAGAACCATGCGCGCGCGCCCAATGCCGTGGATTTATCGGGCAATCCTATCTTACATTTCTGGAATGACCTCTCATATGAGATTGATAAATTTGAATTGGTGCTTATTCAGTCGTCGGTTGACCCGAAGAACCGAATGCCGTCCCCGTTTGTTTATTCTACATGGAAATTAGAAACCGCAAATGTAGAAGTGGAACAGCAGACATGGGCTAGGCAGTTTATTTTAGAACAGGGGGTTTATAACTGCTGGACTCTAACACCTAACTTCAATACGCAAGAGGATAATAAGGGTTCTTTAATATCTACCCGACGTGGATTGTCGCATTACCGTCTGCTTGTGAATAACATTGCCCAGACTAACCGAGACATTTACCTCCAAGATTTTCGCTCGGATTATCCCTCGTCTTTGTATCTAGACCGACTCAATGATACCTTTAGCAACTCCGATTACATTTTGCGTTCGCCTACAGGCATAAAGGGTGTTCAGGAAACCGCAGACCCCGTGACCGTTCTCCCTTTGAAGATTTACCATGCCGTGTCAGAGTCTGCCTATGTCATGGGCGGACCAGGTGGTGCTACAGTGCAACTCAATCTTTATGGTGATCCATCCATGGAAAGAAAAATCAAACCAGGCCTCGTTTTTTTCTTCAAACAACTGCTCAAGTCGCTTTAATTTATTAAAAATAATTTCATATTAATAAAAAAGATATTTAATATTTTTTTATTAATCATATATATAAAGACTATGGAAAAATTAACCAAAGAAGAACTTTTAGCACTACTCAATAATAAACCCAAGAAGGAACGAAAAAAACCCAACTTATCAGAAGATAAAAAGATTGAAATGTTAGAACGGTTAGCTGATATGAGAGAAACAGTTAAGAAAAATCGGGAGGCAAAAAAAGAATTAAATCCATCTATTAAGGAGAAAGAAAAAGAAAAAGAAATTGAAGCCATTTTTGAAAAAAAATATTCCTCGCAATTTGATAAAATGAACTCCTTGTTAACTGATTTAAATGAAAATACCAAAGAGGTCGTGAAGATTAAACGAGAGAAATTAGCAAAAAAAGAAGAAGAAAAAAAACCCATTGAACCGCCAAAAGTTGAACCAGTTTTAGAAATACCCAAATTATTTAATAATTCTGTCCCCGTTCATGCCACCGCCATGCCTATTGCTATTCCTGCCCGACCTATTAATCCAAATATTCATCGCAAGGGCAATACCAGATTTTAATTTATTAGATTTTTTGAAATATAATATCTAATTACTTATATATAATGACCTATTACAACGCTGTCAAACCGCTGAATATCAAGCCTCTGTATTCTGCTAACGATATTGTAGATTTTACGATTAAACTCCGCCCTGGTCGTGCTGTGAAAGCTGGTTCGTTGCGTGTTTCTGGATACCTCAATATTCAAAAGCAAGCCCCAGGTTCTTCCGATTGGATTCCTTGTACCAAAGCCGACTCGGTGTTTGTTTCGCCTTATGCTGGTGTGCATTCGTTCTTTAGGAATTCAGCGTGTTCGGTAAATGACCGTATTTTAGAACAAAATAGCATGTTGCCTCGTTGGGCTTCTATGGTCAAACAATCCAAGCTGACTTTAGAGGGGATTAACACTTCGTCTATGGCTACGCTTGAACTCTGCGGTTCTCAAAACAACGTCGCATTGCTGGGTTCCGAGGTTTATCCTCAAACCGTTACTTTGCCTGGCGTTGTTGGCGAAATTTTCTCTATTCCTTTTTCCTTTCATCCTGAAGTTGCTCTCAACAAAAGTTCGGCAGATTTAGGCGAAAGTCGTTTTCCCCAGATGAAAATTCTGTTTAACATGTGTTCCGCAATTGAGGCGCTTTATTCTACAGCTCACCCTGATTATATTGAGGCCAACATTTCTGCCCTCCAGTATTCGTTTCTGGATCTCCAACTCAACTGGTATGAAACCGTAGAAGTCCCTTCACGTGAACCTGTGACCTTTCAGACCGTGTCGCTTATTACCCAGACGCTTATTTCAAGCAATGCTACCTTTGCCGTCAATTCGCCTACGCTGTATGATGCCATTTCTATGTCCTTTATCAAGCAAGCTCACCGCAATAAACTTGAGTTTGACAACTATGCTTGTGAGTATATACCTGGTATTGAAAATATCGGTTCACGGGTTGAAGCAACAGTTTCGGGCAATGACCAACCTATCCGGTTTCCTATTCAAACTTATTCGGAACTTGCTCTTAACTACTGGAAGAGTCTTGCAGGTGATGTTAAGAACAGTGTCATGAATACGTATTCCTCGCAAAATGGGTGCTGGGGCATTGGATACCGTTTTACCACCGGTATTAATGATAGATTAAGCGTAAACGTGATTTTGAATGGGTTGGCTAATGTTGATAACCCTTCTAATAAACCGTCTGATGTGTTTATTTTTATAAGCGGGTTCACGAGCGTATAAGATAAATAAATAAGTCATAAAATTGATTTAAATACAACTCTCTTATTTATATCAATAAAGATGGATTATCTAGATGGAAAAGTTTATTGCATCAGCAATGGCGAACTGTATTATATCGGCAGCACAATACAAGGATTGAAAGAAAGATTAAGGGGGCATCGTGCTGATTATACTGGATTTTGTAATAATAAAAATCATTATCGTTCTTCATATGAAGTAATTAAAACAGGAGAACATAATATTAAATTAATTGAAAATTTTCCATGTGATACAAAAGCTGAATTAGTCGCAAGGGAATATGAAATTATTAAAGATTACAAAGCGTTGTATGGCGCTAAATGTGTTAATATTGATGGTGTTAATCCAAAACAAACTGACGAGGAATATAAACAGAAAGCGTGTGAGCGAGCTAATGCTTATTATGCCGAACATAAAACTCAATGTCAAGAAAAAATGCGGCAATCTTATCAGGATAATAAAGAACAGCGTTTATCCAAAGTCAAGACCTATCGGGGAGCTAATCACGCTAAAATTATGGAAAAATTGTTAACACAAGTTGAATGTGAATGTGGTGATAAAATAGCCAAATGTAATTTATTAAGACATAAAAAATCTCAACGACATTTAATTAAATTAATAAAATAAAATAATATCTATATAATTTATATAATGTCATCGCAAGGTCTCGATTCCAGAACGTTACTACTTGATCCAGCTTCTTCTTCAGCTGAACGCACCTATTTTCGCATTGCTGCAGGTACGAAATTTTATGCAAATAAAGTTCGTTTGCTCAACTTCAATCTTCTGAATAATGATTCGCAACCCATTTATTTTGGGCCTCGGGGTATTTACCAGATTGTGAAGAAAATATCTCTGCTTTCAGTCAATGGTTCGGAAATTGATTTTCTTTCTAATATGGATATTTTAGCAATAAAGATGCTTCATTTGGCTAATTCTAGCCAGTATTCCCTTGCCCGTGAATTAATGCAGAACATGTGTGTTAGTGTCACTGCTCCTTCTATGTCCCAATTAGAACTGACCGAAGCACAGGGCAAAGCCGACGGCACGAAAATCCAGGCTTACATTGATATCACCTTTGCTTTAGGGTTTCTTCGTGCTTCCAATTTGCTTGATAAGGGATATACCATTGTATGCGAATGGGAAACTGACCCTACGGTCAGCGGTATTCCAGGCGGTTATACCTTTAGCACTTTTCCTGCTCTTGCTATTGATGAATGTCTTACGGGCGAACCCGCCGATTCTGCCGCCAGTGTTGTTTACAGCACGATTATATCTGACCGTCTGTATATTAACCCGACAGCCGCTACCGTCGGTCAACTTAACCAGACGCAAGTCAGGCTCAATAGTTTTTTTAACCAATATATTTCCAATTTTTATTATTATTTGGATTACAATGTTAAAACCAATACCTCTCACAATCCTTATCATTTAGCCCGTTCTGCCCCACAGGAAGAACTGTCCCTTGTCGTTGATGGCAGAAAAATTCTCATGTATAACGGGGTTGATAGTCCAGCGCGCAAGGGTGCCATGTTACACGATTTCTCGGGTGAGTTTTGTTTGCCTGGCGTTGCCCCTTATTATTTTGGTTTAGGCAGAACTCTGCCTTTGGCGGTTGACCCCAGCGGTGTTAGTGGTGAATGGGGTTTAGTCAATCCCAATACCAAAGTTATTATGAACAATGTTTATTCCTATGGTTGTGTTAAGATGGAGCAGTTTGTCCAGATTGACCTTGCTGTTTATTACACTTATTTAGTCACTGGAACACCGACTATTAATGAACCTGCTTATCTCAATACCATGGCTGAAGTTTTACGTACCTATAATACGCAGTCTGATATGGTCAGTTATGTTGTTCAACAGCCAGGGGTTGTTAATACAATGTAAAAATTTTATATTAATTTTATAATACTTAATAAAAATTATATTTAGTATTATATAATGAGCAAAAAGCAACAGCAACAACAAGCACCTCTTCCTCAACAACTCATATTAGGATTAAACGCATGGAACTGCAAGAGCAAGATTAGCAACAGCAATTGGGAGTCAAAACTGAATGAACAAGTGAACATCAATCAAGGGGATAGTATCAACGTTAAAGCCAGTTTTATAGATACACGGGGCAGCAGTTCTAGTAATATTGTTTTAACCAAAGATACCGAAATCTCTCTTGAATATTATTTTTATTGGGTTCATACCTTCAACGCAGCCAACGGCACTAAACTTGCTACACCAACAGCCGACAGTTCATATAACTTATTGGAGCAAGTTCTTGTTGGACCTGATATTGCCACGCTTTATGAAAAATCATTAGCGGCTCCGCAGGGTTATAATCTACCATCTTATTACTACAACGATCCTAGTTATAATGTCACCAATATCAACG
>Ga0214919_10009956_pt1 | contig 12148 bp, 20 predicted proteins | sample LL1503_MetaG_FD_177994 | JGI IMG/M metagenome (GOLD analysis project Ga0214919, IMG submission 177994) | Freshwater microbial communities from Lake Lanier, Atlanta, Georgia, United States - LL-1503 | ecosystem: Environmental > Aquatic > Freshwater > Lake | place: USA: Georgia | collected...
GCTAATACAGCAACCACTTTAGCCAAACTATCTGATATTGCTACGGGTAATGCACTTATTTCGGGTGGTGTGGCTACAGCGCCCGCATGGGGCAAGATCGGTTTAACAACTCATGTAAGCGGTATCCTACCGATTGCTAATGGTGGAACTAACGGCACATCTACACCAACCGCAGGGGCTGTTCCTTATGGCACGGGTACGGCTTATGCATTTACCGCTGCTGGCACAACGGGTCAAGTGCTGACTAGCGCGGGCGCAAGCGTACCAATTTGGACAACGCCAACAACCGGCACAGTTACCTCTGTAGGCTTGGCAATGCCAACGCAATTTGCGGTAACCAATTCGCCGGTTACAAGTTCGGGAACGCTTACGGCTGCTTGGAATACTCAATCGGCAAATGTTCTATTGGCTGGGCCAGCGTCAGGGGCTGGGGCCGTGCCAACTTTCCGAGCGTTAACAACGGCAGACCTTCCTGCTTTGCCATACGGTACAGGGACGGTTACATCGGTGGCGCTAACGCTTCCGTCTATTATTACGGTATCTGGCTCACCTATTACAACTAGCGGCACGCTTGCTGGCACACTTACCACTCAGTCGGTCAACAGTATTTTTGCTGGGCCATCATCGGGCGCAGCCGCTGCGCCTACTTTTCGCGCGCTTACAACGACTGACATCCCTGCGTTGTCTTACGTCAGTTCGGTTAGCGGAACAACAGGCCGCATCACCAGCACAGGCGGTTTAACGCCAGTAATTGACTTAGCCAGCGGCGTAATTGCAGCCGGAACAACAGGCTCCATTACGGCAATTCCCGTTATTACGGTTGATACCTATGGACGAGTGACTAGTATCACCACGGCGGCTAACCCACAAGGTACGGTTACATCGGTCACCGGCACAAGCCCCGTTGTATCTAGCGGTGGTGCAACGCCAGCAATTAGCCTGGCTACAGCTTACGGAGATACGTTAAATCCTTACGCATCTAAGACCGCAAATACTATTTTGGCCGCCCCTAGCGGAAGCGCCGGAGTTCCAACCTTCCGCGCATTAACGACAACCGACATACCATCGTTGTCTTACGTCACTTCCGTGGCCTTGGCGTTACCTTCAATCATGACGGTATCCGGTTCGCCGGTCACTTCAAGCGGTACGCTTACTGGTACTCTGACCACACAAGCGATTAACCGCATTTTTGCTGGCCCAAGTAGTGGTTCTAGCGCAGCGCCTACTTTTCGCGCTTTGGTTACTGCGGATATTCCCTCCTTGTCTTATGTTAGTTCGGTGGGCGCAACTGCGCCAATTACATCTACCGGCGGCCTAACACCAACCATTGGGGTGACTGCGGCTGCATTAGCTAAGACTGACGATACCAACGTCACAATGACTTTAAGTGGCGCACCTACCACGGCGCTATTGGCTGCAACCACTATGGCCCTTGGCTGGACGGGTCAACTTGCGGTAAGTAGGGGCGGTACGGGCGCGGCTTTGACTACGGCTAACTTTGTCTTTGCTGGCCCTACGTCTGGCGCACCGGCTGCACCAACTTTTAGGGCGCTTACAACCGCCGACATTTCAAGTCTAGGTTACGTTACATCGGTCAGTGGTACTACGGGACGCATAACTAGCACGGGCGGCACTACGCCGGTTATTGATTTGGCAAGCGGTGTTATCACGGCTGGCACAACGGGTTCAATTACCGCTATTCCGGTGATTACGGTTGACACTTACGGGCGTGTAACTAGCATTACAACCGCAGCTAATCCGCAAGGTACTGTTACATCTGTTGGGCTGTCGTTGCCGTCAATCATGGCGGTCACCAATTCGCCGGTCACAAGTAGCGGAACGTTAACCGGCACATTGACCACGCAAGCGGTAAATTCAATTTTTGCTGGCCCATCTAGTGGGGCGGCTGCTACGCCTACTTTTAGGGCATTGACAACCGCCGATATTCCGGCTTTATCTTATGGTACGGTTACATCGGTGGCGGCACTTACTTTGGGAACAACCGGAACGGATTTAAGTTCTACGGTTGCAAATAGCACAACCACTCCGGTCATTACCCTAAATGTGCCTACGGCATCGGCAAGCAATCGCGGCGCGTTAAGTTCAACTGATTGGACTACGTTTAACAATAAAGGTTCGGTCACATCGGTTAGTTTTACCGGCGGGTTAATTACGGTTGCTACGGCAACAACCACACCGGCTTTAACGGTTGCTGGAACTAGCGGTGGCATTGTTTATTTTTCTAGCGCAAGTACATGGGCATCATCGGCGGCTTTAACCCAATACGGCGTTGTTTATGGTGGCGGGGCTGGCGCTGCGCCCGTTGCTACGGCGGCGGGGACAACGGGCCAGGTGCTTACGGCTACAACTGGCGGCGCACCGACTTGGGCAAACCCCGCAACTAGCGGCACGGTCACTAGCGTTTCGGTTGTATCTGCTAATGGTTTTGCGGGTACTGTGGCAACGTCTACGACAACCCCCGCCATCACTATTAGCACTTCAATTACGGGCGTTTTAAAGGGCAACGGCACGGCTATATCGGCGGCGGTGGCTAACACCGACTATGTGCCTTTGTCCACGGTTATAACCAAGACCGCCGATTACACAATTACCGGCACAGATACTTGGATCATCAACAACAAGCCATCAACGGCTTTGACGCTAACTTTTCCCGCCGCTTCAAGTTGGACGGGCCGGTACATTACTGTTAAAAATATGCAAGCCCTAGCGGTAAATTCTGCTTCTAGCAACATTGTGCCAATTGATAGCACTACGGCGGGAACTGCAATTCTTTTGGGCGTTGTAGGGAATTGGGCAACTTTGGTGTCGGACGGCACAAATTGGGTCATCATGCAAGCCGCATCTAACAATAACTTGTTGCTGGAATGATTAAACTACGGGGAAAGGTAAATTGTGAACCACGCCGAAATATTTAAAGCCCATGAGGGGAAATTTGATGCCGATTTAGGCACGGAACATCACTTTTCAGATGGCCTTTATGCCAAGCGGATGCGTATCCCCGCCGGATTTGTAGCGGGAACCCATGTTCACAATTACAGTCATTTAAGCATTCTTGCCAAAGGACGGGTAATTGTTCGGACGGATGATGGTGCAAAAGAATACACCGCACCGGCTTGTTTGGAAATAAAATCGGGCATTCTTCATACAATTGAAGCCTTAGAAAACTGTGAATGGTTTTGCATTCATGCAACTGATGAAACTGATTCAACCAAAATTGATGAAGTTTTGATTCGAAAGGAATAATTATGCCATTAGCATGGGCAATCGGCGGTAGCGCATTATTGGGCTTCTTAGGTTCGCAAAACCAAGCTAGTGCGGCAAGGTCTGCCGCCGATTTGCAAGCGCAAGCGGCACAAAGGGCGCAAGACCAGCAAATGCAAATGTTTACCACGTTGAACGAACAGCAAAAGCCGTATCGTGAAGCTGGCTATGGGGCGTTAGGAAAAATTGGGGAAATGCTTCCACAGTTTACAAAGACTTTTACCGCTGCGGATTTAAACGCTAACCTTGCGCCAAACTATGAATTCATGCGGCAACAAGGTTTAGGCGCTACGGAGCAAGCGGCAAACGTGGCAAGCCCTGGTTCAAACGTTGATCTTGCCAAAACTATATTTGCGGAAAAATATGCCCAAAGCGGCTATCAAGATGCATTAAATAATTATCGCAATCAACAAACGGACATTTTTAACCGTTTGTCGGGCATTGCCGGTATAGGCCAAACCGCACAAGGTTCGGCACAAGCGTTAGGTAGTCAAACCGCATCAAACATTGCACAACTTGGTATTGGTGGCGCAAGCGCAACGGGCGCGGGTATGATAAATGCCGCTAATGCCCAAGCCGGTGGCTTACAAGGATTTGGCAATGCCGCAACAATGTATTCTTTGTTAAATCCAAGTGGCGGCGCATCCGATGTTTCGGGTGCTAATTTTATGAGAAAATATAACGCGATTGGATAGTAATCATGGCAGACTTTTCCTTTCCATCATTACCGGCAGTAACGCCGGTTCCGCAAACGTCCCTTGGCGATATGATGAATATTGCGCGTGGGGCGCAAGCGTATAAACAAGCCGCGCAAATCAACCCTTTGGCTTTGGAACAACAACAAGCCGTAACGCAAACCGCCCAACAAGGCGCGACAACTGGCGGTATTAATTTAAACATATTAAAACAAAAAGATGAAGAACGTCAAAAGTTGCAAACATTTTTTTCCGATCCCGTAAATTTTCAAACCGATGGTCGCATAGACATTAACAAAATCAATAAAGTTGTTCCTACGCTTGCGCCTTTAACCGGTTCCGAATACGTTAAAAATCTTAGCGATTTAAGCACGGCACAAACGGCAGCGGAAAAAGCATCAATGGGTTTGACACAAGACAACCGCAATTTGGTTTCATCCACGTTAGGTATTTTGGGCCGTGGCGGTGTTTCCGATCCGCAAATTGCCATCAATGAAATGCGGATGTTGGTTGACCAAAATCCTAACAACCCACATTTAAAAGATTTGGTTGAAAAAGCCTATGTGCCAATTTTTTCTAAGATGCAACCAGGCGCAAATATTGCTGATTCATTGATAAAAGCTAGTCAATCTATCTTAAATCCCGTACAACAACAAACCGCATTTACCCCAACTACCGCCGTTACAACGGAAGGCCGTGTAGTTACCACAACGCCTTCCGTTGGTGCGGGTGCGCCAAATGTTGTTATTTCTACCGCTGGCGGTTTGCAAGGTGGTGCGCCTAGTGTTAATGCGCCTGTCCCTGCCGGTACGGAAGTCGCTCCTGGTATGCGTGTTCCTTATCCCGTGCGTAGTGCGGCGCAACCCTTTATTGCCGAACCAACGGAAGCTAAAGACCAAGCCGCCGGTGCGGAATACCGCAACAACCTTGTTAATGCCCAAATGGGTTTAACACAAGGTCGCCGAAATGTTGATGAAGTAATTCAACAAGCAAACAAAATTGGAAGCGATTTGTATTTTGCTAAAGGCGGTATTCCTGGACAAATTGAACAAAAAATTCGCATGGCTATTGGAAGTGACCAATACGATATGCTTGCTAAAGACTTGGCAAACATGGCTATTACTAATTCCAAAGCAATGGGTTCGGTTGGTGGCACGGTTGCCGGTTTAGATATGGCTGCGGTAGCTAACGGCACAATTAAAGTGCCGCCCGATGTGTTGACAAAAATTGCCCGTAGAGTTCAAGCCGATCAAACTAACCTTGATATGCAAGCTAACGGCGCACAACAATTTTCCCAAAAGTTTGGCGACAACAACATGAAGGCTTATCAACAAGCCTGGAACGCCAACGCCGATAGCAAGATTTTTGAAGCCATGAACATCACAAGGGATGTAACCGACCCCGCTAGACTAAAAACGGAATTAAACAAGTTGTTTCCTAATCCTAATGACTATCAAGACTTTCTAAAGAAATATCGGAACATTAAAAAACTATCCGAAACTGGGAGTTTGTAAATGGACGCTTTAGAACAATTTCTTGGTGGCGGGCAAGCTAGTCCAACCAAATGGACGGGTGCAACTTTATCCACGCAAAAGCTAAAGCAATTGCAAGACGCTGCTGATGCTGGCGATGCAACGGCAAAAGATGTATTACGCGCTTATAGTCAAGCTGCACCTGTTGCAACATCTACTGCAACGCCAACCGCAGCGCCCGCACAACCCGCAGCGCCAACAACCGCCGCCGACCCATTAGAAGCATTTTTGTCAGGTCAAACGCAAGCAACTCCACAAGTTGCGCAACCAAACACAACAGGCACAAAAGAAGGCACAATGGGCGCTTATGTGCCAAGAACAAAACAAATTTTAGACAAAGTTCTTGGTGGAAAAATAAGCCAAGCGGATGCTATAAATTTGTCAACCACTATTCCCGCTGAAGCTGAATCCGATTTGCGACCTTTGTATGAAGTTCCAAGGTCTATTGCTCAAAACCTTTTGGCATCCGCTGCAAGTGGATATGGTGCAATTGCAAAAGGCATTCAAACGGGTTCATTAGAACAGGCCGGTGCGGTTCAAAAAGAAATTCAAGAAAAATATGGTTATGAACCAAGTTCACCCATATCTAAACAAGTTTTGTCTTTGTTGAACTTGCCAATGGAATACCTTGTTCAACCGGCGGCTAAATTTGCCGGTGACATTACCCAATCCGTTACCGGTTCACCTACGGCTGGCGGTGTGGTTGCCGGTGCAGTAGAAACCGCGCCTATGCTTTTAGGATTGCGTAAAGGTGGGGCGGTAGCAGAACCAGGCATAACCACAAAAATAAGCCCGTTAGACCGTCAAAAAGCCGCAATGACGGACACAAGTTTGCCGCCATCGGTTCGTGCAACTATTGCGGAAAAAACCGCCAAGGGTGAAGTAATGACACCCGAACAAATACAAGCAACACAAGCACAATTTGAGGCTAGTAAACCGCAATTAATAAAGCCACAAGTTACAACGCCGGAAGCAACATTTGCGGCGGTAGCCGGTCAACAAGAAGCGCAAAGAAAAAGTGTTGGTGCGGCGGCTGTGCCTGATGCAACAACAATCGAGCAAGCGTTGTCAGTTGCTACGCCAGAATTACGCAAAGCATTGCAAGGCAAAAAGTTAGACACTTCATTTATTAGGCACATTGAAGCGGATAGCTTAGATATACCCGTTCGTTTGACTGAAGGCCAAGCAACCGGCGACATCATTAAAATTTCAAATGAACAAAATCGCAGGGGTAAAGACCCAGAATTGGCATTGCGTTTTAATGAACAAAACGGTCAATTAATTGAAAATATTAATTCTATTCGTGCAAAAGCTGCGCCTGATGTTTACGGCACTAAAACTATTGAAAACAGTCAGGGCATTATTGATTCTTATAAAACAATAGATGCTAATTTAAATAAAGGAATTAACGCTAAATATCAGGCTTTGCGTGATGCGGCTGGTGGTCAATTTCCTGTTGATGCGCCAAAATTATTGCAAAACATTGAAGGCAAATTACAAAAAGAATTGCTTTCTAATGAAGCGCCAAAAGGTCAATTTAGCGAACTTCAAAGATTGGCTAAAGACAACAACATGACGTTTGAGGATTATTTATCTCTTAGGCGCAATTTGGGAGACATTGCTAGAACTGCAAAAGATGGCGCGGAACGTAAAGCAGCATCGTACATGATTGAAGAATTAGAAAAATTGCCTTTGCAAGAAAGCGCCAAACGCTTGAAGCCTTTAGCAGATCAAGCAAGAAAAGCAGCCCGTGATCGTTTTCAAATGCTTGAAAAAGACCCTGCTATGAAAGCGGCGGTAGATGATACTGTTCCTGCGGATAAGTTTATTGATAAATTTATAATTAATGGGGTCAATAAAAACATCAACACAATGGTGCAACATCTTGGCAAAGATTCTGCTGCGCATCAACACATGGCGGCGGGAACAATTAATTGGTTGCGTGATAAAGCTGGTGTAATTGATGAAAATAGCAATTTTTCACAAAAGCAATATAACTCTGCTTTGAAAAAATTAGATGATGTAAATAATTTGCATGAAATATTTAACCCAGAAGCGGCAAGCAAATTAAAAACTTTGGGCAATGTAGCAAATTACACGCAATTCCAACCCCGTGGAACGTTTGTAAACAACTCTAATACTTTGGTTGGTGCAATGGCACAAGCCGCAAGAAATGCGGTTGGCAAAACCGTTGAAGGCGGTTTAAATGTAGCCGTACCAGGTGTCCAACTTGGCACATCTTTGATGGAAATGAGGGCAAGAAGGGCCGCAGAAGCTGAAACCCGTAAGGCTTTAGAAATTGGCGCTGGCACTCAAAAGGGTAAAAACAAACTTCAAGACTTGGGCAAATAATGGCTTCCCCCGAAATTGACTTGGTTAAGTATGGTGTTCTTTGGCAAAAGGTTGAGGACTACGAACGCCGGTTTGACAAAATGGAAACCAAGATTGACAAGCTAGAGGCATCAATTGACACGCTTATTGGCCTAGCAAATCAAGGCCGTGGCGGGTTTTGGATGGGTATGGTAGTGGTATCCGCTTTAAGTAGCGTATTGGGCTATTTAGGTCATTGGGTGGGTAAAAACTAATGTATGCGCTGGGCCGTACTACTACTGGTACTGGTGACCGTATCAGTTGCCCAGGACAAACTAATCTTGTCCGATGCGCCGCCGCCTTTGCCAAAGAAGCCGCCGCCTAAGTCAAGTTGTGCGGTGCAAGAGTTGTATGTTATAGCCTGGTCAACGCACGACCCAATAGAACGCCACAAGGCCATGTTGGGATGGTTGGATAAGTCAAAATGTAGTGTGGATGACTACACACTTATATGGAACAATTTGCCCGAATGGGCCGGTACTTCAGATAGTCCCGCATTACGGGGAAAGATTATGGAGAAGGCAAGATGAACGATAAGGATAAATTGGTAAACGTTGTGACTTACATGGTCACCGCTACTTTGTGCGCGGTTGTACTTTCCTTGATCTGGGCGTTGATCCACGGTTTGTTTGTCAAGGAAGTAGACAACACCAAAATTTTTGAAATTATTGGCCCTGCTTTTCAAACCATCATTGGTGGCTTGATTGGTTGGCTATCCGGCCTAAAAGTAGGCGCACATAAGGAGGAAACATCCAATGGCCCTTGACCCCGTATCCGCATTGCTTGACATTGGCGGCAAAGTCTTAGATAGGGTTTTCCCCGACCCTGCCCAACAAGCCGCCGCTAGGCTTGAATTGTTAAAACTTCAGCAATCGGGGGAATTGACCCAAATAGCGGGGCAAATGGACATTAACAAAATTGAAGCGGCAAGTAGTAGCGTCTTTGTTTCCGGCTGGCGACCCGCTATCGGTTGGATATGCGGTGCGGGATTTGCCGTGCAATTTGTTATTGGCCCACTAGCCGAATGGGGTTCCGCTTTGGCGGGACATCCCGTTAAATTTCCCACGATGGACACCGGCACGATGATGCCTTTGTTGTTGGGTATGCTTGGCCTTGGTGGTATGCGTACCGCCGAAAAGATGCAAGGTGTGGCCTCAAAATGAATCTTAGTCCTAATTTCACGTTAGAAGAATTAACTATAACCGACCATCGGGAGTTTAAGAATGAACCTAGTCCTAGTGAAAGAACAAATCTTGTTCGTTTGGCAAACTTTTTGGAGCAAGTTAAAGTTGCGTTGGGCGGCAAGCCGGTTATGGTTAATAGCGCGTTTCGATGCAAAGAAGTAAACGATGCGGTAGGTAGCAAGGACACAAGCCAGCATCGGGTAGGTTGCGCCGCTGACCTTCGCGTACCAGGCATGACCCCCGATCAAGTTGTGCAAGCAATCATGTCGGCGGGTTTGGCTTATGACCAATTAATCCGCGAATTTGATCGGTGGACGCACATTAGCATCCCAAATGACCCCAAGGGCAAGCCAAGGGGTCAAACGTTAATTATTGATGGAAAAGGCACTAGGATTTATTCGGCATAGGACAATCTTTCGGCACTTTTACGGCAATGTAAATTGGCGTTACTAACCGCCTTTTCGGTTTTTCCCATCTATCAATATAAACATCCGGCATAGCAATTAATGACCGTCCTATTGATCGTTGGTCAAGGCCAGCAATACGGCAAATTTCATGTTTAGTAAGACCATCTTCATGCGCTAACAACGTGTTACGAATTAGTTGGTGTCTTGATTTTCTCATTTTGTATAGCAGTAATAATGTCTTCAATTTCTTGGATGGCGGTAATGCATTCGGCAATGGCTTGGTCTTTTTTGCCTTCTAACATTAGGTTGTAAGCGGTTTTAAGCGCCTTTTCTGCCATCATGCAAGGGTAAGCATAATCTTTTATTTCAACGATTTTCATTTGTTTTTCTGTGGTGGTGTGCAAGTGTGGATGTGGTCAGCAGCGCCTAATTGTTTGCCGCATCGTTCGCAGAAATTGCGCTCAAGTTTATATTTTTTCTTTGCATCATAGTAACCAGACTGATATGCAATCAGCAACGCAGTGCCATCTTCTTTGTAAACCTGTGTGTCGTCATCATCATCCATTGTTGTTCTCCTTCAACATTTTTGCGTATTCACAAAGTCTTTTAAAGACTTGCGGCTCCAATGCAACTACTTTGTTTTCGTGGTGGTTTGCTGCAAGCCAAATTTGAAAGCCATCAAAGCTGGCATATACGCCATCACCTAAGTAAGTCTGATGTTCATCCATTGTTCTTCTCCTTATTGTCTTGTTTTGTACTCAGCCTCAGCCCATGATGCTGATGGGTGGCTACGCAAATAGTCCTGCACTTTATCTTCACAACGGCTTCGATCTCGTCTTTCGCAATCTTCTTGATTTTGCAGGCGCTGAACATCTTCACAGCTTGGGTATTCCCGACCTTCGTTTCTTGCATTAGTTGCCATTGTTCTTCTCCTGTGCTAATGCTGCTTGCCATCCTGCCCATGCCCAATACGCAAAACTATCCCGTTCATACGGGTTGGTGCTGTCATCGTAGTCACTGTCCCACCAGTCATTAAACGCTTCGCAGCTCCATTGCTCTAGTTTGTCCTGCGCCGCTGCCTTTTTGCTTTGATAGCCTGTCATGTTGTTCCCCTTTCGCGAATCCTTTTTGAAATAAATTGATTTACAAACCTGTGGTTCATTCTGTTTTTCCTCTTCTTCTGATTGCTGCTTGCAATGCGCAAAAATCGTCATGTGCTTTACGGGTTGTCTCCGCGTGTTTGTTGCTATGGCAATGAATAGACCACCACTTTCGTGCAAATTCTTCAACCTCCCTAGCACACTCCTCACGCTCATCAGCACGGGCTGCTGCTGTTACCAAGGCGGCAAACTTCTCAAGTGCTTCTTGGTAAAGGCCATCCAAGTGCGGACGCATCCCAATTAATTGGCATTCCTGTGCCATTTCAATGATGTTCATCACTTCCCCCAAATAACTAAACAAACAACCCACACACCAAGCACCACAGTCATCAAAACTAGCAGTGCTTTGAAGGTATCGGCAAGGTCGTCCATCGGGTCGTTTAGCTGCGCGTCTTTGAAGCCATTTGCATAGGCCTCGCTGATTTCTTTAAGGCGCTGCTTGCGTACAGGGCAGTCAGGGCCATTGGTGCATTTTCCGTAGTCACAACAAGTCATTTGGCACGCTCCTTGAGCATGGCATCTGCCATCTTGTATGCTTCTCTTGCAAGTTCATCGTCTGGTGGTGCGTATTTGCCTGATGTCGCCGCATAAGAAAGTAAGCCTTGCATAGCCAGCCCCGCAAAGTGGTCACGCAAAGTCAGGCTTTCTAAATGGCCTCCATTCTTTACTAACCAGTCGGTGTACTCTTTCGCTATTTCAATGTTGTCTTTCATACCGACCACCATGTAACTAAAAGCGCAGCCATACCAGCGCCAATAGCAAAAGCCAAAAGATAGCCGCCAATTACGGATAGTCGTGACTTTTTGTAACTGACGCCATACGCGCCGGTCGTCCAAGTGGCCTCACTCATTGAACGAGGCGTTTGGGTGTAGCTTGATTTCATTTTGAGTCCTTGATAAAACACCACTCACGTTCTGCACGTTTAGCCATAGACTTTACAGTTTTGCCTGTCAACCCAACTAGACCATCACGCTGCATTTCTGGCAAGCGCCTGGCTACCTGGTTGCCATCCATAACCGCAAAGAATGCAATCCCGTCTTTACCTAACGGGCCTTGTTCCATCAAAGTTTTAAGAATTAAAGCAGCATGGGCTTTGGCCAGGTCTTTTGCAGACGCAGCCGCTTGCCAGCTTGTAATCGGGTCAATGTTTCTAGCACGATAGTGTTCCATATTGCCACCTAAAAAGGTACAGAATCAAAGTCATCTTTAGGAAAGCCATCATCCTTTGGTCGCGGTTCATTGATGTAAGCCCATCCGTCCCAACCTCCAGCGACCAAAGGCACGTTGTCAATCTTGAGCATATCGCCTGATTTGGTTTCAATAATTGAACCAATTCGGGCATAACGGTTTTTGGATACGCCTTGGGCGTTGGTGTATTTGCCGCTGATTACAGAGATTTCTTTTTTGATCTTGGACATGATTAATTACCTTCAATGATTGCGTTAAGTTGTTGAATTTGCACGTTTACTTCAGCTAAGAAATTAACAATTTCCGCTTCCATTTCTTGAATAAAAGCAT
>Ga0214919_10009957_pt1 | contig 12148 bp, 9 predicted proteins | sample LL1503_MetaG_FD_177994 | JGI IMG/M metagenome (GOLD analysis project Ga0214919, IMG submission 177994) | Freshwater microbial communities from Lake Lanier, Atlanta, Georgia, United States - LL-1503 | ecosystem: Environmental > Aquatic > Freshwater > Lake | place: USA: Georgia | collected 2015-03-15
CCTTCTGTTTTTAATTGAATCAATGCCGCCCAGAAAGTAGGAGTCACTGCATCTGCAAAAATATCAGCATGAGCACCACCATCATAAGAAATATTAGCAGCAAGCCCCCCTTCAGTTATGGCGACAGCAATTTGTCCGTCATGATCACATTGGCAATGTTGGCAAGAATGCACAAAAGTTTTATTTGTATAAGCCTTTAAAAAGTCGTCAGCAAAATATGCAGATGTTCCAGCAACATCTGCTATCAAAGAATGACCGCAACCCAAAACTAGTGTGTCGGCTTCTCCTTCTAATGCTATACGCCTTAGAAGTGATTGAGTAAAAGTATGACTTCTTATTTCTGTGTCAAAAAGATGGTGATCACCAGCAACCAACCCCTCAACCAATAAATGCATGCGCATCGCTGTAAAGCCAGAATTTAAGTATGCCTCTTCAGCAAAAAATATCTTTCCCAAAAAGTGTTTTAGTAATTCACTATTACCGCCACTAGTTTCCAATCGGTGATTGTATGCAGCAATCACACTTTGAGACTGAGTAATTAGTTCTTCCACAAAAGCTTCAAATCCAACAGCATCTCCTTCTGTTGTGTGTAATATATTTAAAATCCCTGCAAACATCCCATCACTATCAACAGTACGTAGATTAGGAGCAACAGGGCGATCTCCTTTAAACGATGTGCAATATTTTTGTCTTATCCTTTCTTTGAAAAATTCAGTTGAAAAAATATCTTCTCGCGAAGACACAAGAGGCTCTAACTGAATAGAATCAATATGTTGTTTTATGTTTTGCGCCAAAGGTTGTTCTGGGAATGTATCAGCAAATGTTGACCATTTGGCTTTATCAAAAGTTAAGATTTTAAAATAACCCGGAATAGTTCTACCAAGTCCAAGACTTGGAACTAATTCAATTTCTGTAGCTTCTGTTGCAGCATATACTGATACTATTAAATAGAATGACACAGCTAGTTTTTTAAAGAATTCTTTTGCACACATGATATTAACAACAGTGTAATTAGACAACTGAAGTTAATATAATTCTAAATATATTTTTATTTGGTTAATTTTATTTATTAAATATTATGAAAATAAATAATTCCCAAGCCAAGCAGCAGCAATGCTTAAGAAAACACTTGTTATTATGTAAGCAAAAGCTATGACTATTTGTTGGTTTTGAATCATGCTCAAGCATTCTAATGAAAATGCAGAAAATGTTGTAAATCCGCCTAAAAATCCTATAAGCAATATTGGTTTTAGGTGTGCAAATTTAGTTGCCACAACTCCTGCAAAAAATCCTCCACTTACATTTACAATCAATGTGGCTACAGGTAATCCCATAATGGGAAAAACGCACAAGCTAAGCAAATAACGACTTAAGCACCCTGCCCCTCCGCTTAAAAAAACAACAAGAGCATTAGCCATAGATAGCCTGTTCATGATTTGGGTTTTGAGCCAACAGAACTGCCGCGACCAACCGATGAGAACCATCAAGATGTGTATTGTAGGTATGACGCATAAATTTTTCTACTGCTTGAGCAGAGTGCGCATATATTTCTGGTTCCTTCAAAGCTTGCGTGTATAAAAACTGGTGAAGCAAATGCCCTAAAAAGGTATCGTCACTTAGTTTTAAAAGGTCTTGAATAGCTGATTTTAAATCATTCAAGTTGGTGATCATCAAAAGTTTCTGAATAGCTTGTATGGTGACACTACCACCAGCCGCCACAATTTTTTGATAATTTCCAGGCGAACCAGATGCCATAGAAAGAATTAGCGCATCAGCTTCATATCCAATAACTTGAGCCATGTCACTGTCTGATAACGACTTGAAATTGATCGTCAAACACCGCGACCTAACAGTAGGCAGCACGCTGCCAATACTGTGACAAATCAAATAGAAAAAAGCATCTTGAGGAGGCTCTTCCAGCATTTTCAACAAGGCATTTGCTGCTTGTCGATTTAAATTATCAACAGAATCGATAATAATAATTCTAGGACCTGTAACTGCCGCTTTTTGTTTTAAGCTATTTAGAAGAGTACGTACTTGTTCAATGGTGATGTCATTTTTCAGTTTTCCATCATCATCTTTGAATTGGCAAATATAAAAATAGTTAGGGTACGCACCTGCTGTACATTGCTGTTCAACGATTTTTTTATTAAAAGAACTAGCCTTGGTCAAGGCAGCTATTGCTAATTCACTAGCCAATGTTGCTTTTCCAATACCCCGCTGACCACCAAGCAAAAATGCATGATGCTGCCTATTTTCAAGCGCTGATTCTAAAATCGCAAAAGGAGATGTATGGCCAATGATCATAGGCCAACATTACCGGGAAAATGTTATAAAAAAAACCCCATAGATAATGATGAACTTTAGGGACTATCAATCACCAACTATAATAGTTGGCATTCCCAAGACAATAACACCACCATGACCGCATAAATCTCCCATGCGTGCCATTGGCTTTCCTTTGGCAAAGACTGTGAAACTTGCCAGAGCAACTTTATCAGGGGGACCTACACACACAGACATGTCATTAATATTTACGGCAGGAGGACCACTTACCAGAACAGTAGCAGCAGTGCCTATAACAGGACCGCCAACATGAGGAATAATGGCTGTCATCTGTGGACATACATGCAATGATCCCATAAATGCTGCTGGTTTTGGCATATTTTCTCCTTATACAGATTTTAATGAACGTAAAGTTAGGTCAATTTCGCTTGGCTCATCAAGGGTAAGGGGATTAGGATCAAGCTCTTGAAAGCGCCTAGCACTTACAAGAACACGTTGCTCAAACGACCCAACAGTACTGTTATAAGCTTCTACTGCTGTTTCTAGCCCTTTACCCATACGGCTCATATGACCTGACATATCGCCCAAACGCTTATAAAGTTCTTGCCCCAAAACTGAAATAGCCTTGGCATTTTCTGCAATATTTTCCTGACGCCAACCATAGGCTACAGCGCGTAACAACGCTATTAATGTTGTGGGCGTTGCCATAAGCACTTTTTCATTTACTCCTGCTTCAATTAGCCCAGGATCTGCTTGCAAAGCAGCACTGAACATTGCTTCGTTGGGAATAAACAACACCACAAATTCAGGACTATTTTCAAATTGTTCAAAGTAACTTTTTTGAGAAAGCTGACGAATATGGGTGCGCACATGGCGAGCATGGTCTTGCAGTTTTTGTGCTTTTTGGTCGTCATCTTGCGCTTCCAAGTAATCAAGGTAAGCAGCTAATGGCGTTTTGGCGTCAATGACAATTGTTTTACCGGCGGGTAAACGCACTACCATATCGGGACGAAGCTTGCCATCAACGGTGGAAACTTGTTCTTGAAAATCAACATGATCAACCATTCCAGCCATTTCAATAACGCGCTTAAGCTGCATTTCGCCCCATTGCCCCCGAGCATGTGGTGTTCGCAAAGCTTTAACCAAAGTCGCAGTTTCTTGGCGCAAATCTTTTTGCCCTATAACCATGTCAGTAAGTTGACGTTTCAAATCAGCAAATGCTTCAATACGATGTTTTTCAACGGTTTGAACCTGAGTATTTACTTGTTCTAATGATTTTGAAATAGGTTCGAGCAAGTGCTTAAATTGCTCCTGACGTTGTTCAAAAGTCAAATTCGCTTTTTCCAAAACACCGTCAAACTGCGCTTTAGCTAGTCCTAAAAATTGATTCGATTGATTAATTAAAGCTTGCTGCGTAAGACGTTCAATTTGTTGTTGCCACATTTGTTGAACTTGCTGGTCAGTTTGAGTTTGACTAAGTAATTGAATATTTTCGATAAGCAAGGTTTGTTTTTGATTAAACAAACGAAAACAGAACAGCCCAAGACCGGCAGCAACAAGAGCTAATGCCCAAAACACAATATCAAAATTCATTATCTTTTACTTCCTTATTGCGCCGTCCAACCACCATCCATGGTTAAAGATGCGCCATTAATTTGAGCTGCCTCAGGTTTACACAAAAACAAAACAAATTCACCAATTTCTTCTGGCTTAGCAAAACTTCCGCTTGGTTGTTTTTCTAGCAATAGATTTGACCGTGCAAGCTCTATACTAATACCTTGCTCAGCAGCCAATCTTTCAATTTGTGCTTCAACCAGTGGTGTTAACACCCAGCCCGGGCAAATGGCATTACACGTTATGCCTTGTTTTGCATTTTCTAATGCTGCAACTTTTGTGAGCCCCACTATACCATGTTTACTAGCAACATAGGCTGATTTATTTGCCGATGCTACCAAGCCATGACACGAAGAAATATTAATGACTCTACCCCATTTTTGAGTCTGCATATAAGGCAGAAGATGCTGCATAAAATGAAATGCTGATGATAAATTCACAGCCAAAATCTGATCCCATTTTTGTACAGAAAATTCTTGAATCGCCGCAACATGCTGAATACCTGCATTATTGACCAAAATATCGATTGTAATATTTGCCATCTTCAAATCGCTACAAAACTGTTCAATAGCTTGAGGATTACCAATATCAACACTGTAATACCCAAGAACCTTACCTTGCTCAGATAAGTCATCCACCAAAGATGTAACCTGAGAATGCGGTTCAATACCATGAAGCACTACCTGATAACCATTCTGCAAAAGCACTTTGGCAATGCCATACCCTATTCCACTTGATGAACCCGTGACTAATACGGTTTTTATAACTTTCATTGCACTCTCTTTACAAATTTGATATGTTGACAGGTCGTTAATCCATTTGGCCATACCCCTTCTTTATTAGCAATATGATGAAAAAATCTCAGACCAGGATTCCTGCGTCCATTTGGGCTATTGGCTTTGCCAGCATGCTTCTTAATATATCTGCCGTAATGATTTTTGGCATTGCTGCTTTATACGTAAAGCAAATTTTAGGCGTAGCTACAGGAATTGTACTGTTGCTTGAAGGGTTTTTTGAAGCTTTGGCTTACATCATGAAGCTTTTTTCGGGTGTTATTAGTGATTATCTGCGTAAACGCAAATTAGTTATGGTTTGGGGATTTGCACTAACTGTAATTGCTAGATTATTTTTTGCTTTGTCATCAAGCTTTGGGGTTTTATTAACAGCACGCATACTTGATCGCTTAGGAAATGGAATACAATCAACCCCTCGCGATGCGTTAGTGGGTGACCTTGCACCTGAAAATATTAAGGGTGCTTGTTTTGGTCTTAGACAAAGTTTAGCTGTTGCAGGCTCATTCATTGGTGGGTTTGTTGGCATTTGGTGCATGGTATCCACCAATCAAAATTTCCAAACTGTATTTGCAGTAGCCAGTGTGCCAGCTTTTCTTGGTCTTTTGCTTGTTCTATTTTTTGTAAAAGATTCTCATGCGGAAGAAGTAACAGTCGATAAAAAGCCTATTCGCCACCCTATTCATTTGAGTGACCTTAAACGTTTAGGAAAACCCTATTGGATTTTAATGGGCATAGCCCTTGTATTCATGAGCGCACGTGTTGGCGAATCAGTTCTCGTATTGCACGCAACCGGTAGCTTTAATTTAGACCAAAGTTTTTCCCATGCAATTTTAATTTTATACAATGTGATGAATTCTTTGTGCTCTTACCCAGTTGGATACCTATCTGATAAATTTGGTCGCTATGGGTTTTTAGGGTTGAGTTTTTTCATTCTAATTTTGGCCGATGCATTTTTAGGTTTTGCAGAAAACTTAACCACTATGATGATTGGTGTTGCGCTATGGGGCATTCAAATTGGCATGAGCCAAAGCATGTTTTTAAGCCTTATAGCCGACCACGTACCAGAAGATTTACGTGGAACTGGAATTGGATTTTTCTACCTTATAAGTGCAGCAGCCCTTTTATTAGCTGGGGGTATTGGTGGTATTGCTGAACATATGTATGATCAATTCGCGACATTCATCGTAAGCGGCGCCATAAGCTTAGTAGCACTACTAATGCTTGCAGTTTTTCACAAAACTTTACAAAATAAGCCGAGTTGTTAACTCTATCACCTACTACGAAATCACAAGCTTATGAATAATTTTCTGGCTTCCATACAACTTGCGCGATCTGAATTTCCAACCATGCGATTTGCAGATTTTTGCAACCTTTGGCAAATTACAGATGAAATCAAAACACTTGGCACAATGTCTATTGCGTCAGCAAATTTGGAACAGCGAAATCAACGTAACATTCTAAAAATAATTAAAAAAATTCATGAAGTAGATTTGTCATTTCAGTGCACTGCAAAATTAGATACTTCAAAGCAAAATCAGTTTTCTTCACTTTTTTTACTTAGTCAGCAAGCTTTAGAATTGTGTAAACAAAGCTTTGTGCTTATTTGTGACGATGTAACTTTATGGCAGCAAATAACCCAAACTGTTTCCAATAATCAAACTAGCGCAGCATTGGATTGGGTTCAAAAATTATACATATACACAACACAAAAAAATTTGGTCAACGCTATTGAAATGCTGCGGCATCCGTTACTTGAAAAAGTGGATACTGATTTTCACAAAACTGTATTGAATTGGGAATACAGCCTTCGGAAAAATCAACAGCAAACTCTGGGTACTGATTTACCAAATCATCCTTTATGTCATCAGCTCTTAAATATTGCAGGCAATCAAATTTTTTCAGCTACATTTGCGGAAGTTTTTCAAAAATTACCACTTTCAATTCAACAACAGCTATCGCCATTAGTCGATTTCACACAACTATTAGATGGCACTCTTGATTGTTTAGAATGGTTTAAAGGCGCTGTGAATTTAGAAAATCATCGTTCACAAATTCATTTTGGACTTCATGCAGCGTTAAAATTCAAACCTGAGCACGTTGTATTTTGTTTAAAACATAACCAAATTCGTCCGTTACAAAGCCATCTTTTGTTCAAAATCGTCAATGGGAAAAATTTCCCAGATTTACTTTTTCAATGGGCTGCAAAAAAGCAGCTTAATGTTTTGAGCTATTCTTCTGATGCAACATTTGAGCACCCTTTGGTGCAAGCTAATGCACTTGAAAAACATCAAGTAAAAAGAATCTCCATGATTGGGGAAAGACCCATTGCCAACCCTATTGTCAGCAGCCGCCCTACAACTATTAGTGCAACCGGGTTTAACCAACTTATGCAAGATCCATATGGATTTCATGCTCGCTACATTTTAAAATTAAGGCAGCTTGAAAGAAGCTGCACACAAAATTTTGCAAAAGAATTTGGATTGGCAACTCACAAAATTATTGAAGTGTACTTAAAAGAAGGATTAGAAGCTGCAGTTCAGCACATACACACTTTAAAATTAAGTAGTCATCCGATTTTGTGGAAGGGTAAACTTTCACGTATTCTTGAGTGGATACAAACCCAAGTAAATGATCTGCATACAATTAAAATTCAAAGTGAGCAGGACTTATCCACTCAATTAATAACTACAAAACAAATAACACTAAAAGCTAGAGTTGATGCTTGTATTTTTACTTCTCAAGGTAATTTGATTGTAAATTTCAAAACGGGAATGCCTCCCAGCAAAACAGAAGCTACAAACGGGTATGCTCCTCAATTAGCTATTGAAATGTTTTTATGCGCTAAAACTTATACTAATGCAGCCACTCAAGCCGAATTTTGGCAACTTAAAGGAACGCAACCTGCTGGAATTGTTTCATCAAACATCGCTGTTCCGGTCGAAGCCTTACAAATAGAACTTGAGAAAGTTACGCATCATTATTTAACGCAAAATTCCCCATTTTTAACTTGCCCGTGGCCTTCAAAAACGCCAAAGTATAACGAATATAAAAATTTGGAACGCTTGGCCTAATGAACGAAGAAAAAACTTCTATGCATGCTTATCTTGCTTGGGGAGGCGTTGCGTTATTTTTCTTATATCAATACGTTCTTCGTATTGCGCCAGGGCTTGTAGAACCAGAGCTTCGCAGCGCTTTTTTTATGACTGCAAATGATTTTTCAACTCTTGGTTCTTTCTTCATGTTTATCTATGCATTGGTGCAAATTCCATGCGGTTTATTGATTGATAGACTTGGGGTAAAACGTGTTGTTTTATCTAGCATCTTGCTATGTTTGGTTGGAAATGGCCTATTAATTATAGGGAATAGTCTGTGGGAAGCTCAAGTTAGCCGTATATTCATGGGACTTGGTTCAGCTTGCGGATACATAGGCTGCATGAAAGTTGCAGCAGATAACTTTCCAAGTTCAAACAGAGGTTTTTTTATGGGAGCCGCTTTGACACTTGGTCTGTTTGGCCCTCTATTGGCAGCAAAACCTTTGGTACACTTAATTGAAACAACTAGTTGGCATTATGCTTTTACCGTATTATCTGTAATTGGGGTAATATTGTGGTTCTCTCTTGTAATAGTAATGCCAAAAGAAGCTATTAATCACCAGGCGACTCTTAAGTGGGCAGATGTTAAACAAAGTATTGTTCTCGTATTTAAAACACGACCAATTCTTGCTTACGCAATTATGACCACATGTTTTTATTCTCCTTTAGCTGTCATTGCAGACCTTTGGGGGGTTTCATTTTTAATGAACCACTTTCACCTTCCACGCAGTAATGCAGCTAATGTTACAATGCAAATTTATGTTGGAGCTGCCGTTAGTAGTTTGCTTATTCCATGGCTGTGTGAACGTTACAAGGAATATAATCGAGGCATTATTTACAGCTGGATTGGAATAGTCATTTGCTTGGTCACCTTGCTATATAGTGATTTGTCTGCATACGCGCTTATTGCTATTTTGATTACATTAGGTATCTTTAGCAGTTCTGAAATTTTATGTTTTGGAGCAGCTTCTCATTACACAACACCGGAAACATCTGGAACCACACTTGGAGTAATTAATACCTTTAGCGTTCTTGGAAGCGCATGTGTTATGCAGGCTGTTGGGTTTCTGCTTGATTTCAAGTGGAATGGAGCAATGGATAATGAAGGAATAAGAGTATATTCGAGCGATGAATATGTCTTTGCGCTTAGCTCAATCCTAGTGTTCGTAGGTGTTTTAGGTTTAGTGGCCTTTTTCCTTTATAGGCAAGGCAGGCAGCTAAGACAGAATGAATTGGCATGAAGCTTGTTCCTTTATTCACTTAGTCTTGTGCAATGAATGAAACATCCATATCAACGATCAACCTACAGCAAAAAGCTAGTAATCCTAGCTCTAGTTGTTGGGTTAACGCGTCAGCAGGATCGGGTAAAACTAAGGTTCTAATTGATAGAATCATTCGGTTATTACTGCATTGCGCAAACCCTGATCGAATTCTTTGCTTAACTTTTTCAAGAGCAGCAGCCAGTGAAATGCAACAACGACTTCTGCAAAAAATAAAATTATTAGCAGAACTACCAGATCTAGCCCTTACTGATGAACTATTAAGTCTTGGTGAACAGCCCACATCTGCCAATGTTACTAAAGCAAAAAATTTATATTCAATTATTAAATCTCAGCCAGTTTCTATTCAAACTGTGCATAGCTTTTGTCAAAATTTACTGCAACGACAAATGGGACAAAATATTCTAAACTCAACGCCGCGTGTTATGGAAAATTTCGAAGAACGTACTTACTTAACCCAAGCTTTTGAAAAACTCATTGAAGACAAAGAGGCCACTCACTATTTAGAAGAATTTTTTATTTTTCATGGAGAGACGGTCCTTTTTGAATATTTAAGCAGCACAACACGTACCGTTCACAGCTTAAACTTTGATGATGCACAAAAACGATTATTTGAATTATTTGATATTAGTGGGGCACCTCAATTCCCCCTGCCTCCTTTGGAAATTCAAGGCTATCTTAAGGGGTTATTGAACGTTACTATTCCCACCGATACTATTTCAAAAGAACATAGTTTTGCGCAATGTTTTTTAACTCAAAAAGGAACAGTTCGAGCCAAAATTTTACCAGCAAGTATTCAAAAACAATACCCTGATGCTGAGCCAATTTTAAAAATTTACGCAGAAGAATTAGCTCATTATTTTTCTAAAAAAATTCGTTTTGATCAGGTTCAAAAATCATTGCATTTTTGGCAACTTCAGCAAATTTTTCAAAAGCATTATAAGAACTTAAAAGAAACGCACAATCTTTGGGATTTTCACGACCTAATTGAAAAAACTCTACAAACTTTAAAGCTTGATGATTTTGATCAGATTCTACTGGATTTAAACTACCGCATTGATCATCTTTTGGTAGATGAGGCCCAAGACACTAGCGTTGATCAGTGGCATGTTATAGAGCACCTTGTGCAAGGCTTGTTTGATCACCACTCAACCGACAGAAGTATTTTTGTGGTGGGTGATGAAAAACAATCAATTTATAGTTTTCAAGGCGCTGACATTCGCATGTATCAATATATGCAAAAACACATATCAACACTTTGCCAACCTTGGGAAAATGTCGCACTTTCCACAAGCTTTCGAAGTGCAAAAGACATTTTAAACTTAGTTGATAAAGTCTTTGAACAAAATCCGAAAGGCTTGGGGGAAAATGTTTCAAAGCATATCGCTTATCAGAAATTCAACGGATGCATTGAAATTCTGCCATTTATTGAACTTGAAACTCCTACAATTGACCCATGGCCCGTTTTTGAAACGTATTCTGATACACGTGAGCCAGAACAATATTTAACCGAGCAAGTTCTAAACCATATTGAACAATCCATTGCTAATGGCTTATTTTTAGCATCTGAAAATCGCCACGCTACCTATGATGATTTCATGATTTTGATGCGTAAACGCGGACGTCAAATGCAAGAAATAGCTTCAGCTTGCCAAGAACGTAACATACCTTACTCTGCTTTTGATCCTAAAAATCTAATGGAATGCCTTGTTATTCGCGATCTATTAAGTGCCGTTGAGTTTATGTTAATGCCTTTGAATGACTTAAATTTAGCAGCTCTGCTAAAAACTCCATGGATGCAACAACAGGGGAAAATTGATGAGAATAATTTATTCAATCTTTGCCATAGTCGCAAAGGCTCTTTATGGGACGAAGTGCAAACTCATTATCAGTCACACGCAAAAACACTCAATCAATTGCTGCAGTCCCCTCTTTCATCCGCATATCACTATTTTCAAAACGCATATGATGCAATGAACGTTCAATGCGAACTATTACACAGCTTTATGGATGACGTATTTAAACGCTTTAATTTATTGAAATTAAATATTCGCGAACTTGTTGAGCACTTACACAGACATCCTCCCATATTTACACAAACCAATCATCAAAAAGGTATAAAATTTTCAACTGTTCATGGTGCAAAAGGGTTAGAATCCCCTGTTGTTATTATTCTCGATCATGGTGATGAAGTAAGCATGAAACAAGATACTGTATTATATGACCCAGTTGCACAGTTTTGGTTTTTAAAACCACCTATGGCAGCTGATACAATTTTAACAGCTGCATTGAAAGAGCATCATCAACAAGCCCTGGAATTCGAGCATAATCGGCTTTTTTATGTAGCCTTAACCCGTGCTAAAGAACATCTGATTTTAGCAGGACTTCCTCACGAGCAAAGTCCAAATTCTTGGTATTGGCGTGTTAGTAATGTGGTTAAAGAGAATGTTATCGCCCCTATATAAATAAGGATTGAAGAGCACTTTCATAATCCTGATAACCAAAAACTTCTTCCGCATGCATTTTAAGAAGATTAGCTAATGAGGCCTCATCCGCTAAGCCATAACGATCCATATATCTATCTGCAAGCGCATTAAAATTATCTCTTCTTGTTTCATAGAAATTTCCTGAAAAAAGATGATATGCTCCGTCTTTTTTCCAAAAATGATTCAAAATATCAGGATCTAACCCTCCTCTAATTAATTTTGTTGCCATAACAATTCCTGCGGCAACAGGGATGCGACTAAATTGATCTGGTAAATTATTTCGATATGGATCTATTGCTTTTCGACGCGCAATTTCACCCAATAAATGCAGCTGATAATCTTTAGAGTTAAATTGAGCAATTGTGATATTCCTATCAAACGAAAGCACTGTCCAGGTTGGATTCACTTGCATAAGGTAATAATTACCGGGCTGTTCAGTGGTAGGACTTCCATTGTAATTCAAACTCAATTTATATCTTCTGTTTTCGATTTGAAAATAGGTAGGACAAGGGTCAGACTCTACACCTCGGATAAGTGCAGCCCCTCTCTGATAAGTAGTTCCGTAACTTGAAGGATGAGCAGGAACATGACGATTC
>Ga0214919_10009958_pt1 | contig 12147 bp, 11 predicted proteins | sample LL1503_MetaG_FD_177994 | JGI IMG/M metagenome (GOLD analysis project Ga0214919, IMG submission 177994) | Freshwater microbial communities from Lake Lanier, Atlanta, Georgia, United States - LL-1503 | ecosystem: Environmental > Aquatic > Freshwater > Lake | place: USA: Georgia | collected...
GAACGATTAAAATTGTGCAGAAAATTAAATCACTTTGCACTCAAAGCCAAAATTTATCTCGCCGCTAATAAAGCTGCTTGGGAAGAACTACAAAAAATAAATTTTCAACATACTGCGTAACATCAGGGGGTAATTCGGAGTAAAATGGATGTCTTACCAATTTCGATTTTTTTGAAAGTCTCATCTCAATCTTCTTCGAAAACGAAAGAGATAATGGAGGTGAATTTGCCATGTCTGCTGAAATTTGTGTAGACTAAAAGCACTACTTTTGTGCTATTACATCAATTGCTAGTTCATGGTCTCTCAAGTAACCGTCGATAAAATTATTGAAGCATCTCGAATAGAAGAGGTGGTAGGTGATTTTGTGAATTTAAAAAAACGGGGGGCAAGCTTACTTGGTTTGTGTCCTTTTCATGATGAGAAGACCCCCTCCTTCAATGTATCTGTAGCCAAAGGGATTTTTAAATGTTTTGGTTGTGGTAAAGGTGGCGACTCAGTTCGTTTTGTGATGGACCACGAAAACGCTTCTTATCCCGAAGCACTTCGCTATTTGGCTAACAAGTATCAAATAGAATTCGAGGAAACGGAGAATACGTCGGAGGAACAGCTCGTTAATGATCATAAAGAAAGCTTATTTATTCTGTCGGCATGGGCTGGTAAATTTTTCCAAACCCAGATGAAGGAAACGACAGAGGGAAATAATATTGGACTAAGTTATTTCAAAGAGCGTGGCTTTCGTGATGATGTCATTAATAAGTTCGAATTAGGCTATTCGTGCGAGGCTTGGGATGGATTGACGCGGCAAGCACTCTTGGAGGGGTACCAGTCTGGGTTTTTAGAAGAGACGGGCCTTACCATTCGAAAAGATGGCGACAGGCTGTACGATCGGTTCCGTGGTCGGGTGATATTTCCCATCCATAGTTTTACGGGGCGAGTGATCGGTTTTGGTGGACGAACACTCAAAACAGATAAAACGGTACCCAAATATGTGAACTCGCCCGAGAGTGATATTTATCACAAATCGAATGTGCTTTATGGCTTGTTTTTTGCCAAAAAGGCCATCCGTGATGCAGACAACTGCTATTTGGTAGAGGGTTATGCAGATGTGCTCTCTGTACATCAGGCGGGTATTGAAAATGTCGTCGCATCTTCAGGTACTTCACTGACCATTGAACAAGTTCGGCTAATCGGTCGTTTTACAAAAAATGTCACGATTCTATTCGATGGTGATACTGCCGGAATCAAAGCTTCTTTGCGCAGTTTGGATATGATACTTGAGGAAGGGCTGAATGTAAAAATTGTTTCTTTTCCCGATGGGCAGGATCCCGATTCATACGTACGTCAGGTAGGTAGTGCCGCCTTTAAATCCTATATCGAAAAAAAACAAAAAGATTTTATCCTCTATAAAACCTCTATTTTACTTCACGATGCAGGCTCCGATCCAATCAAGAAGGCAGGTATTATACGTGAAATTGTAGAAAGCATTGCCAAAATACCAGATAGCATTAAAGCTTCTGTTTTTGTGCGAGAATGTAGTTCGCTATTGCAAATAGAGGAGCGAATACTGATTTCGGAGCTCAATAAAATTCGATTAGGCAAATCGAAACGTGATTATCAGCAAGCTCAGTCTGCGGTTGAATTATCAGAATCCAAACTGATTGTTGAGGCAGAGCAGTTGGCCAATTTTTCGAATACAGATGCCCATCAAGAAAAAGAAATTATTCGTTTACTGCTTACGTATGGTCACGAGTTGGTGAATTGGGATGACATGACGGAGACCTATATCGCTCCCTACATGATTGCCAATTTGGTCGATGTTGAATTTGATCATATCGAGTGTAAGATGATTCTCGAAGTGTATAAAATGAAAATTGATGCGGGCCAACTGCCTTCTGAGCAAGATTTTATCAAACATAAAAACGCAGCAATAGCTGATCTGGTTATTTCATTAATATCATCGCCCTATACCTTGAGTGATAACTGGTATGCTAAACGTAAGATCTATGTCAAAAATGAGAAGGAAAACCTACGAGCTACGATACTAGGTGGGATATTTCATCTCAAAAAGCGAAAGATCGATCACATCCTAAAAAATATCCGTGAAGAAATTCAGCACGAAGTGGATATCGACAATCAAACGATCCTGATGAAACGGTACATGCAAGTCAAGGAAGTGGAAAAGGGAATATCTAATTTTTTAGGTGCGGTGATTAATAAATAATGGCGAAACATCATCTTTTAGGAAATAGGGGTGAGGCTTTGGCGAGTCAATATCTAGAAACGTTGGGCTATGAAATTCTGGATCGGAATTGGACTTTTCAAAAGGCAGAAATTGATATCATTGTTTACAAAGACCAACAAATTGTTTTTGTGGAAGTGAAAACGCGAAGTGGCAATGCTTTTGGTCAACCCGAGGACTTTGTGAACGCTGCCAAACAAAAAACAATGGAGCGAGCAGCAGAAGAGTACATCTACCTCATGAGTCATAAAGGGGAAATTCGTTTTGACATCATTTCTATCTTATTTGAAACTTCGGATAAACACATATTACGTCATATTGAGGACGCCTTTTGGCCGAGGGCTTAACATTGAATATGTATCTTAGCCCAAAAATATGCTATGCGTTTTCGATTATTTATACTCGCCATACTGACTTCATTGCTGGGGTTACACTGTACCAATAATAGTTCAAAACCTCAAGAAACAAGCATTTGGATAAAGCCAGAGGCGGGTACCTCCTTTAATCTGGGAGATTCAGTGCAATTGGCTTTGCAAATTCCAGAAGATGTCAAGTTCGACTCGATTGCTGTCTTTGTTGATACGGTTCGAGTGTCTGTGATGAAGGATACGAAGCCGATCAGTATCTCTACTGATCATCTGGGGCTTGGCTATCGATTAATCACTGCGCGTATTTTTAGAAGTGGACAACGAGAGGATATCTCCACCAATATTGTTTTGAAATCAACACGGGTTCCCAAAAAGCTTAGTTACACGGTAGAACATGTTTTTCCGCATGACACCAGTTCCTATGTGGAAGGGTTGGAGTATCATCAAGGATACCTATATGAAAGTGCCGGAGAGTATGGTAAATCCAGTTTACACAAAGTGGATATTACAAGTGGTCAAGTTTTGCAGAAAACGAAGATCAGGCCCGAAATATTTGGTGAAGGGATTACCATCATCGGTGATAAAATATTGCAACTAACCTACAAGGAAAACGTAGGAATTATTTATGATCTGAATACACTAAAACCAATCAAAGAGTTTCCGTGTCAGAATCCACGAGAGGGTTGGGGTTTATGTTTCGATGGAAAGAAGATTTATAATACCGATGGTTCGAACACCATCTATTTTCTGAACAAAGATACCTTCCAACAGGAAGGATATGTGGAGGTCTACGATCAAAATGGCCCCGTGGAGTATCTGAATGAGTTAGAGTATATCGATGGAAAGCTATATGCCAATGTTTTTATGACGGACCGAATCGTGGTCATCAACCCTGAAAATGGGCAAGTGATCGCCGAACTTGATCTATCCAATTTATACCCCACCCAAAAACGAAATCAGAATGCTGACGTATTGAATGGCATTGCTTGGGATAAACAAGGCAAACGCTTATTTGTAACAGGTAAAAAATGGGATAAGCTGTTCCAAATTAAACTCGTGGGGGCCCAGTCCTTAGGCTAGAAAATGCCCCCTGTAGTTCGCATCGGTAATCACTAGGAACTTCGGGAATAATATGAGCTCGACCAGAAGGGGCATGCCCAAATGTATATTTGTCACACGTTCAATAAAATTGAGTCTTTCTTGTTTTATTCAAAATCCTTACTTTTATGGCTCATCACTAAAAAATCGAAAAAACTATGTCATCAGTAGAGACAAATTATGTTCCTTACAAAGTGAAGGACATTTCATTGGCCGAATGGGGTCGAAAAGAGATTAAATTAGCCGAAGCAGAGATGCCTGGTTTGATGGCACTGCGTCAAGAGTTCGGTGCATCAAAGCCATTAAAAGGGGCCAATATCGCTGGATGCTTACACATGACCATCCAAACGGCTGTGTTAATTGAAACATTGGTTGAACTAGGTGCAAAAGTGACTTGGTCATCATGCAATATTTTCTCGACACAAGATCATGCTGCTGCCGCAATTGCTGCTGCTGGAATTCCCGTATATGCTTGGAAAGGCATGACCGCCGAAGAGTTTGATTGGTGTATTGAGCAAACACTTTATTTTGGTTCAAAAAGCGAACCTTTAAATATGATTTTAGATGATGGGGGTGATTTAACCAATATGGTATTTGATAAATACCCTGAGTTAATCGCCAATATCAAAGGTTTATCGGAAGAAACTACTACTGGTGTGCATCGTTTGTTCGAGCGCATGAAAAATGGAACACTCCATTTGCCTGCCATTGATGTAAACAATTCAGTGACTAAATCAAAGTTTGATAATAAATACGGTTGTCGCGAGTCACTTGTGGATGCCATTCGTCGAGCGACGGATGTGATGATGGCTGGTAAAATAGCCGTTGTTGCGGGTTACGGCGATGTGGGTAAAGGCTCTGCCGATTCGCTTCGTAATGCTGGTGTTCGTGTGATCGTGACCGAAATTGATCCGATCTGTGCGCTACAAGCTGCAATGGAAGGCTTTGAAGTAAAGAAATTTGCGGATGCTGTTAAAGAGGCTGACATCGTGGTCACGGCTACAGGTAACTGTGATGTTTTACGTGGCGAACATTTCAAATCACTAAAACCTCAAGCCATCGTTTGCAATATTGGTCACTTTGATAATGAGATTGACATGGCTTGGCTAAACAAGAACTATGGCAATACCAAAGTAGAAATCAAGCCTCAAGTAGATCAATATACGATTGATGGCAAAGATCTTCTTGTTTTGGCAGAAGGTCGTTTGGTAAACTTAGGATGTGCAACGGGTCATCCATCTTTTGTGATGTCTAATTCATTCACGAACCAAACTTTAGCACAAATAGAGCTTTGGACGAATCCTGGTAAGTACGAAAATAAAGTGTACACGTTACCTAAATATTTGGATGAGAAAGTGGCACGCTTACATCTAGCCAAAATTGGAGTGGAACTGGATGTATTGACAGATTACCAAGCAGCATATATCGGTGTAACACCGCAAGGGCCATTTAAGCCAGATAGCTATCGTTATTAGTATAGCGTAGTGCGATTGAGGGCAGTCAGCATACCCTGGGGATCTCAATACGCAAATATCAGTACCCTATATTTAAAAACCCTTTCGATAAGTTCGGAAGGGTTTTCCTATTTTTGATCGATGACAAAACTTTCGGTAAATATCAATAAAATTGCTACCCTGAGGAATTCACGTGGTGGTAATAATCCCGATCTAGTAAAAGTGGCATTAGATGCCGAGCGGTTCGGGGCACAAGGAATCACCGTGCATCCACGGCCAGATGAGCGACATATTCGTTATCAAGATGTATACGATCTGAAAAAAGTCATTGCTACCGAGTTTAACATTGAAGGCAACCCCACCGAAAATGCATTTGTGGGGGTGGTTTTGGCAAATAAACCAACACAAGTTACTTTGGTGCCTGATAAAAAAGGACAAATAACTTCCAATCAAGGTTGGGATACGATCAAATATCAGGCCTATTTAAAGGATATGATTGCCGAGTTTAAATCTGCTGGCATACGTGTTTCTATTTTTGTGGATCCGATCAAAAATATGATCGAAGCAGCAGCTACAACAGGAACCGATCGGATAGAATTATATACTGAAGCATATGCATCATCCTATCATAACAACCGAGAAGCAGCCATTAAACCCTATGTGGAGGCTGCAACAATTGCGCATCAACTAAATTTGGGCATGAATGCTGGGCATGATCTCGACTTGCATAATCTGGCTTATTTCGCGCAGCAAATACCCCATCTTTTGGAAGTTAGTATTGGGCATGCATTGATTTGTGATGCTTTGTATCTAGGTCTTGAAAACACCATTCAGCTCTATTTACGTCAGTTGCAGCGGTCATGATTCATACGCTCGCCATCGATGAGTACATGAATCTTCCTAAAACTATTCCGGTGGTGGATGTTCGTACGCCTTTAGAGTTTAATCAAGGACATATTTGTGGAGCATATAATTTACCCATTTTTAGTAATGAGGAACGCGTACAGGTAGGCACGTGTTACAAGCAGCGCGGCCGTGAAGAAGCTGTTCTGTTGGGGTTTGATCTTACTGGTCCCAAATGGTCGGGTTTTATTGAACAAGCACTCGAATTGGCTCCCAATAAAAAAATAGCTATTCATTGTTGGCGTGGTGGTATGCGAAGTGGCGCGATGGCATGGGCATTTGATATGTACGGGTTTGAGGTGTACCTACTCCAAGGTGGGTACAAAAAATACCGCCGATGGGTGCTGGATGCATTTGCTCAACCTTTCTACTTACTTATTTTGGGTGGGATGACTGGCTCTGGGAAAACAAATGTATTGCGTGAGCTCAAAAAACAAGGCGAACAGGTGATTGATCTGGAAGATTTGGCTCAACATCAGGGATCAGCTTACGGTTCGATGGGGAAGTTGATTCAGCCTACGCAGGAGCAATTTGAAAATAATTTAGCCTCCGTATTGCAAAAAATGGATAATCGCGAGCGTCTTTGGCTCGAGGATGAAAGTATCACGATAGGGAAGCGAGTCATTCCAAATCCACTATGGATACAAATGCGCGCTGCAGAAGTCATTAAACTGGTTGTTCCCATAAAAGAACGCATACAATTTTTGGTTGATGAATATGGCAGTCTGGATCAAGATTTTTTGATCGCATGTACACAGCAAATCAGCAAGCGTTTAGGCCCAGAGCAAACGAAAAGTGCGTTGTTGGCAATTGAAGAAAATCGAATGAGTGATTTTATTCGATGGGTATTGGTTTATTACGACAAAACATATCAGATTGGCCAAAATCCGCGGGCTGCAGCGCGTGTATATGAAATAAAATGTGAGGGTACTGATGCCTCAAAGAATGCTGTATTGATCTTAGAAAAGACCCGAAAAATTAATTTAGAATCTAACCTTACCGAATGAACACAAACGAAATAGAAGAAATAAAACTTACCCAGTACTCTCATGGTGCTGGATGTGGCTGTAAAATCAGTCCAGCTATCTTAGATAAGATATTACACAGTCCCATTAAATTCCCAGCTGATGCTCATTTGTTGGTTGGAAACGATACGCGAGATGATGCTGCCGTTTATGATCTTGGAAATGGAACAGCACTCATTTCGACCACCGATTTTTTTATGCCTATTGTAGATGATCCCTTCGATTTTGGGCGTATAGCATCTGCTAATGCGATCAGCGATGTGTATGCGATGGGTGGAAAGCCCATTTTGGCAATTGCTATTTTAGGATGGCCTATTGATAAAATTGCACCAGAAATTGCCCAAAAAGTATTGGAGGGAGCGCGTTCCATTTGTGCAGAAGCAGGAATTAGTTTGGCAGGGGGGCATAGTATTGATTGTCCCGAACCCATTTTTGGTTTGGCAGTGAATGGAATGGTGGAGACTGATCATTTGAAAAAAAATTCGACCGCTACGGCAGGTTGCCTTCTTTATTTAACCAAAGCCCTGGGTGTTGGTATTTTAACCACTGCACAAAAAAAAGGAATACTCAAAGCAGAGCATGCGGATGTAGCGTCCCAATCGATGGCAAAACTCAATAGTATTGGCGAAGTGTTAGGCAAATTGTCTTATGTCAAAGCCATGACTGACGTGACCGGATTTGGCTTGCTAGGGCATTTGGTAGAAATGTGTGAAGGAAGTAAGCTTCAAGCACTTGTTGAATTTGATAAAGTGCCTAAAATGGAGATGCTGGATACATATTTGGATCAAAAGTCGATACCTGGTGGTACCAATCGTAATTGGACAAGCTATGGCCATCATATTGCCGAACTGACTGATCGTCAAAAATATATTCTTGCTGATCCTCAAACGAGTGGCGGTTTATTGGTAGCCATTGAGCCCGCGCATGCCAATGAGTTTGAAGTGATTTTAAGAAAAAACAACATACCTGAGAAACATATTTTGGCTTTTGGACATCTTGAAAATCTATATGAACAAAAATTAATTACAGTGAAATAGAAAGATGTACATTGGTCTCCTCTCAACTTGGAAGTTAATCGGCAGCCGTTTTGTGTTCTGATGTAACCATCATGAGCTGTCACTTATCAAATCCTGAAAATTAGTCTGGTTCATGATAGCTTCACAGCCACTGAAAAATAGTTAAACATGTGAAAAACTGTAATTTATTTCCAAAATAAAATTTAAACTAATACCTTTGAGGCCCGAAAAAGCTGGAACACAGGGGAGTATTGTCGAACATAAAATTTTATTAAACATGACCAAGGCAGAAATTATTGCAGAAATATCTACTAAAACAGGGATTGAGAAAGTGGATGTGCAAGAGACTGTAGAGGCATTTTTTAGTGTAGTAAAAAGCGCTATGGTTAGTGGTAAGAATGTGTACGTAAGAGGATTTGGTAGTTTTTTAGTAACTAAAAGAGCAAAAAAGACAGCTCGCAATATTTCTAAAAATACGACAATCATTATTCCTGAACATTTTGTACCTACCTTTAAGCCTGCTAAGATCTTTGTAGAAAAGGTAAAAAATGGAAGTAAACAAAAATCTAAAGTATTGTAATCTGATTTGTAGATGTTGAATACAAAGCAAGTTGTTGTCATCGGGTTAGTGGTTGTTTTGATGGCGGCTTTGTTTTCTTTGGACATTAAGGGTTTAATAAGCCCTGAAAAACAACAAAAAGATGGGGCTCGCGGAGGGGATTCAAAGAATGTGGAGCTGTCGATAGTGACACTTGAAAGTGTATCTGTCAATGCAAAGCAGGCCCTCAGTGCAAATTTGTCACACCAAATTACGGATCTTGAGGATGCGCTAAAGTATGCCTCTTCGGTTGAGAAATTAAAATTACAAAAGCAATTAGCTCAAAAGTGGGACGATGTCAATGTGCCTGCTCCGAGTGCATTTTATTACGAGCTTATTGCGAACATAGACAAAACATACGCTAGTTGGTTGAAAGCTGGTGATAAGTTTACCAATGCATACCAGAATACCCAAGACAGTTTAGTACAGCCTGTTCTGGTTCAGAAAGCGATTGTAGCGTACCAAAAAGCAGAAGTGTTACAACCTAATAGCTTAGATGCAAAAATAGGAATGGGGGTGGCCTACGTAAGTGGAACTGCAGAACCCATGAAGGGTATTTTTTTATTACGTGATGTGGTAAAGGAGGATCCCAAGAATGTGAAGGCGAATATGAGTTTAGGCTTATTTTCTATGAAGACAGGTCAGTATGAAAAAGCGGTGAAGCGTTTTGAAGTGGTTATTTCTCAAACCAATCAGCCGGAAGCTTGGTTTTACCTCGCGTCTAGTTATGAGAATATGGGAATGAATGAAAATGCGATCGGCGCATATATTAAAACAAAAGAATTAGCAGCAGATCCTGGTCTGGGTCAGTTTGTGGATCGTAAAGTAAAAGAATTAAAAAAAGTAGATTAATAATATTTAAAAAATTAAAGTTATGCCAAGCGGTAAAAAAAGAAAAAGACATAAAATGGCTACGCACAAACGTAAAAAGCGTTTAAGAAAAAACAGACATAAGAAAAAATAAGCAATATAGATGGGTGCTAAAAATCTTGATCCTCCTGCAACCAAAAACTGCTGGAGGCTTCTTTGTACCCGTTTGTTTCTCATTAATCTTGTAAGTGTTTAGTAACTAGTAATTAGTATGGCGTATTTAGAATTCAATTGGGGTCTAAATCTTTACAAATTATGAAAAATTAGAAATTCTCTTTTTTCTAATAGCGCTTTTTTATGAGAAAGCTGTGCTTTTTCGATGTACTCGGTACGATGTACTAAACACTTAATAATTTTTCTATTCACGAGATGACATCTCGTTTGTCGTCTATCTATTTAAGATGTAACTATTGGTAAAGGAATTAATTATCAATTCGTCTCCCAATGGGGTGACTATTGCTTTATTGCAAGACAAGCAACTTGTAGAACTTAACAAAGAGCAAGTCAACAACAATTATGCTGTTGGCGATATTTATTTAGGCAAGGTTAAAAAAATAATGCCTGGTTTGAATGCTTGTTTTGTTGATGTAGGTTACGAAAAGGATGCTTTTTTGCATTATTTTGATCTGGGGCCGCAGGTTCATTCCTTGATCAAATTGACCAAGCTTATAAAGAATGGCACTTATAAAGACAAGCTGCTTGATCGACTGAAGCTGGAACAGGATATCAATAAATCGGGGAAAATTTCGGAAATATTGAGTCGAAATATGCTGATACCTGTGCAGATTGTAAAGGAACCAATCTCAACGAAGGGCCCTCGACTAAGTACCGATCTTTCTATTGCAGGCCGATTTGTGGTACTCGTTCCTTTTTCTGAAACGATTTCTATTTCTAAAAAGATTAGAAGTAATACCGAGCGTACTCGTTTGAGAAAAATAGTGGAAAGTATCAAACCAAAGAATTTTGGTGTGATTATACGAACAGTCTCAGAGGCTAAGGGGGTAGTCGAGCTTCAGAAGGATTTACTAGACCTGGTTGCTAAGTGGGAGACATTTTCGCGTAAACTACCTTCAACAGAGCCATCCAAACGTATTTTGGGGGAGATGGGAAGAACCTCTACCATTTTACGCGATTTACTCAACCCAGACTTTACGCATGTCTATGTTGCTGATTCGGCAATTTACGAAGAGGTTAAATCCTATATTCATGAGATATCTCCGGATCTTGAAAATATTGTGAAGCTTTACAAAGGTAAAGAGCCCATATTTGAACATTTCGGTATTGATAAACAGATTAAAGGGGCCTTTGGTAGGACTGTCAATCTTCCAGGGGGTGCTTATCTTGTTGTTGAACATACGGAGGCCCTCCATGTTATTGATGTAAATAGTGGAAATAGGACTGCTAATCAAGAGAATCAGGATCAAAATGCCTTGATGGTGAATAAAGAAGCCGCTCGAGAAATTGCTCGTCAGCTTCGTTTGCGTGATATGGGAGGAATTGTAGTGGTCGATTTTATCGATATGCATAAGCCCCAAAATCGTAAAGAGCTGTTTGACTATTTGAGAGACCAAATGGCTTTGGATCGTGCAAAACATAATATTTTGCCACCGAGCAAATTTGGTTTAGTGCAAATTACGCGTCAACGGGTGCGCCCAGAGATGAATATTGTGACCAATGAAAAATGTCCAGCTTGTGATGGGACTGGCGAGATCAAAGCTAGTATTATTTTGATGGATGACATTGAAAGTAATTTGAAATACATTTTAAATGAACAGAATGAAAAACAAATTACTTTATTAGTACACCCATATATCGAAGCATATATCAAAAAAGGACTACCATCCTTGCAATGGAAATGGTTTTTTAACCTTAGAAAGTGGATTAAAGTGAAAGGAGTTGCATCCTATTATTTGACTGAGTTTCATTTTTTGAATGCGATGGAAGAGGAAATTAAGTTGTAGAACGTATTGTCTGAACTAGGATTCCTTTGATTTGAATGATTGATATAATTTTTCAAAAGTCTGCTTTTGAGCCTTGCCTGTCCGTATAATTTTTCTATGGACAGGCAAGTTGATTTAAATATTCCCCTTTCTTGCTACGCAAAGAGTTTTCCTTCCTTCTACAAGAAAGCGTAGCCAAACAAATATTCCAAAAAATAGTATGGTGATACCTATCAATGGTATCAAGTTGTTTTCGCTTGTGTTTTTATACTCCCGTATCAGTAGAATATTGATTACTAGTTGAACGAATGCGTAAACGGAGGATACCAGCAATGCTGATACTTTCTTCTCGTTCACAAGGAATTGATAAAAATGGCTTCTGTGTGCCTCGAAGATATTTTCTTTGCGTATTAATCTAGGGTGTCTTGTTAAATTGTCAACTTATTGACATTCAGTATTATATGTCAATAATTAGGTAAAAAATGACCCCGATAAGGCATAAATATGGTCAAATCGGGGTTTTGTATTATTTTGGTTTTTTGAACAGACCAAATAATATGTCGCAAACATACCTTTTTTCCGAACCCTGCATAACAAGTTCGCGGGAAATAATTTTCAAATCTACTCCCCTAGGAA
>Ga0214919_10009959_pt1 | contig 12145 bp, 8 predicted proteins | sample LL1503_MetaG_FD_177994 | JGI IMG/M metagenome (GOLD analysis project Ga0214919, IMG submission 177994) | Freshwater microbial communities from Lake Lanier, Atlanta, Georgia, United States - LL-1503 | ecosystem: Environmental > Aquatic > Freshwater > Lake | place: USA: Georgia | collected 2015-03-15
ATATTATAATTTTTTTATATATATATATATATATATATTATTATTAAAAAGTAATATTAAATTTAATATATATTTTTTAATATTATTATTAAATCTATTTATTATCATAAAATTTAATATATATAATAAATCTAATAATAATAAATATTATTATTAGATTTATTAATGATGATAAAATATCACATAAAAACCCATCAATAAATACTATTATTCAATATATTTAATATAATAAATATCACATAAAAACCATTCTTAATAAATATTATTTTTAGATCTATTAGTTATGATAAAATATCACATAAAAACCCATCAATAAATACTATTATTCAATATATTTAATATAATAAATATCACATAAAAACCATTCTTAATAAATATTATTAGATCTAATAATGATGATAAAACATCACATAAAAACCCATCAATAAATACTATTATTCAATATATTTAATATAATAAATATCACATAAAACCATTCTTAATAAATATTATTAGATCTAATAATGATGATAAAATATCACATATAATATATGCTTAATAAAAATTATTATTAGATTTATATATGATGATAAAATATCACATATAATATATGCTTAATAAATATTATTATTAGATTTAAATGTAATGATAAAATATCACATGAAAAACTCTCTTAATAAATATTATTATATCAATATGTGATGAAAAAATATTACATAAAAATTTTGAATTAAAAATTGTAATAAAATTAGTATAAAATTATAATAAATAAATATAAATACCGATTGTTAAACCTTCACGCATTATATATAGTGTATGCATTGGGAACACTATATATATTAAATATTATTATTAGATTTATTTGTGATAATAAGATTCTTGAATTAAAAATTGTAATAAAATTAGTATAAAATTATAATATATTATATTATAATAATGTTATTTACTACACTAAATGGAGATAATTATATAATACCATATAATTTTTTTGATAATTATGTAGATTTTGATAATTATATATCTGAAAATTTATCTAATATGGATATTAGTATAAAAAAAAAATTAAATGATTCAAATAATATAATTCAATATATATATAAAGAAAATATACTTGATATAAAAAATTTTAATATTTATGTTGAACAATATGACGATACAATAATTTTTAATATTGTATTTCAACAATTACCAACAATAATTGTATCATTTAATTCTTCAAATATTATTGTTCTTAATAATGATGGTTCTGTTATTTCATTAGATATACATAATAATATTCCTCATCAATTAATAAATATTAAAAAAATTTGTGTAACAGGTTGGTCTTATGCAGCTATAAATGAGAATGGTAATGTTATTACATGGGGAGATCCTATACGTGGTGGAGATTCTTCTACAGTTCAGCATTTATTAATAAATATTAAAAATATTTATTCTACAGAATATGCATTTGCAGCTATAAATGAGAATGGTAATGTAATTACATGGGGAGATCCTATACGTGGTGGAGATTCTTCTACTGTTCAGCATTTATTAACAAATATAAAAAAAATATATTCTAATAATTATGCTTTTGCTGCAATAAATCAAAATGGAGAAATTATTACATGGGGACATAAAAAATATGGTGGAGATTCGAATAGTAATCATTTACTATTCGAATCTTTATTACCGTTAATAAATATAAAAGAAATATATTCAACATCATGTGCTTTTGCTGCAATAAATCAAAATGGAGATATTATTACATGGGGACATAAATATTATGGTGGTAATACAAATAATATACAACATCTCTTAACTGATATTTTTAAAATATATTCTAATAATTATGCATTTGCTGCTATTAATAATAATGGTAATGTAATTACATAGGGAGATCCCGAATACGGTGGAGATTCATCTAATGTTCAATTAATAAATATAAAAAAAATTTATCCATTACTTGAAGCATTTATTGCTATTGATGTTAATAATAATATTATTACATGGGGTAAAAAAATTTGTAATTTTGATGATATTCAACATCATTTAATAAATATTAAAGAAATTAGTTTTACACATAATGCTTTTGCAATTATTAAAAAAAATGGAGAAGTAATTGTATGGGGTGATCACACATGTGGAGGAGATGCGTGTAATGTTCAATCACAATTAAATAATATATATAAAATATATGGAAATAGTTTTGCATTTATTGCTATTAAATATAATGGTATTATAATACCATGGAGTAATTCTAATATTGAATGTGATTTAAGTTCTTATCAAGAATATTTTAATAATACTGAAAATACTGATATACTATGTTAAAAGAATATATTATAAATAACATATAAATCTCTATAGAAATAATTATTTATTATATAAATAATGTTAAATATAATACAATTGTAAGAAGTAAAATATTTTAATAATCATAAAATTTATTATATGATTATTAAAATATTATTTATTATTATAATGGAAAATAAAAATATATTATTTGAATTAATTAAATCTGAACAATATGATAAATTTATTAGTATAATTAAAAAAAATAATATTGATGTTAATGAATATGATGAAACAAATACTTATTATGTTCAATATGCCATAATATATAGACAAAAGAATATATTAAGTTTATTAATAAGTAAAGGTTGTAAATTAGACATAATTGATAATGATGGCAGAAGTTTATTATATATTCCTATAAAATATAATTATTTAGAGATAGTTAAATTGTTGATAGAATTTTCGCATATAAACATAGGGATACCATTATTAGAGATACAGGATAAATATTTACAATCTCCGATACATTATTCAATTATATTTAATAAATACAATATATTGGATATTATATTAGATAAAAAATGTAATTTAAATTTAAAAGACAGTGAAGGAAATACTCCTTTACATTTATTGATTAATAATATCAATAATAATACTATAACTTATATAAAAAAATTATTAGACAGTAATAGTAATATAAACAGTATTAATAATATTAATCAAAATGTTTTGCATTTAGGAGTTGATAAAAATAATTTTGAAATTTGTAAATTATTAATTAGTTATAATTCTAATATTAATACTAAAAATAATTATAATCATTATACACCTATTTTTATTTCTACCAATAACAATAATTTAGAATTATGTAATCTATTAATTGAAAATAACTCTAATGTTAATGATCAAGATATTTACGGAAATACTATACTAAATATAAGTATCATTAATAAATTTAATCAATTAATAACATTATATTATAATATTGTAGATGTTAATATTAATAACATTAGTGGAAAAAATACCATTTTACTATTCTTTAACAATAATTATGATTTAGGTTCTTTAAATGATTTTCACTTTAAAGAAATATTGACTAAATCTAAAGTTAATATACAAAATAATATAGGTAAAACACTATGGCATTATCTTACACAAGATGATATTTGGGAAAATTATTATGATATTTTACTTTATAAAAAAAATAAAATATTTATTCAAGATAATGAAGGGATTACTCCTTTTGATACTATTAATAACCTCTTTAAAAATAAATTAAATAAATTTATAAATCTTATTTCAGAAAGCTATTATAATTATATAATCACCTACCCTAACAATAATTATATAATTAAACTTAACACCACCAATAAAAATAATTGTATTAAAAAAATTAAAAATATTATACAAAATAATAAAATTAGTTTCCCACAAATCTTAAAAACTTATGTTAATATTGATGTTAATAATACTGATTTTACTTCATATAATGGTTCTATTATTGATATATTATCTGGATTATTATATTTAAAAAATACATATAAAAATGTTTCAACATCATTAACAGGTAATTTTTATGAAAATACTAAATTACAAGATTATTATCTTTCAAGTGGAATATTAATTAATAAAGATTTTTTAAATATAGAAATAATTTGGTCATTTCAACAATTATTTGTTCCTACAACTTTTTATGCCTTTTTAAATGATTTTCTTAATGATAATACCAAAGAATATTTAGTAATCCCTATCGGAATTCAATTGTCTAATGGTTCTCACTCCAATATACTATTATATATTAAAAGTTCGAATTCTTTAGAAAGATTTGAACCATATGGAAAAGATTATCCTACCAACTTTAACTATAATGATATTAACCTCGACAACCATATTAAAAAATTATTCCTAAATAATGAAAATTATAACAATAATGATAATTTTATATACTATAATCCTTACTCCTATGAACCTAAAATAGGCTTGCAAATTCTTGACTCTATCGAATTTACTACTGAAAAATATATAGGAGATCCTGATGGTTTTTGTTCAGCATGGTGCATATGGTACATATATATGCGTATAAAATATATTAATATTGAAAGAAATAATATTATTAACTCTCTTATTAATAATATTAGAAGTAATAAATATTCTTTTCGTTCGGTAATTAGAAGTTTTGTTAAAGAAATTACAGATGTTCGTGATAATTTATTTACACAAGTCAATTTAAATATTAATAAATGGATAAATAATAATTATTCAGATGATGAATGGATTAAATTAATAGAAATTATAAAAAAAGAAATAAATTAATAGAAATTATAATAGTAAATATAATTTTATTATTTTTTATTAATTATTTTAATTATAAATGTGAATATAATTACGATTATTGCACTAAATAATAATATTTTAAAAAATACTATATCAGGATTATTATTTATTTCATTTGTTGATGGAAAATATAAATTATTTTTTATGTTACATTTTATTTTACATTTATTTTTATATATATTATCATAATAATTATTAAATTCGCTTAAAGATATTATCTTTTTTTGTTTTATTTTATTTATTTTATTATGTAACTTTAATACCCAATTAATTAAATTTTTTTTTGATTTTAATATTTCTTCATCTAATGGATATGATTTTATATACTCTTTATAATGTTCTCTACAATGATGACATGGTAATATTTCTCCCACTGCAATAAAAAAATTTTTATAATATATTTTTTCTTTTTCTGTTGGATTATTTGAATAAGATATACATAATGAATCTAAAAAAAACCATACATGACTACCCCATATATTTGGTTCTAAATTACTTCTCATATATATTATAAAATAAATTTATTATTCATCTAATATATTTATTTTATTATCTAATAAATAATAATTATTTTCCTTTTCATATATTCCATATATATCATTTTCTATATCATTATTATACTCTTTATTATTAAATTCTTTATCATTAAATTCTTTATCATTAAATTCTTTATCATTTTCTTTATCATTTTTTTTATTATTTTCTTTATTATTTTCTTTATTATTTTTTTTATTATTTTTTTTATTATTTTCTTTATAATTAAATTTATAAATATTCAATTTATCATTAAATTTTTTATTTATTGATTTTTTTTTACTATCAAATTTAATATTTTGTAAATTTTTTTTAGAATATTGATAATATATATACCTAATTACTAAAAATATTATTATTATTATTATTATTGACACTAAATAAAAATATTCATCTAAATATATACTTATACTATTTTTATATTTATTTACTATTTTTTCCATATATGATGTCTTCGTTTCTGTATTCTTTTTTATTATATTTTTAATATTATTAAATTTTTTATCTATTAGTTGTGGTTTATTTCCTACCATATTCATATATAAATATAAATATAAAAAAAATTGAAATTATTATATATATATATAATACTTTTAATTTTTTTTATTACCGTAGCCATTTTGGCTCAAGTAAAAACTTTCTTCATTATACCAATAACATCTGTCTTTTTATTAAGACAATGGCCATTATCCACAAGGATGAAAAGGCAAAGGATGATGATACATACATCCCGCGTGTAATCTCTGTGCCTTTCTATCCATGTTTAAAACTGTATTGTGTTAAACACCCCTCCATCTATTCACCATGATAGACATTTATGTCTTGTGATCAGTGGTTCCAACGTGATTTCACACGGCTACAATAATGTTCTTCACGCTGAAGTTGCAGCTTTGACAAAACTTCAGCACAACAGAGGACGTATTATAAATATCAAAGTGATGGTTATCCGTTTTGATTTTGATCTTGATGGTAATGTTGTTGTTAAAAATTCTGATCCGTGTTGTAATTGTGTAAAGTTCATGGTACGATTTGTAGAAAAGAGTAAGTACAGAATTACTCACATCATGAGTTCTACAAATGATAATAAAATTAAAGTATTGCCGCTTGATGCACATGTAGCAAAGCCTTATGTTAAGACATGGCGGATTCAGAAGACTTGAACTATTATTGCGATGCAACAAATATTTGTTGTAACGTGAAAGAAATTATAATTTTATAGGATGATAAATTTTATTTTCTATATATATATTTGTATTATCTTGTATATCTTTTATAATTAATTTCATTAATGGCAAATTATTATTTACTGATAATATTCCGCACATTTCAGGTAAAAATTGATGTATAGAAAAATTATATTCTATACATATATGCGGTAATATAGCTTCTAAATATCCATAATGAATATTTTCTAAAGTATCAATTAATTTTAGTAAAAATTTTTGTGAAAAACGCATAATAACAGCCAAAACACCTATATTATAAATATTTTTAAAGCCTTTTAAAGATTTATTCCAACACCACGATGAATTTCTTAAACCATATTCAGAAACTAATAAATCATAATTATATTCATTATAACAATCAAAAAATTTTATAAAACAATTAGGATAATAAACATCATTTTCAATTATCCATATATATTCATATTTTTTTATTTCATTATAATTATTTTTAAAATAATTAATATATAACGTATGACCTAAATAATCATATGAAATATTAATTTTATTAATTTTAATAATTTCAATATTATTTAATTTTGTTTCTATATTATTATCATAATTATGTTTATTGTCAAATAAAACAATTATTTTATAATTTAATAAAATATTTTCATAATTATTTAATTTTAATAATGTATTTAAAAATTCTTTATTAAAATTATGTGTTATAAAAATTATTAAATTCATTAGATAATATATAATAATATATAATAATATATTATTATATATTATATATTATATTAATGATAAAAAATATAATTCTCTTTCTATATTTTAAATATTAACATTTTTCCATAATAATTTATTATTTTATAAAATAAAATATTAATAATAATCTATATATACATATTTTAATACAAATATATTATTTACATAAATTATTTTAAATTTTATCTTAAATAAAAATTATTAGTCTTATTCTTTTAATTATTATCACATGTAAATGTTTATAACTTCTTACAATCATATAATTTTAATAATATTTTTCTGTTTTATTATCTATCTTATTATAAGTTAATGATGAATCATCATTACAAAATTTATGTTTTTTATCACTAGTTAATATTAGAACTTCATCAAAAGCATTATTTACTGCACAAATAGTTTTACCTAATAATTCTGTAGCTTTTTTGTTTTTTTCTCTTACTTCATCATTATAATACATTAATTTATCAATATGTGTAGGATATTGTTCTGAATGCATTAAAACAAATGCATTTTCTTTTTCATCATAAGCATCAAGAGCATTATCATTAAGATCAATAATTTCAATAATTTTTTCTACAAATATTTCTATTTTTTCTACTTCTTCTCTTGCTACACATATATTTGATTCATAAAATTCAATAACCGACGGAATATCTATTTTATCTTTTGATAAAATTTCAGTGCTTGATGATGATTTATCTTTTGATAAAATTTCATTGCTTGATGATGATTTATCTTTTGAAGAAAATTCATCTCCTTGATCTTCATCAAGTGTTGAATTTTTAGCTTTTTCGAGTAATTCTTTAAAATCTTTTAATGTTTTAATAGCATCTTCAAGCTTTTTATTTGCTGCATCACTAATATCAAATATTTTTTCTAAGTGTTTTTCAGCATTTTCACGAGACATTGGATGCAACGACATTTAATCAATTTAATATATGCTTAATATGTATTAAAGAAGTTTTCTTAAGTCAAAATGGTCTCTAAAAAATCTATGATTTTCAGTATACTTTGCAATTCAGGATTCTTGAAAAGTGAAGATTATGGTATAATTCTTTTTAAACATATTTATTATATATTTAAATTTTGCAATTTTTTTATCAATAAAATTAAATAAAACATATAAATAAAAATTATGATAAAATAATAATATTATAGTTAATAATATATGAACAATTACATCTAATAATATTAATATTATTCCAAATACTATATTTTTTTTTGTTATATTATATTTTTTTTTATTTATATTTAATTGTTCTCTATTATTATTTAAAAAAAAATTATTTAGATATTCTATTATTTTTATAACTTTTATATGATCTACTTTTAAATTATTTGATATTTTTTGTCTAGTTATTGGACTTATTGAATTTATTTTTATCCATTGCTCTATTGCTTTTTTTTCATATGTTATATTATCATCTGCAATAACAGGTTCATACATTATATTTTTTGTAATTGGACATATTAATTCAATATAATGATTATTATTATAATTAATAACATTTTCATTTAGATAATAATTATTCATAAAGTTAATTTATTATTAATATAAATATAAAAAATTTATATATATTTTATTTCAATTTTTAAATTAATAATACATTTATTAAACATGGAGCTCTTCCTGAAATTTTATAAGTATTAATTGCTTTTCCAACAGTTGTTGGTAATATATTATTTTGCCTCATGCCAAATGTAAAATTTCCATTAGTTATATTCTTACTTACATCTAATATACCAGATATTGTCATAGTAATAATATTATTATTTTGTAGTGTTATAGATGATTTATTATTTATCAATGATGATAATTTTAATAAATCTCCTGTATTAATATTAGATTTATTATCATATAATAGTGATACTATTCCTTTTGTAATTATAACTACTATTTTTTTTTTATAATTTATATTTATTTCATCATTAACTTCAATTATATCATATACAACTCCTATAAAATTTGTTGTTATTGTTTCATTATCATAAGCAATTACTATATTATTATTATTATCAAAAGATATTAAATTATTAATGTATGATGCAGATGTTATTTCTGAATAATATGATAAATTATTATATTGTAATATTTCTTTGTATATATAAAATCTATTATTTAGGTCATTAAATGCAGAAAATGACATATTATAAATATAATTATTATTAATAACATTAAAATCAGATACCATATAACCCCATAATAAAATTTTATTAATTTTAAAATAATCTATTAATTTATCCAATTTTATATATATATTATTTGTTTTTATGCTATAACATATTCCATACATTTCAATAATATTATTATCTATGTAAATAAATAATTTGATTCTGTTATTTAAACAATTATTTATAAATTGTAATTCATTATTATCTGGATTATTGAAAGTAAAACATAAATCATTATTATAATTATAACAACATGATGATGGTGATGGTGGCGTGAAAGTTAAATTATTATTAGTAATATTTAAAATATTAAAAATATTAATATTAATATTACTATTTATTTTAGGAACTATTGATGAAATAGTTTCAGTGTAAAGTTTAGTTAATATATTATGTTGATCTTGAATTGTTGAACTTAATAATGTATTTATTATAACACTTTTAGATGATTCTGATAAATTAAATAATATATTTAATAAATGATTTAATAAATATACTATATTGTCAGAACTTAATTTAGAAGTAATATTATTTTTTATACTATTAATAATATCAACTATATTTATATCATTATTAGTATTAATAATACTATTATAAGTAGCAATAATATCATTATCAAAAAGTATTATTTCATTTAATATATTATTTTGAGATATATCAGTAGAAATCCACATATTATTAATTGTAAAAACTAAAACATTCCATCCAAATTTACTAAAAATATTATATAATATATTTTGTTTTTCTTGAGACATATTACTTATTATATTTATTAATGCACTAAATGTATTATTATTATCATAATTAATTTTAATATTTTCAATAATATCAATAATACTCATATTAATATTATCATTTATATTTGATATTATTAATTCTACTGATATTGAATTTCTATTTACTAAATAATTAATGTTTAATATTAAACTATTTAATATATTTATATTTAACTCTTTTAACTCCTTTATTATAATATATTGCACATTATAATTTAAATTTTTAAATATATCCATTAATATTACACTATTCTGTAAATTATTAACTTCTATTAAATTTTTTAACCCCAATATTACAAAATCTGATAATAACTTTAACAATGAATTTATATTATTGTTATTATATAATAATATTAAACTATTATAATCATCTATACTTAAATTTTTAAAGTAATTTACTAACAATATCATAGAATAACCATTTAATAATTTTAAATTCTCTATAAACAACTTCTTACCAATATTATTCAACTTTATATAAAAATAATATACTATTAACTGATTAGATACTGATAATACACTATTTATTAATACATACAATTCACTACTATATAATAAATTATTATTAATATATTTGTCTAATAATAATAAAAAATTATTATTATATTTATTCTGTATCTCTAATACTAAATTATTATATAAATTCACATTTAACGATAAATTATAAAATTTATTTAAATATTTATTTAAAAAAATATCTAAATTATTATTAATCTCATTATATACTAATTGCTGCAACTTAACTGATAATTGCAAAAAAAATGTTAATAATAATTTTTGATAATTATATTCTACCAAACTTAACAAAAAATCATAAAATAAATAATTATTTGTTTGAACTATTGCTGTATTATCTAATGGATTATTAGATGTTATATACGGAACAATTACTAATAATATTAAACATTTGTCATTTCCTACCATATTTGAATTTAATATTGTTAATATTATTCCTAATAATCTTGTAATATCTCCCTCCATCTTATTTAATAACATATTTAAAGATAATAAACTTAAATTTCCAACCTGACTTATAAAATTTAACTGATATATATATAATATTTTTGATAATATATTTAAAAAATATTTCTGCCGTTGATCCGATAATCCCATAACAAGAGATATCACATTTATATTTAACATTAATTTACCATTTGATGCTGTTGTTGATGAAATCGATGAAGATAAATAATTACATAATTGTAATATTATAGACATACGTGATAATACTAATTGATTTTGTAATAATGTCATCGTCTGCTCATTGTAATTATTTATTAAATTAACTAATTTTTCTATATCCATATCTGATAATAAACATAATTCTTTACCTAATAATGTAATATTTGTATCAGATAAATTTATTACCGTTAATACAAAATTTTCCTGAAGTAAAGGTATTATATTTATATATATCTTATATATAATTATATTATAAACAATCATATTGTTATTATCAATTAAGTAGTTTTTTAATGTTGTAAAAGGATCATTGTTTATTATATTTTTTATATAATTTATATTATTGGGATTATTGAATAATGATATATTATTAAATAATGATAACAAATTTAAATTATTGTCATTCTGAAATTGATTTAATAATAACGTTATAATGTCATTATTTGTATCACTTAAAGTATTATTTAATGTTACAGATATTATATATATATCTGCATCATTTAAATTATTAATCTGTTTCTTTAAACTTTGTAATGTTACATAATTTAATAAACTTAACTTACTAATTAAATTATTCTGTGATGTAATATCTAATAAATTATATAATATAATAAATTTACTACTGCTTTTTATATAATCCATAATAGCATTATTAATATTTGATGATGTATCACTTTTAATTATATTATCTACAAGATTCCCAAGATATAAATTTCCATAAGTATTATTAATTAATGATATCAAATATGTAAAATTAATATTAGATAATAATATAATTTTTTGAGCAACATCTTCTAATGAATCGTTTTTACTTATATTATTACTTAGAAGATTATCACTTATATCATTATTACTTATATCATTATTACTTATATCATTATTACTTATATCATTATTACTTATATCATTATTACTTATATCATTATTACTTATATCATTATTACTTATATCTTTATT
>Ga0214919_10009961_pt1 | contig 12143 bp, 9 predicted proteins | sample LL1503_MetaG_FD_177994 | JGI IMG/M metagenome (GOLD analysis project Ga0214919, IMG submission 177994) | Freshwater microbial communities from Lake Lanier, Atlanta, Georgia, United States - LL-1503 | ecosystem: Environmental > Aquatic > Freshwater > Lake | place: USA: Georgia | collected 2015-03-15
TTAATAAGAAGGCTGATTTTTTGGGGCCTGGATTAAAATCAAAAGCACGGAAATAGCGAAGCCTCTGTTTTAAAGCAATTTTTTCATCTGCCGCCAACTTTGCTAAATAAGGTACCGCCTCCTCTGTCCTGGCACGCCAAACAATGTCTTTAGTCGCAGCATTTGTCAAAGGATCTTTTACCAATGCTAGATATGCTTTAAAAAAACGATCCCATTGTCTATCTGCACCAATGCCTAAGGCTTCAAGGTACCATCGGTCTTTGCCATCATGCTTGCTCGCCAATGTTGCCCATAAAGCAGCCACTTCATTGGAAGTATTGTGATGAAGTGCAATCGCCACTTCTCTTCTTACTTGAGCATCTCCATCATTCACTAAAATATTTAATACAGGAATTAAATTTTGTTGTAGTTCAGCAGCAGCCCTAATGGCCAAGATGCGCAAATTAGGGTTAGGATCTTTAACTGCTTGATCGATGTATTTTTTTGCATCGGCCTTAGGCAATTTAACCAAGGCCCATAAAGCTCTTGCACGCATTTTAGGATTGGCGCTACTATTCCATAATTTTTCCAATGCAGGGATGGATTTTTCTCCAAAAGATTGCAATTGTAGGAATGCATGATAACGAACAGAAAGGTTTGGACTTTGTAAGGCCATCACCGCACCCGCTGCTGTGCTATAATCTTGTGGAGGTATAATATAAGTAGTGGAACTTGGAGGTGCTACACGATAAATTCGACCGCGTGTTTGATCTCCGGCTTGATGACCCCCTACACCTGGATCATACCAATCTGCAACAATCAAAGATCCATCTGGTGCAATACAAACATCTGCAGGACGGAACCATTGGTCTTTGTCTGATTTTAAAATATTATTGATGGTTGCGGTATAACCCGCACCACTATTTTGAATAGAATAAGAACGAACCACATTAGGTCCGGCATCGGAATGAATTAATTGATCTTGAAAAACTTTTGGCAATAAATTTCCTTCATACACCAATATACCTGTTGGAGAGCCCGCTCCTGTTTGTAATAAATTAGGCACTTCTCCTGGATCGTTCAAATGCCAATGGCGAAATGGAATGGAATCTTCCATATTGGTTCGATTACTACTCCAACCTGCACCAGTTAATTCATCTGTATAGCCATAGTTGCCATAGGGCAATAGATAATTAATGCGCGTTCCTTTGTTACCATCATCATCATTGTCACTCTGCCATAAACTTCCATAACTGTCTACGGCCACTTCGTAAGGGTTACGAAAATTATTCCCTAAGCATTCTACATGAGATCCATCTAGATCGCAACGAAAAACCATGCCTTGCTTGTATTTTTTTGGACCAATTTCTTCTCCATCTTGATCCAACACTGTTTTGCCATTTTTATCTTTTAATGTTTTGCCTTCGTTGCCAAAATTAAAATACAATTTGCCATCTGGGCCAAAAGTGAATGCATGAGCCCCATGATCGTGTTGATCACCGCCAATGCCTTGAAATAAAATTTCTTTTCTATCTGCTACATCATCTCCATTGTCATCATAGAAGTTCCAGATATAAGGACTTTGCGCAACAATGACTCTATTGCCCAATACACATATACCTAAGGGCGAATTAATTTCCGGCCCTTGATAAAATACTTTTGTTGTATCGGCAATACCATCGCCATTCTTATCTTCTAAAATAATGATACGATCGCCTTTTGAATTAGTAGGATTGCCATTGATGGCTGGTCGATAATTGTAAGCCTCTGTTACCCAAATTCTACCTTTCTCATCCACCTCAATATTAGTGGGATTTATGAGCATGGGCTCGGTGGCAATCGTATGCACCGCTAAGCCATCGGCTATGTCTAAACCTTTCAAGGCATTTTCAGAAAGATGTGTTTGCAGTGCTGCTAAACTATCTGTTGGATTACTTTTAGTATTGTCTTGAGGTTTACAAGATAAATTCAGTAGAAATAATAAGCCTATTGCAGCTGCTACAGTATTCACTTTCATTGGGATGGTTTTAAACATAGTCAAAATATTGGTAAGGTAATATAAAGAAAGATAGAGGGTTAGCAAAAAATTAAGCTACCCTTTTTAAAATTAAATAAAATAGCTTACCTTTTAGATCTCATTTATAAATAATATTTTTATGAACAGAAGAAAATTTATTGAAAATAGCACAGCTAGCTTAGCTGCAGTAGGTATCCTCTCTCATTTACCTAGCTCTTTATTTGCAATGGAATATGCAAAGGCGGTGAAATTACCTATTGGCTTTCAATCCTTTGTACTGCGCAATGAAATAAACAAAGATGTTATAGGTACACTAAAGAGTATGTATGAAATAGGTTATAAGCATGTTGAAATGTGTTCCCCTTTTGGCTATGCTCCTGGATTTTTCAGTGCCCTTACTAAATATACAGGTAAAGAATTGAAATCAATTGTAAACGATTCAGGCTTAGACTGTTATAGCACCCATTTTACTTGGAATGAATTAGTAAATAATTTAGAAGATCGTATTCAATTTGCACATCAAATGGGCTTAAAACATATGGTATGTTCAGGAGGATTGTATGGAAAAACAATGGATGATTTAAAAAAACAATGCGCTACCTTAAATAAAATTGGAGAAAAAATTACTAGCGCTGGTTTAGTTGCTGGCTATCATAATCACAACGGAGAATTTATGTCAAAAAAAGAAGGCAGACCAGATTATGATATTATATTAGAAGAACTTGACCCCGCCTATGTTAAGATGCAATTCCAAGTGGCAGCAATTCAAGTGGGTTATAAGGCAGCCGATTATTTCCGTAAATTTCCTGGTCGTTTTATATCTGCACATTTACAAGACTATTCAACAAGTAATCACAATAAACAAATTGTTTTGGGTGATAATGGTATGGTAGATTGGAAAGAATTTTTTGAAGCAGCTAAAGAAGGTGGATTAAAATGGGTTTTTGTTGAATTAGAATCTGATCCAACTACTTTAGAAGGAAGCCTGAAGTTTTTGAAGGCGCTTTAAAACTAATGATGCTGTTTTCTGAAATCTATATTATTAAATATAGAAAGCCTTACTACGTCTAGGTTGTTGAATTTATTTTTTTGATTCAGTATTTGATATACATTGGTATAGCCAAACTGAAAAATATTTTCTTTACTTATATAATAATAAAAGCCTGCAGAGAATCTATTTTGATCAAAAGTATTGTAGATAATATTTTTACCAAAATTTAGATACACTTCTTCAGCAACTACAAAAGACAAACTTCCTTTTTGATAATGATGTTTAGTTAAAGGTATATTGGATAGAAATTGGTACCTGAATCGGTAATTAAAATCATAATGATTGCTAGGATGATTATCAATAGCAGTTTCTTTAAACCTTTCTTCTAATCTTAACCACTGTAATGTTTTTAAATGGGTTAAGTCTGTATTTAATTGCACCATTTGCCAAGGTCGGTATTCGGAAAGATGATAACTACTAGGGCCTGCTTGCACTTGATCCACATAGGTTAGGGCCCCTACTAATTTTAAATTATTCTTGGTATAATAAGTGGCGCCTATTGCCGTTTCTGTAGCTAATTCTGATTTGTAATAGTTATCTGTTAATTTAAGTTGTAAGTCTATCCAAGAACCCCATTGTTTGGAGTATCTATTTTGATTTAAATAGTCCAACCAAGATTGTTGGCCATATTGTACTTGCCTAGTTTGGGCATTTAAAAAAACCGAACACAGTATGAAGAAACTAAGAATATAAAATTTAATGTTCATCTATAATTTTAAAAGCGAGGAATTACATGCAATATTAGTGAAGTTTACTCAGTTCTTATATCTCTCCTTTTTTTAATTGTTCTACTGCATAATTGACTGCTCTTGCCGTTAAAGCCATATAGGTAAGTGAAGGGTTTTGTGTAGAAGTAGAAGTCATCGAGGATCCATCTGTAACAAATACATTTTTACAAGTATGCAATTGATTCCATTTGTTCAACATAGAAGTTTTAGGATCATGGCCCATACGACAGCCCCCCATTTCATGAATGTCTAATCCCGGCGCCTGCTTTGAATCAGAAACTTTAATATTGGCATAACCTGCCTTGGTAAACATCTCCGTAATTTGTTCTGTAAAATCTTTCACCATTTTATCGTCATTGTCGTCATAGTCAACATGAATGGAAAGTAGTGGCATACCCCACTCATCTTTTTGATTTGGATCTAATTTCACATAATTGGTTTCTTTAGGAATGGTCTCCCCCATCATTCCTGCTCCTAGATACCAAGGGCCTAATTCTTTAACCGCTAATTGATCTTTCAATTCAACACCAAAACCATCGGTATTGGTATTGGTGCCACGACCACCACCAAAAGTAAAAGCATAGCCACGTAAAAAATTGGTTTCTTGTTTGTGTAAATTTCTAAAACGAGGGATGTAAGCGCTGGTCATGGATCGCCCGTCGGTAGTAGATTCTAATAAGCCATCAAAAGTAGCAGAAGCGTGTGCTCTGTAATTATGAAAGGCCACATATTTACCCAATACGCCATGGTCATTGCCTAATCCGTTGGGGAAACGGTTAGAGGTAGAGTTTAATAAAATTAAATTACTATTCAAAGCTGCAGCATTTAGAAAAACAACTTTAGCAAAATAGTCATAGGTTTTTTTAGTGATGGCATCAATAACTTTAACCCCAGTTACTTTTTCTTTTTTGTCATCATAAATAATTGAATGCACCACGGAATGAGGACGCAGGGTTAAATTATTTGTTTTTTGCGCCCAAGGAAGCGTAGATGAATTACTGCAAAAATAACCACCAAAAGGACAACCTCTTTGACATAAGTTTCTATTTTGACATTGACCTCTGCCCTGATCTAAATGTATTTGATTGGGTTTGGTCAAATGCGCACAACGTGCATAAATTACATTTCTATCTTTGTAATTTTTTTCGATCACCCCTTTAAAATGATTTTCAATGCAACTCATATCCAGCGCAGGTAAAAATTCACCATCAGGTAAACTAGCTAAGCCATCTTTATTCCCAGAAATGCCCACAAATTTTTCTACATGACTGTACCAGGGTGCTAGATCGGCGTAACGAATGGGCCAATCCACAGCAAAGCCATCTCTTTTGGGTCCTTCAAAATCAAACTCGCTCCAGCGTTGCGTTTGCCTGGCCCATAATAAAGATTTTCCGCCCACTTGATAGCCTCTAATCCAATCAAAAGGTTTTTCTTGTACATAAGGATGTTCATTGTCCTTCACTACAAAATGTGCAGCGTCTTCTCTAAAAACATAGGTATTACTGGCAATGGGATTGGCTTCTTTAATTTTATTAGGTATTTCCCCTCTATGTTCAAATTCCCAAGGTTTTAAATTAGTCGTAGGATAATCTTTTAAGTGCTCCACATTGCGGCCTCTTTCAAGCACCAAGGTTTTATACCCTTTTTCAGTAAATTCTTTTGCAGCCCAACCGCCGGTCATGCCTGATCCTATTACTATTACATCAAATTGATTGTTATTATCGCTCATAAAATTAAATTAGTTAGTAAAAATTAGTTGAGATTTTGTTTCACTGGAACGCAGCCATGAAAGCGGCCTGGCACCATTTCATAGACATTCACTTTGGTTAAATAAAATTCGGAACTGGTATAAGCCTGAATGGTTAATCTTTTCAAATTGGAATAAAAGAAATCTACCTCTGTTGGATTTTCTTTGCTTTGATTCAAGGATTTTATAAATGTTGCTTTTTGTTCTTTGGATGCTTCCCCAAAAGAATGTCCAACCAATTTTGAGCAGGCTGCATCAAATTGATTGAGTCCGCTAACAAATTTTTCTTGGTCTTCTTTTTTATAACAATCGTCAATCATGGTCAATGCAAATAAATGGGCTTCCATTTCTTTGGCGCCCGGTGTATTAGTGGCCGGAATTAAAAAATCTACAATAGTCTCTAACAAAAGTTCTTTGTCATCGGCAATATGTAAGTCTTTTAAAAAACGTGCCGCTTTCCCTTTTGGTCCTTGAATACAAGCAGGCACTAGGGCGAAGCCAGCAGAGACATATAAAAACTGCTTGATTAATTTTCTTCGGGTGGTTATCATGGAATAGACATTTTGGTCAATAAAATAATGTTTTGAAGTTACGTGAATTAGGCTTTCGATGCACTTCAAGCTTAAAAAAATACAGCAATGGTATTTATGTATTATTTCATTAAAAAATATTAAAAAATTGATTTATAATTATTTGTATATAATATATATTATAATATGTTTTTTACCTTCGCAGAATCATAGCCCATAGAATTTTCAAATTAAAGTCTGCGTATGGTCTAGAATACATAATTTTAAAGGGCCTTAAATTAGGCGATTCAAAAGTTAAAACCATCAACGATGCGCCCATTCAAACTTAGTATTCAATACAGCCTTCCATTATTGCTGACTTTATTTTTTTGTACCTATACATTGAACGCTCAAACAAAAAAAGATGTAGCTGTTTGGAAGCAACTTTTTAATGGTAAGGACTTATCAGGTTGGAAACATGTAGGTGCTGGCAGTAGATTTGTGGAAGATGGTTTGCTCGCAAGTAAGGGTGGCATGGGTTTATTATATTGGGATGGTGGTAAATTAGGCAACTGTATTATTAGAGTAGTTTACAAAATGCAAAAATTTAATAGCAATGCAGGTGTATTTATAAGAGTGCCTATTGAACCTAAAGAAGAATGGATGCCTGTTTATTATGGTTATGAAGTGCAAATTGATAACCATCCAGAAACTTCCAATGAGGATGAATACCATATTTCTGGTACCTTATATGCATTTACCAAGCCCTTGGCAAAGCCCGGTAAACCAGGCCCAGATTGGAATACACTAGAAATAACTTTAGATGGCCCACGTACTATTGTATTTTTAAATGGAGAAAAAGTAACAGACTATACCGAGGGCCAAGCTACACCAGAACGTAAATTTAGTTTTGAACCTTATCCGGGTATCAGACCTAATGAAGGTTATATAGGATTACAAAATCATGGTGATGAAGATGTAGTGTACTTTAAAGAAGTGGCAGTAAAGCCTCTTTTAAAAAAGGCAAGTAAATAGAAAGTTGGTTAATTAAAAATTATAAATCATTTATACTATTCAAATACATGAAAAAAAATAAATTAGGTCGCGCCGATTTTATTAAAAAAGCAGCAATGGCTACTGCCGGTTTTTATATTGTACCAAGAAGTGTATTAGGTGGTGTGGGTTATGTAGCACCTAGCGATAAACTAAACATTGCAGCCATTGGTTGTGGAGGCGAGGGCGACAACGATATTCAACATTTAGCCAATACCCCTAATAAAAATACCAATATTGCTTTTTTATGTGATGTAGATGAAAGGCCAGCCGCTTCTAAAAGAAAACAATTTCCGAAAGCAAAATTTTACCATGATTGGAGAGAAATGTTTGATAAAGAAAGTAAAAACTTTGATGCCGTTACCATAGCCATACCCGATCATAACCATGCACTGGTTGGATTATCTGCGATGCAATTAAAAAAACATTTGTATTTACAAAAGCCATTGACCCATGATATTTATGAAGCCAGAATATTAACACAGGCAGCAGAAAAATACAAGGTAGTCACGCAAATGGGCGACCAGGGCGCTTCTTGCGATGGTATGCGTACCATGCGTGAATGGTTTGAAGCAGGATTGATTGGAGATATTGAAAAAGTATATTGCTGGACCGACCGTCCTGTTTGGCCACAAGGTATTTCTTGGCCAAAATCTACCCCTCCCATTCCTAAAGAATTAAACTGGGACCTATGGTTGGGCACGGCGCAAAAAACAAATTACATTGATAACTTGGTTCCATTTAATTGGAGAGGTTGGTGGGAGTTTGGAACAGGTGCATTAGGCGATATGGGTTGTCATATTATTGGACCTCCTTTTAAGTTATTGGAATTAGGTTATCCTACAGAAATATCTGGAAGTGCAAGCACTGTGTACAGTGGCATATTTAAAGAAGGCGTGTACCCCGAAAGTGGGCCAGTATCTAGTTCTTTAAAATTTAAGTTCAAACAAAAAAATGGCAAGGACTTAGATTTATTTTGGATGGATGGTGGCATTACACCTGAGCGGGTGAATGAACTAGATCCCGATTTAAATTTCAATGATGCACTTGGAGACTTCCCCGGCGAAAATGATTTTGAAGGCGCTACTTTATTTATAGGTACCAAAGGAAAAGTAGCCTGCGGTTGGGGTGGTAGTCATCCAAGATTATTACCGCTTAGTTTAAATAAGGATATTAATGTGCCGCAAAAATACGCAAGGGTCAAAGGTGATATGGATGGACATTGGTGGCAGTGGGTAGATGCAAGCATTGCAGGCTATGGCAATATGGAAGTAGATTCTCCTTTTGTGGGCTATGCAGGGCCTTTAACAGAAACTGTTTTACTTGGTAATTTATTATTGCGCAGTTTTAATATTCGTGAAAAAATTAAAAAAGTAGATCCTGTCTATGGCAATATGGAAGGCTATAAATTTAGCGGAAGATACAAGGCCTTGAAATGGGATGGCGCCAATATGCGGGTGACTAATTTTGAGCCGGCCAATCAATTTATTAAAAGAGAATACAGAAAAGGTTGGGGCGAATTAAAATTATAATTGATCGTAGTATAAACCAGCAGCACCTAGTATTCCAGCATTGTCTAAATCGGACAATTCAATTTTTAAGTTGGTAATGGAATGTCCATAAGCAAAAGTTTGTATGCGCGCCCACATATTTTTTTCAAAATAAGGATAGGCATGACGCACCGAACCACCTAAGACTATATAGGAAGCATCAAAAGTATACATGATTAGTTTAATGGCATTGCCCAAATGCGTGCCTAGTTCACCATAGTATTGTTGGGCTAAAACATCTCCCGCCTTAGCGCGTTCAAAAACTTCTTCTCCATTTAAATTGTACAAATGAGAAAAATATTGGCCACTGGCATAATATTCATAATTGTGGTCTAAGTAATCTACCATTCCAAATTCACCTACGCCACAATTGGGCCCAGCAAACAAATGTTTATTGACAATGGCGCCAGCGCCCAATCCTGTGCCAATGGCCAGTCCAATCATATCAGTCTTATCCTTGCCTTTGCCAAAATGAAATTCCCCCAAGGCAAAACAATTGGCATCGTTGTTGACAAAAACTGGAAGCTTATATTTTGCTTCTAAGATAGCTTTCAAGGGTACTTCTTTCCAAGAAGGAATATGTTGCACATCATACACAATACCCTTAGCTAAATCCACCACACTGGGAACACCCACGCCAATGGCCACAACATCTTTATCTAGGAGTGCATCAATCAATAAATAAAAATCTGCCAACACATCTTCTACAGTGCCTGCACTTTTTATTTTTTTAGTTTCTATGTTTTTTATCGACCCCCCATGCACTACCCCAGCACGAATATTGGTAGCGCCTAAATCAATGCCAATTACTTTAGATTCATTCATAGTATTATTTAAGCAGGATCGCCCGCTTTATTTTTAAATAGATTGATAGTTTTATTGTTAATAATGGGTTTGGCCCAAAATCCAATGGTCAAAATAAAACCAAGGGTTAAAAATAAAAAGCACATGGCCCCTTTTAAACCTACCTGATCGCCCAACCAGCCAATAATCAATGGCACAATGGCCCCTCCGATAATGCCTGTCACTAAAATGCCCGAAAAAGAACCATGGTGTTCAGTCACAGAATTTAATGCCAAAGAAAAAATAATGGGATACAATAAGGAGATGAAAAATCCCACCATTGGAAATGCAATAAAAGCAACGCTGGTAGAACCCAATAAAGCGAAGGCCAAGGCTACCATGGTTAAACCTGTAAATGCAATCAGCAAATGGCGGCTATCAAATATTTTTAGTAAAAGCAAACCAAGTACACCACCTGCAGTCATCAATCCCCAGAAATAAGCAATGGTTTCGGCCCCTTCCTTTTGAGGATTTACCCCATGGTAGGTAGCTAAAAATTGTGAGATCCAATTGGCTACCCCTTGTTCAGAACCGATATAGCAAATGACGGCAATAAAATATAAAACTACTTCCTTGTTTTTGAATAAATTAAGATGTGTTTGTAAAGCCCCCGCTTTCTCTTCTTGGCTCAATTCTACAGTAGGAAATTTTGAAAAAATAATCACTACAATCATTAAAAGACAAATGATCACAAAGAAAAAGTAAAGGGAAATCCAAGGCAATTGGGGTGGTACTAATTTATACAAATAAGTAAGTAAGCCATTAGATTGGTTGTCATGCCCCATGGCAAAAATTAATTTCGAATACACCAATGGACTCACAAAAGAAGCAAAGCCAAACATTAATTGAGCAAATACGGAATAAAATGCAAAATTTTCTTCTCCTCCCGCAGTGCGTAACAAAGGGTTAATCACTACTTGCAACATGGCCATACCACATCCAATTAAAAACAAAGATCCTACGGCTGATAAATAATTGGGAAACAAGGCTAGTATTAGTGAGCCAAAAAAAGCAACAATAAAGGCTGCAATCATTACTTTTTTTTCTTTATACTTTTCAATCATCATCCCAGAAGGAATGGACATCACCCCATAAGCAATAAAAAATGCAAAGGGCAACAAAGCCACAAGGGTAAGTGTTAGACTAAAATCTTTGATTAAATCGGGTATCAAGGGCCCCATTACATTGGTCAAAAATGAAATCACAAAAAAGGTCAACATGATGAGAAAAACGATGTAAGGACTTCTTTTCATAGGATAGTATTTTTAAAGAAATGGTGGTTGATAAGCACTTAGGCTCTAGTATAAATTTATAACATATTTTTCATATATAGCAGCTAATAGTAGCTATACCAACCAATGTTTAAAACACCCATTTTAACTGATTTAAGTAAATCTTAAGCAAAAAAATTGATCTATTTTTGATACTAGAATACTTGTCTATGATAGCTACCTACCGAGAAAGAAGTTTACCTGAAAATGCAAAATTTTCCATCTTAATCCCAAGTTGGAATAATTTGGACTATTTAAAATTATGTGTCCATAGCATCAGAAAAAATTCGGCCTATGCCCATCAAATTATTGTTCATGTAAATGAAGGCAAGGATGGCAGCTTAGCCTGGATAGAAAACGAGGCAGACATTAATTACACTTATAGCACAGAAAATATTGGGGTTTGTTATTCACTCAATTGTGCAAGAAGCATCGTTAAAACTGATTATATCGTTTATGTGAATGATGATATGTATTTGTGTCCAGATTGGGATAAATATTTATTAGAAGAAATAAAAAGTATAGGACACAATAAATTTTTCTTGTCCTCTACTGTAATAGAGCCTACCGCCTCTAGCAATTGTGTGATTGAAAAAAATTACGGAACCAATTTTTCCAATTTTAAAGAGGCCGAATTATTAAACCAATTCAAGCAATTAGAATTCAAAGATTGGACCGGTGCCACTTGGCCTCCCAATATCTTACCTACCAAATTATGGGATGCAGTGGGTGGCTATAGTATTGAATTTTCACCAGGCATGTACTCCGATCCCGATTTTTCCAATAAATTATGGAGGGCTGGGGTTAGGTATTTTAAAGGCATCAGTGCAAGTAGGGCCTATCATTTTGGATCTAAATCGGTGAAAAGAGCAAAATTGAATAAAGGTTACTATCAGTTCATCAATAAATGGGGCTATACTTCTAGCTTTTTAACAAAGCATATTTTACATCGTGGTGAAAGTTTCCATGGTTCTTTGAGCGAGTTCAACATGTCCCCCATTACAAGCATCAAACAATTGTTTAAACGTGTTGGTTCTGCTTTAAAAAAATTGGAATTTTAAGTTCTCACCCAGTCTTTTTCAACCCCAAATTATAACACAAAGCTGTTTATATTTGCAGCATGGGGCAGAAGAAATTAATCAAGTTTGCGGCAATTAAAGCCTACGAGAATGTACTGGAATATCCACAGGGCATGCCAGGAAAATGGAAGGCCTACTTTGAAAAATTAAGCTTGGGAGAATTTCCCATTTCACCAGATAGTCTTGAAATTAACGCTAATAATAGTCCCAATAACAATAGCCAGATTAAGCCACTGGTATTGGAGCTAGCTTGTGGTCGTGGAGAATATGCGGTGGGCTTGGCGCGAATGTTTCCAGATCAAAATTTTCTAGGGCT